>Ga0079223_10000065_pt1 | contig 34656 bp, 32 predicted proteins | sample Stecom2011_FD_75072 | JGI IMG/M metagenome (GOLD analysis project Ga0079223, IMG submission 75072) | Agricultural soil microbial communities from Utah to study Nitrogen management - Steer compost 2011 | ecosystem: Environmental > Terrestrial > Soil > Agricultural land | place: USA: Utah...
CTTCGCCATTCGGTCCTACCAACTCATCCTTATAAGCCAGTTTCAACGCTTCCACAAACTCATCTATAGCTCCCTTCAATATATCTTCCAGCCTGTATGTTGTCAAATTAATTCTATGATCGGTAACTCTGTTCTGAACAAAGTTATAGGTTCGGATCTTGCCGCTACGGTCTCCTGTCCCTATTTGCGATTTACGGGAAGATGCTATCTCAGACATTCGTTTCGAGATTTCTTTATCAAGTAGCTTTGCTCTTAAAACTTTCATCGCTTTCAGTTTATTCTTGAGTTGTGACTTCTCATCCTGACAGGTGACGACCAACCCACTCGGAGTATGGGTTATTCTTACTGCCGAATCGGTCGTATTGACACTCTGTCCTCCATGCCCGGAAGATCTGTAAACATCAATACGGATATCGGATTCGTCTATTTCCAGATCGATCTCATCAGCTTCAGGAAGCACTGCTACCGTTATTGCCGATGTATGAATCCTGCCACCTGCTTCAGTATCAGGAACACGTTGAACCCGATGAACACCACTCTCAAAACGAATATCACCGTAAACATCTTTTCCTTCGAGCGAGAAAATGATCTCTTTATAACCCCCGAGAGCTGTGGGACTGGCACTGAGTGTCGTCTGTTTCCATCTCTTCTTTTCGGCATAATAGCTATACATACGGAATAGATCAGCGGCGAAGAGGGCAGCTTCATCACCACCAGTACCGGCTCTGATCTCAACGATAGCATTCTTCTCATCAAGAGGGTCTTTGGGTATTAGAAGTTCAGTCAGAGTATCAATCTTTCTCTCGATCGAATTCTCCTCTTTCTCAATCTCATCGTCTATCAAAGCTAAAAATTCCGGATCTTTTTCATACTTCTTCATTTTCTTGTGCTCTTTCAGGCTCTGCTGTAGATCCTTTGTTACTTTGTAGAGACTGATAATCTCATTCAATTCATTGAAACGACGGGATAACTGACTATAACTCCTCTGATCTCTCATGAGTGAAACATCACTTACCTGATCCTTCAGTTTTTCGTATTCTGCAGTCAATTCGGCTATCTTTTCTTCTGGTATCTTCATATTTACTTCTGGTTGGCAGTAATTACTTGTTCTTCTTTATCAATCTCAGGTTTTTCAGCACCAATATCTCTATTGCTTCCTGGAATTTCTGTATAAGGTATAGAACTGGTTCCCGGTGATGACATTTCAAGAGCAGATTCCAGAGCAACTATTGCTACTTCCAACTGCTCTATGTCTGGACTCTGGGTTGTTATTTTCTGTAACATACGGCCAGGCAGGGTGAGGAGACGAATCAACGGATTGTTGATTCTCTTGCCCGATAGTTTAAGAACTTCGTAGGATAGTCCCGATATAAGCGGAACAAAAAGCAAATGATAAAATATACGGACAAACAGTGCCGGCTCTCCCCATAGAGCAGTGTAGATAGTATCTAATATCGAAAAGACAAGAATCGAAACAAGGAGAACCAAGAAGACGTAACTAGTTCCGCAACGGGGATGTATGGTTGTATACCTATCAACATTCTCCGGATCGAGATTAACCTGGTTTTCATAGGCGTGGACTGTCTTATGTTCTGCACCATGGTATTGAAAAATTCGTTTGATATCTTTCATCAGACTGATAAGTTTTACATAGGCAAGAAAGAAGAGGATTCTTACAATACCGGTAAACAAATTGAAGTAGAGTGATTCTCTCGAGAGGTTAAGTAGATAAGCAATCTGATAGGGCAGATAGGTAAATATTACGAAAGCGAGAATAAAGGCAAAGGCAATCGCCATGAACATTTCGAGATTTTCGTTCTTCTTACCTGTCTTTTCTTTCTTTCTTGATTTAGCTTTCTTATTGCTGTTTACATCTTCCTGTTTCTCTCTCTTTCTCTTCTCTGCTTCTAATTTCTCGTCTAATTCAGCCCTTTCTGCTGAGAATTGCAGAGTTTTAAGGCCAATAATCAAGACTTCGATGAGTGAAACAAATCCACGGATAACCGGCCAGCCTAAGAAACGATTCCGTTTTGTAATACTGATAAACTTCTCTTTTTTAACTTCTATCGAACTATCTTTTCGTCTGATTGCAGTAGAGAGATAGGTTGGGCCACGCATTACGACACCCTCAATTACTGCCTGACCACCGATAGAGAGAGAACGGGGATTTTCCATATTTATATGTCCTTTTTCATTAAAAAAGCACCAGCTTATCGTTAAGATAAGTGGTGCCTTCAATGTTGTTACTGGTATAATCTATTCGCTTTTTTCCTCTTTCTTTTTATAGCGACGATTGAACTTCTCTACTCTACCTGCTGTATCGAGTATCTTCTGCTTACCTGTATAGAAGGGATGGCAGGCAGAACAGATATCTACAGTCAGTTTCTCCTTCGTGGATTTTGTTTCAAAACTGTTTCCACAAGCACAAGTGACAGTCACTTTATGGTACTTTGGATGTATGTCTTTTTTCATAGTTAACTCCTGTATTCAGTCCATCTCATAATAATTATTACCACGAAAAAGAACAAGCCATATCTGTCAAGGATAAACAGACATATTATACATATTTTCAAGTGTTAATTCTTCTGATGTCTCTGATGTAAACAGGTACCCTTTAAATCTATCATTCACTCTCAACCAAGGTTCAGGTTTCTTCTGAGTTAGATCTTACCTTTAACTCCTTGTGTAGCAGAGTAAGAATAAAGATGATAAAAGAAAGGATAACAATAGTACCTCCTGAGGGGAGATTGAACCGATAGGAGAGAAGAAAACCACCTATTGCACTGATTTCGGCGAAGAGAACAGAGAGAAGAATAGCAGTGCGAATATTCTTCGTCAGATTCAATGCTGAGATACCGGGAAGGATAAGCTGGGCGGTTATGAGTATCACTCCGACAATCTTGACCGAGACTACGATATTGACTGCCAGGATAATGATGAAAAGGTAATATACCAGATTTACAGGTATACCGTAAATTTTTGCTACAGCGTAGTTATAGGTCATATAGAAGAGTTCTTTGAAGAACAGGGAAATGAATAGGGCATTAACTGCCAGGAGAATAAAGAGTAAAAGCATATCATCGGTGGTAATGAGGAGTACATTACCGAAGAGATAACTCGTCAGGTCAAGTGTATATTCTCTGTTGATATTGAGCAATATAATCCCGACAGCCATGGAGACCGAGAGGAAGATGGTGATTATATTCGATTCCTGATAGTGATAGTATTTTGAGACGATTCCGATAAAGATCGCGACTATAACGACGAATCCAATAGTAGTAAGAGTGATTTCAGTACCGATGAGCAGGGCAAGTGCTATCCCGGCGAAGGCAATATGGGAAAATGCTGCACCTAGAAACGAGATCTTTTTCAGAGTGAGAAAGACCGATAACTGAGCAGTGGCAGCAGCGGAGAGAAGAGCTCCAATAAAGGCATGTAAGAGAAAACGATATTGAAAGATTTCTAACAAGTCCATCTCCTCATCCTCTTAAGAAATCAGTAGAGCTTATCTACCAGTTTTACCGCTTCACCGTAAGTTCTTTTAATCACTTCTGCATTTAGAAGCTCAGTCCTGTCGTGGAAGTGGAGGGTCTTATTAAGGCAGATAAGAAAACTGGTATGCTGTGTTAAGATATTCAGGTCGTGAGAGACAACAACGATAGTCTTACCCTGACGGTTGAGTTCTTTTAAGAGCTGGAAAAACCCTTTCACTGCTTCTGTATCAAGGCTTGCTTCTGGTTCATCAAGGAAGATGAGATTACTTCCCGACATCAGGGCTCTGGCCAGAAGTACTCTCTGAAACTCTCCACCCGAAAGAGAGCCAATATATTGATGCTCTTTATCCGTCATACCTACCTGTGTCAGAAAAGAGCAGGCACGTTCTCTATCTTCATTGGAGAAAGAACGGAAGAGACCCTTAACACCCGCATAGCCCATCAGGGTAATATCAAGGGCAGTAGCAGGGAAATCGGTCTCCTGTTTTTCCCCCTGTGGTAAATATCCAATCCTGTTCTGCTTCAACCATTCCTTATTCGGTTTACCCGAGATAAGAATCTTCCCTCTGTAATCGTCTATCATCCCGAGGATTATTTTCAACAGGGTTGTTTTCCCCGCTCCGTTCGGACCGAGAATAGCTGCAAATTCACCCTCTTTTATCTTCAGATCGATATTCTCCAGAATCGGTTTATGATTGATTTTGTAGTTAAGGTTCTTAATCTCTATTATAGGCATGGCTCAACACTCAGTTCATGATCCGGAAGCATTAGAGAACCATCTGATGGTTTCCCAGTATTGGTAGATCAAATCCACTATCGTTTCGATTTGCCAGTAGCTGCCGAGAGGGTCGACTATAACAGGCTCTATCTTATGTTCCCGAGCAATTAACTCAGCTGCTTTGGGATTAAGTTGTGGCTCGATAAGAATGATTCTTACGTCGTTTTCCTCGATGATCTTCCCCAACTCTGTCAGCTCGCGGGGAGTAGGTTCTTTACCCGGAGAGTGGACGACAGTAGCTGCAGAGTTAATATCGTAACGTTGATTGAAATAGTAGAAAGCATCGTGGAAGTTGATTAGACTGATTCTGCCCTGAGCTCTTCGCTGCTCCATTATCTTCTCATTTAGCTCGTTCAGATCTCTCTGAAGAATCAGATTTCGCTCCTGATAATACTCTCGGTATTCCGGATCGATCTTCTGCAGCTTGAGTGAGATCCCCTCAACTATACTGCTCAAAAACACAGGGTCAAGCCAGATATGGGGATTGAGACCATGACTGTGAGTATGATGCTGCTCCTCTTCATTTTCTTTCAATTCAGGAAGAAAACCGGCAGCTGAGATATGCCTGTCGATAATCGTATCTAAAAAATCTGTGAGGAATACTTCCAGTCCTAACCCGTTCGAGACGATCAGATCAGCACTCTCCAGCAATTTCATATCTCCGGGGTTGGGCGCATAAATATGAGGTGAAGCATTAGGCGGGATAAGACTGGTTACAGTACCTCTTTCAGCTATAAGCTCTCTGATTAGAATCTCATAAGGGTAGATGGTGGTAACTATTCTTATCCCCTCTATCTCACTCTCTTCAGAATCCGGACCAATCAGAGCATAAAACAGAACAAAAAAAATGATCGCAATAATTATGAACATTAGTATCCTGATCATCAAAGAACCTCTCGTTTTTATCTTTTATTAAGCAAAGTCTGTAATCTAATCAGGCTATTCATTATAGAACTGCTTTGGTTTTTTCCCAGTTGCTCTCAAATGTGATTAGAACAGGAATCTCGTTCCAGATATACTTAAACCCATAGTCATAGTTACATTGAGGCTGGGTAAAGACCAGGTTGTTGGGTATGTGTATCATTCTACCGGTACTCTAATCTGCTTTAACCCAGTTACCGATCTCAAGAATTGTAAACTGAAATGGTCTGATATCGATTACATCACCAGAATGATTTCCGATCTGAATCCGATTTCCTACGACAAAAGGTTTTCGCCACATAATGAACAGCCAGCCGGCGAAATTGGAGATAACATCCTTCAGAGCAATAGCCAATCCGGCAGAGAGTAATCCCAGGAAAGTAGCCAGGGATTGAATCCCTTCGAACCAGATCCTCCCTACCAGAATAAAGCCAAGAAAAACGGCAATATAGGATGTTGTTTTTTTCCATTTATAATTACTCTTTATATTAGTAACTCTTTTCTCTATGATGCCATGGACTATTTTTGATAAAAGCCAGAGAATCAGAATAATCAATACCGAGAGTAATATATTCAAGGATATATTTCCTTGCAGTAAAGCAACTAACTTATCTACTTCGCCCATCTGCTACCCACTCAATAGTTATTAGCCTTTTATTTCACAAACTTTCTGGGAGTCAATATTTTTATTACAGACTCGTTACTACTAAAGAGAGGGTAAAAAAGTAGAAGAACCGTATAAAGAAAAGCAATTATACGGTTCTTTACTCGGGGTTTACTAAAGTGAGATTTAACTCTAACTGATTGACTTACCCTCGATGCATCATTCTTGTTCTCGGTATCCCTCGCAGTTGTTCTCTCTGTTCTGCAGTCAGTACTTGGTGGATTTTTTCTCGCAGTTCGATATCTTTTCCCGCCAGTTCTCCCATTTTGTTATGGAGCCGATCATTTAAGGTCCTGGCACTCCGGAAATCATTGTCCCTTAATGCTTTCTCTTTCTGCAACCTGAGCTTGGAAATCTCAGCTCGCAAGTCGATAACATCCAGTTGGTGCTCATGTTGAAAAGTCCTTACCTGTTCCTGCTGAGCTTCACTTAAATCTAACCTTCCCAGCATACCCATGTGATCATCGCCTCTCATCCTTACTGTATCCGGTCTTCGTGTATCGATATTCTCCCTTCTGTCTCTGAGATGATTAACTCTGGGGGTGTTGAATTCCTGGGCAACAAGTGCTGTTGCCAACAGTGCCATCAGTACAATTATTAGTATCTTGTTCATCTTTGATTACCTCCTTCTTCTTATTATATCTCGTCTATCCCTTGCTGCGTGAGGGAGTTCTCTATAGAACCTTCTCGCCTGCTCGGGGGTCATATTACTTCTTATTTCTATCAGATTTATTCCGATAGTCTCTTCCATCTCGAGCTGTTTTTCCAGTAGAGTTGCAAGCTGTTCGTATAACTCCTCTTCATTTATATCAGGTTGCGCCAGGGCGTTCATGAATCTATTCTTGTGAGAGAGGAACTCTCTTCTCATTTCTCTGATCTCTCTCTGCTTATCTAATATCCTTTCCCGGTTGATCTCTGTCTTAGTTGATAATGGAACTGGCTTCGGGTGCCAGAACAGTGGATAGAGGATAAAACCGATGAGAACAAGGTTGAACAGAAGAGAACAGATAATGAGGACATTCTTCCAGTTATTATTCATATCCAATCATCTCCCACATATCATAAAAAGAGCTCTGAGCCAGCTGATAGTCTTCATCAAGATAAGCACTGTCCGGAGTTTGGGCTAAGAAAGTTCTGCCTAAAAACAATGCTGAAAAGAGGGTCAGCAGTATTGCTGCTGCTGTCGGTAGGACTGCTAGTTTGCGAGGAACGGAGTAACCTTTTCTGAAGCCTCCCTGTTGTTCGGGGATACTGTAAAGCCTGTTCTTTAGAGATTGAGGCAAATCTTCCTGATGGTATTCATTGAGTAGAGCATTGACTCTCTTTAACGAATCATATTCTTTCCGGCAATACTCGCAACCGAGAATATGCCCGGCAACCACTTTCTGCTCCTCTGCCGTCAGCTCATTATCGATATAAGCATTGATCTTCACCCTGATCTTTTTGCATTCTCTCCTTTCCTTCATCTTGCACCTCAATTGATTAGACAGTTCAATTCTCAAAATCCTGCATCTTTTTTCGTAATTTTTTCTTCGCTCTGACCAGAAGTGAATCTACCGCTCTGGAAGTGGACCCCATAATCTCTGCTATCTCATCATAACTTTTATTTTGATAATACTTTAACTCAACAGCCAGCATCTCTTTCGGTTTTAAATCTTGCAGTGCCTGACGGATCTTTTCATTCTTAGCCTCTGCTTCCGGGTCATTATCACTGTCTGCAGCCAGAGTCGAAATATGACCATCAGTCAGGGTAACATGACGACTCTTTTTCTTCTTGAAATTGATAGCCTGATTGTGAGCGGATCGGTAGAGATAAGAACTGTATCTGGCAGGATCAACTTTATCCATACGATTGTAGAATGAGATAAATACTTCCTGAAGAATATCTTCTGCATCATCACGGTTCGCCAGAAACCTCAACAGATAACCGTAGAGTTGCCGTCCATATTCCTCTACAACCACCTCAAAGTCTGTTCTGTTCATTTTTATCCTCGAGAGATATTCAAAGAGATTCGGGATATTCTGCAAGTTTTATTTGACATTATCTCCATCTTAATTATACGAGTTATTATTATAATAGGAGAGTAAATCATGACGAATCTGCAGATCATAAGTCAAATTGACTTCCTATCTACGCTCGACGAGATGGCTATTCAGAAGATAGCCGATAAGTTTCAGGAAATCAGTTATCCGAAAGGGACAATTATATTCAGAGAAAATGATCCAGGTGATTGTTTCTATATCCTGAAATCAGGTCGGGTAGTATTGACAAAAAAAATCAATATCGAAGAAGAAACTTCCGGTGAGTTGATCTTCTTTCAGCCTTATGAATATTTCGGTGAGTTAGCTTTGATTGATGACGAACCGAGATCAGGAACTGTTACGGTTACTGAGGATGCTTCTCTTTTGAAGATCAAGAAAGTTGACTTTCTGGCAATCTGTAAAGACTACCCGACTGTGCTGTTCAGTATTGTGAAGACTATGTCCAGACGGCTGAGAGATACAAACGAAAGGTATGTAAAAATACTTGATGCCTTGATCAATGAGAAAAAACTCGCTGCCATAGGTGCTGCTGCCAGTAAAATTGTCCACGATATTAAAACACCCATTACCGTTATTGTCCTGACTGCTGAAGTTATTGAACGACTGGTAGATAAAGCAGCTCCATTCACACAAAAGATTATCAGACAGGTGAGAATACTCGATGAAATGGTCAGAGAGATACTCGAATTCGCCAAAGGGCAGAAGTCAAATCTGAAGATCTGTGAGGTTGACCTCCAGGAGTTTGTCGACGATCTCAGGGAAGAGCTTGACCCACTCGCCCAGGTTAACAAGATTAAACTCAATATGGTAAATGTCGCTGAGGAAAAAATCCTGTTCGATCCCATGAAATTACGCCATACGATACTTAATATCTTTAAAAACGGGATCGAAGCAATGGAGAAAAAGGGATCAAAAATCGATATAAAAACAGAAATGATTGATGATAAACTCCATGTTATGATTGCCAACGATGGTCCTCCAATTCCAGACCAGGTTATGGAGCAGATTTTTGAGCCGTTCGTTACTTACGGGAAAAAATCCGGAACGGGACTCGGGCTTGCGATATGCCATAAAGCAGTAACAGACCAGAACGGTGAACTGTTTGCTAAAAATCTCCCCGAAGGTGGAGTCAGATTCGATATCTATGTCCCTCCTCAGAAGATAAGAAAACCGTAATAACAAGCTGAAAAATATGAATTAACCCCATCCCGGAAAAGGGATGAGCTAAAAATTAGCAGTCAATAGCATTGGCTGCTAATTTTTTTGTTGACAGAAAGGGTTTCGACTACTATTTTAGTAGTATATATAAGTTAAAGAGGAGGAGAATGAATGAATCTCAATAAATTTACTTTCAAGTCTCAGGAAGCCCTTGATGCTTCCCGTAATATAGCAGAAGAGAACGGGCAGCAAGAGATCCTCTCGCTCCATCTTTTATCCGGTTTAGTGAACCAGGATGATAGTTTCATAGTTCCTGTTTTGCAGAAGATAGATGTTGATGTAGAGCGATTTAAAGGGGAGATAAGCCACGAGCTTTCTTTGTTACCGAGGATAGACAATGTTCAGCAGGTCTACCTTTCTGCTGAGTTGAGCGAAGTATTGAAGCAGGCAGAATCTGAGCAGAAGAGTTTCAATGATGATTATATCAGCCTGGAGCATCTTATTCTGGGCATAATAGCGAAGGGTAAGAGCAGTTCAGCTCTTTTAGGCAAGAACCGGATCAGCAGGGATAAAGTCTTACTCGCCCTGAAAGAGGTCAGAGGGACTCAGAGAGTAACGGACCAGAATCCAGAGGGGAAGTATCAGGCTCTGCAGAAGTATGCCCGTAATCTTACCGGACTGGCCGTTCAGGGTAAATTAGATCCTGTAATAGGAAGGGACGAAGAGATCCGGAGAACGATTCAGATTCTTTCCCGGCGACGGAAGAATAATCCTCTCCTGATAGGTGATCCCGGTGTAGGTAAGACAGCTATAGCCGAAGGTTTAGCCAGGAGGATAGTTGATCAGGATGTTCCCGATAATCTGAAGGATAAGGAATTGATTGAGCTCGATATGGCCGCTCTTGTTGCGGGAGCCAAATTTCGAGGTGAGTTTGAAGAAAGATTAAAGGCGGTCTTGAAAGAGGTAGAATCTGCAGGGGGCAAGATAATACTCTTTATAGATGAGATCCATACGGTAGTCGGTGCTGGTGCTGCAGAAGGTTCTGTTGATGCATCCAATATGTTGAAACCGGCCCTGGCCCGTGGTACTCTTCACTGTATAGGTGCTACGACGATGAACGAGTACCGTAAATATATCGAGAAGGATGCAGCTCTGGAACGTAGATTCCAGCCGATACAGATTTCCGAACCCTCTGTTGAAGAGACGATCTCCATTCTGAGGGGGATCAAGGAGAAGTATGAGGTTCATCATGGAGTTCAGATTACAGATGGAGCCCTCGTAGCGGCAGCAGTTCTCTCCAACCGTTATATTGCTGACAGGTTTCTCCCCGACAAAGCTATAGATCTGATCGACGAGTCGTGTGCCAACCTCAAGATGGAGATAGATTCCATGCCAGTAGAGATAGATGAGATCAAGCGTAAGATACGGCAACTGGAGATCGAGAAACTATCGATCCAGAAAGAGAAGGACTCTATTTCGAAAGAACGTCTCGAACGGCTGAAGCGTGAGATGGCAGAACTGGTTGAAGAGGAGAAGCGGTTAACTCTGCTCTGGAACCGGGAAAAGGAGATATTGAAGCAGATCAGCTCTATCTCCGGACAGATAGACAGTCTGAAGGCAGAGGCCGAACAGGCAGAGCGAGAGGGTAACCTGGGCCGAGTAGCCGAATTGAAATATGGAGGGCTGGCGCAAAAACAGAAGGAACTCGACAGCTGGAAAGAGAAGATGAAAGAAATCCCAAGGGACGAACAACTTTTGAAAGAGCAGGTTGACGAGGAGATGATAGCCGAGATTGTTGCCAAATGGACCCATATCCCCGTTTCCAAGCTCATGCAGAGTGAGATGCAGAAACTGCTCAAAATGGAAGAGGTCCTCTCAAGGCGGGTAGTAGGTCAAAATGAAGCGATAGAAGCTGTTTCCAACGCCATCCGAAGGTCAAGAAGTGGCCTGTCAGACACAGAGAAACCGATCGGTTCTTTTCTCTTTCTGGGCCCTACCGGCGTGGGTAAGACTGAACTGGCTAAATCACTGGCAGCCTTTCTCTTTGATACAGAAAAGGCCTTGATCCGTATCGATATGTCGGAATTTATGGAACGTCATTCGGTGGCGAGACTGATCGGTGCACCTCCGGGCTATGTCGGTTATGAAGAAGGTGGCTACCTGACAGAAGCGGTCAGAAGAAGGCCTTACAGTGTTATTCTCTTCGATGAGATTGAGAAAGCACACACTGATGTTTTCAGTATTCTTCTTCAGATCCTTGATGATGGACGAATGACAGATGGCAAGGGCAGAACGGTCGATTTCAAGGATACGGTAATTATCCTCACTTCCAATATCGGGTCGCAGATGATATTCGAGCAAAGTGAAGAGAAGGAGGAGGAATTAAGGAAGAAACTCTTTGAAGTGTTACAGAAGTATTTCAAACCGGAATTTCTCAATCGGCTCGATGATATAATCGTCTTCCATAGATTGAACAAGGAGCAGATTCGGGACATTGTCCGTATCCAGATCTTGTATCTGCAGAACAGGCTGCTCGATAGAAAGATCAGGTTGAAACTGACCGACAGATGTCTCGACAAGCTGGCTGAAGATGGCTTCGACCCGCAGTTTGGTGCCAGGCCTCTGAAACGAGTCATTCAACGAGATCTGGAAAACAGGCTTGCTCTGGAAATACTCGAGAATAAAATCAATGAGAATTCAGAAGTAAAGGCAGATTACGACGGCAATGAGTTTATCTTTAAGCAGACTGGATAAGAGAGAGAAGCAAATTTTCTGATGAGAGGTCAGGAGAGAGTCTTTCGGGCTACGACAACTGTAAAAAGCTAAAAAGACCGGAGGATTGTATCACACTGCAACATTCAATTCAGTTTCGAAACGAAACCCCCTCGTTTACCAACGTCCTCCGGTCTCTTCACTACTGTAAGAATTAACTGTCCAGACACTTAACTCTATAGAAGATTTTGTCAATAATAAACTTCTGATAATATTTTACTGTCCAAATCAGAAACAGAGGAGTTTTTCCGCATCTCCCTTTTCTATATCAAGTATTTCAGTTCTGAGTTTCAGCGGGCTAAGTAATTCTTTGAGAACCTGGAGGACTGGATATTCGGTATAATAATGTCCGGGATCGATGAGTGGTATTCTACTTTCGAGGATCTGATGATAAGTGAGATCGGCGGAGATGAAGACATCTGCTCTGCCGGTAACACTATTTATCAGGCTGCTTCCACTACCACCGCATACCGCTACTTTACGGACTTTCTTATCTGGTGATTCATCAGCCGGCCAGAGTTTTACAAAGTTCGCTTTTAACTGTTTTTTAGTCTCTTTGGCCAGTGTTCTCAGGGTTACTGGCTTACCGAGTTCTCCGATAACTCCCAGTCCATAGTTGAGGCTTTTCTGCTGCAGTGAGGAGATCGCATAAGCCGGAGTTTCATAGGGGTGTGTATTGTGGATAGCTGCTATAACTTTCCCGAGAAGCGGTTCATCTACAAAGAATTCCAGTTTCATCTCTTCCAGCTTTTCTAATTCACCTGTTTCGCCGGTAGTGGGGTTACTCCCTTCAAGTGGTTTGAACTGTCCGTCCACAGTATAACTGTTCAGGCAATGACTGTAGTTGCCGATTACACCTGCACCTGCCTTATGTATTGCCTCGGCTACTCTTTGAGCCTCTACTGGTGGGACATATAGTGCTATATGCAAGGTATTGATATCACGGTTAATGAATTCCAGGTTCTGCAGGTTGAATTTTTCAGCAAGAGCTTTATTAACCCCTCTCTGTATGAGGTCGAGGTTGGTATGCATGGAATACACGGCGACTTGATTTTTAATCAGGTTAAGAATGATAGGGTCATTGATTCTCGCGAGAGGTCTGAAGAACAGGGGATGGTGAGTAATTATCAGATCGAATCTATTCTCTACAGCATAGTCTGCTACAGAGGGGGTCACCTCGAGAGCCAGCAGTATGTTCGACACTTCACTATCCATCTCACCGAGCAGTAATCCGACATTATCCCATTCATAGGCGAGTTGAGTCGGGGCAAAGCTTTCCAGCAATTCAGTAATTTTTCTTATCTTCATTCTATCTCCCTTCTGATTAACCTGGATTCTTTAATTAGATAGTAATCATAGAGGCTACAGGTTGTCAAACCCGTTCTATTGTCATCATCTCTATTCTCCTGCCTCACGATAATAGAGCAGAAGTTCGTCCCGGAAGTCTGAAAAATTGAAGCCCTTTCTCATTAGGTAAGCAATACATTTCTCATAATCTTTACGAGATTTCTTATCGGGATATTTTCTGATCCCCTTCCCGATATGATAGCGGAGTATCTCATCCCGGTCTTCGTCGGTATAATATTTCTCGATAGTTTTAGCTATTATTTCTGCCGGAATTCTCTTGGTGATCAGGGCACTCTTTAATTCTGCCCTGCTTTTATGCCTACTGATATATGAACGGGTAAGGAGTTCAGCAAACCGCTCCTCATCGAGGTATCTTTTCTCTTTAGCCCTGTTTATCAACTCATTGATCGTAGCTTCAGAGAGGTATAGTCTCTGCAGATAGTTCCGGCATTCTTCGATTGATCGTTCTCTCAAACTGAGATAGCGAAGCAGACGCTCCCAGGCGTAATGAACGATCTCGTCCTTTAGTGCTTTACTACGCGCTTCGTCGAGCTGGAAAACACTCTTTGAGTTGTAAAGTTTGAGTTTTTTTGCAGGGATGGCCCCTAACGGGGTTGCATTATCCTTCAGCAGTTCAGGGTCCTCTTCGAGATCTGTAGGTGGATCATCCACCAGAGAGTAAACTATCTTCAGATAGTTCTTTCCCTTCTTACTGATTGCCAGGAATCGGGACATCATTCACTTCCAGCTGAGTGTCTGATCACTCTATCAGGACCGGTCACAACTTTTGCTTCCCGGTAATGGGTCAGCATCGTCTTACTATTCAGATTTTTCCTGTTCTGAAGGGAAGTAGATCGCTCGAAGCTGTGTCTCGATCTCCTCTCTTATCTCAGGATTCTCAGCGAGGAAGGTTTTAACCTTATCGGCACCCTGCCCGATTTTCTGTTCTCCATATGAGAACCAGGAACCGCTCTTGCGAACGATGTCGTTGTCTATAGCCGTGTTAATGATGATATCTTCATGAGAAATACCTTTGCCATAGATAAGCGGGAATTCGACAGTCTTGAACGGAGGGGCAAATTTGTTTTTCACAACCTTTACTCTAATATTATTACCAATGATATTGACAGATCCACCTGATGCATCCTTGATCGCACCGGCGTTTCTTACCTCCAGCCTTACAGAGGAGTAAAACTTCAACGCCACACCACCGGTTGTCGTCTCCGGATTCATATAGGCCGGAACCCCGATCTTCATTCTGGTCTGATTGATAAAAATAACAGCCGTATTGGATTTACTGACGATTGCGGTAAGTTTACGCAAAGCCTGTGACATCAACCTGGCCTGTAAACCGACATGACTGTCACCCATCTCACCCTCGATCTCCTGCCGGGTTACGAGAGCTGCTACCGAGTCCAGAATGATCAGGTCAACAGCATTGCTTCGGACGAGTGTCTCAACGATCTCCAGTGCCTGTTCTCCACCGTCCGGCTGAGAGATCAGCATCTCGTCAGTGTTAACACCGATTTTTCTGGCATATACAGGGTCGAGAGCATGTTCGGCATCGATAAAGGCAATGATTCCGTTCTGCTTCTGAGTCTCGGCAGCTATATGCAGGGCAATAGTTGTCTTACCTGAAGCCTCAGCCCCGTAAATCTCGGTGATTCGCCCTTTAGGAATACCACCAATCCCAAGGGCTGCATCGAGATTGAAGGCACCAGTCGAGATAACTTCCGCCTTCTGCCGGGGTCTGTCACCGAGCCGCATGATCGTGCCGCTCCCATATTTCTTCTCGAGCTGTCCCAGAGCTGTTTTTAAAGCTGCATCCTTTTGTTTATCACTCATTCTTTCCTCCTGTCATTCTGACATTTTTCTCATACCATATTGGAGAGAACCCTTTTTTTTACAACATTTTTTTAGAATATTTCTTCACTCTTCACCTCCAATTTCTCTATCCAGAACGATCTATCAAAACATTTCATGTAATTCACTCTTCAGTGTCCTGATACTGCAGGCAGTATTGTTCTATCGAAGAATATTCCGGCCCGTCAGAGTGAAGACGGCTCTCGTAAAAGGTCGCTTTAGAGATCTTTCTCCTTTGGTCGCTGAGAGTCGGTTCTGTCAGTTGGTTTACGATTTCGGGAGGAATGTATTTCCTTACCCTGCCGAGGGTAATATGGAGTCTGAAAGGTTTCTGATCTATCTGGTAGCCTTCTCGGTGGAGCAAATCTCTGATCACTTTCACGACACTACCGAGCTCTGGGGAGTTGTAATCACATTTTATCCAGATAAGACGGGGTCTTCTTGCCGGTATCGCCTCGATCTGAGGATGGTAGATGTAAAACTGTCTCAAACCTTTCAGGATAACAGTAAATTCTCTCTTTAATTTCGGAATAATCTCCGGGTTAGTATCTCCGATAAACTGCAGGGTAATATGCCAGTGCTCCCGTTTCACCCATTTGATACCCTCGGAACATACTCTCTGAAGCCCGTTCTGCACCTTTTCTATCTCATCTTTGAATTCTTCAGGGAGTTCCAGAGCTAAAAATACCCGCATATCTCTATTCTCTCCTTTTATCTGCAGAGAAGACAACCTCTCCGATGATTTCAGCTATTGATATAACCTGTTTTCAGCGAGAACCACTATCCTCCTGAAGCAGATCTATGTTAATGGGTGGCTCGCCGTATCAGGAAAGTTTCTTAACGTTTGTAACCTATATCGAGCAAAAACTTCTTACGGGTAGCAATATCAGATTCCGACTCTACACCGAGAGGAGATTCTCCATCGATGACACCGAGAACACCACGACCCTGATCAGTCTCTGCCAGGATGACTTCCACCGGATTGGCGGTGGCACAAAAGATGCCTACTACTTCGCGACAGGCTTTGATGGCAGGGATAACATTGATCGGGAAAACATCACGCAGGATGATAAGAAACGTATGGCCGGCCTTCAAACGGTGCAGATTCTCTACCGCAACCTCTGTAAGTTCTTCATCTGTTCCATCTTTCCTTATCAGGCGGGGTCCGGATGCTTCATTGAAGGCAAGTCCAAATTTTATACCCGGGACGGAATTAACCATTGCCTCATAGAGATCCTCTACTGTTTTGATAAAATGGGACTGACCGAAGATGATATTACAACCTTCCGGTATTCTGATTTTTTCAACTACAAGTTCCATAATACCCCCTACATTTCTTGTTTTCTTATTCTTTATATATCCGGAATCTAGCTCTGTCAAGAGCTGGTTATTCAGCAGGTCAGGTGAAAGAGCCCCAGTTTCAGGTCGTGGATTGAACGGTTGAATTCCTTAACTGCTATAGGAGTTGGTTTGATAACAAAGGCGATTTCATGCTCTTCCAGCAGATCGAAAATTCTTTGATCGACATTCATCAGCCCTAACCAACCTGTCCCGATAAAGACTGTATGGAGAATCGACCAGTCGATCCCGGGCAGGTCTTCCAGAGTTAGATTATGGCCACTTTTCCGCCACCAGTCATCAATAATCTTCGATGGTGTGATGATCAGATCGGAATGATAATCGATCCCGTTGATCGTCATCTTACCAAATTCGTAACTATCAATTATATATCTGACTGTCATATCTAAAGAAAAAAATTCTTCATAACATCTGGCGATTATTATGAAGAATTTGTGCCATGATCAGCAATCGAAACTGCCGGTCAGAGCTCTTTATAAGGCCTTCGTAACCTTGTTCGCTTTCAGACAGGATGTGCAGACCTTGATTGTTTTGATCTTATCGCCATCTTTGACACGAACTTTCTGTAAGTTCGGATTGAAACGACGTTTCGTCGCATTCAAGGCATGACTGCGATGCTGTCCGAACTGTGGTGATTTACCACATATATCGCATATTTTTGACATCGGTATCCTTCCTAAGTATTTTTTACCAGAAAATTATCTCTCCTATTCTTGGCAAGCATTATCTTTCAATAGAATCTGATCTTATGCCTGGAATTTGTCACCCTACCAGCTATTTTCCTCTCCTCTGGGTTTAGAGATTTAACCTTTAACCTTCGGTGAGGATAGGAGTCAGCTTTATCCGGCTCCCCTGTTCTCCAGAGGTTTACGGGAGAGTGTTGGAAATTCTGATAAAGGTTTTATCTGCTACTGCTGGATGAGATTATAGACTATTCTGATGAAGAGGAGAGAGAGGACGATCAGGAAAATGGGGCGGATAATTCGGGAGCCGTTTCTGATTACCATCTTTGAACCGAGATAGTTTCCCATAATCCCGCAGATAGCGGCGGGAATTCCTATAGTGAAGATAACCTTGCCGCTGATGAGAAAGGTTATCATAGCAGCGAGATTGGAGGTGAGATTAACGATCTTTGCATTGGCGTTAGCTCCTACATAATCGCAACCGAGAACTACAGTATAGCCAAAGATCAGAAATGATCCGGTACCCGGTCCGAAAAACCCATCATAAAAGCCGATGATTAGTCCTGCAGCAGAAGCTATGAGCAGGATCTGCAGCTTGCTGAATGACGGGTCTCTCTTCACCATTCCACTCTCCTTTCTTATCCAGACGAACAAGGTTATGGCCGGAATGAGGAAGAGGAGCAGATAATTAAGGAAATGGGGGTCGAGGAGCAAGACTGTTCTTGTGCCGAGATGAGATCCGATCAGGGCAAAGAAAGCACCGGGAAGGGCTATGCGATAGTCTGGCATCTTTCGCTTATTATAGCGATAAGTAGAGAGTAAGGTTCCGAAGGTAGAGGAAAATTTGTTATTGCCTAATACGAAATGAGGCGGAAGACCTGTAGCCATGTAGGCAGGCACCGAGAGGAGGCCGCCACCACCGGCGATAGCATCGACGAATCCAGCCAGGAAGATCAGTGGAAGGAGAATCAGATACCCTTCGAGAGTGAGTGAGGTTATTTCCAAGAATTATTCCCAGTATTTAGCATCAAGGCTACGGTAAAGGACAGCCTCGCCAATATGGCTGGCTTTGATTCTTTCACTATCTTCCAGATCAGCAATAGAGCGGGCAACTTTCAGGATCCGGTCATAGGCTCGGGCTGAGAGCCCCTTCCTGAGCATGGCCATCTTCAACAGGTTTTTCCCCTCATCGTCGAGCTGGCAGTAACGGCGTAGTAGCTTCGGACTCAATTGTGAATTACTGTAGATTCTCTCTTTTTGATAGCGGTCAAGCTGCCTTTTCCGTGCTCTGTTGACCCGCTCTCTGACGTTCTTTGACTTCTCGCCCGTTGGAAGTCCACCCAGATCAGAATACTTGACAGCGGGGACCTCGATATGGATATCGATCCGGTCGAGTAATGGGCCGGAGATACGTGAACGGTAACGCTGAATGGCTGTCTGCGTACAATTGCAGGAGTGCGTCTCGAGATTACTCCCGAAATAACCGCAGGGGCAGGGATTCATTGAGGCAACGAGCATGAAGCAGGCGGGGAAGGTTACACTATGAGCAGCTCTAGCTACATTGACGACCTCATCCTCCATCGGTTGTCTCAATACTTCGAGAACGGATTTCTTGAATTCGGGCAATTCGTCGAGAAAGAGAACCCCGTTGTGGGCAAGAGAGACCTCTCCCGGTTTGGGATAGCTGCCACCACCGATCAGGGCTATATCACTTATTGTGTGATGGGGTGAGCGGAAGGGACGATTATTGACGATTCCCGTCCGGCTACTGCTGAGCATACCGGCAACAGAATGGATCTTCGTTGTTGTCAGAGCCTCTTCCAGTGCCAGTTCAGGCAGAATACCGGGCAGACGGCGGGCGAGCATCGTCTTGCCCGAACCTGGAGGGCCTATCATCAGAATATTATGTCCACCGGCTGCCGCTACTTCCAGAGCACGTTTAACCTGAAACTGCCCCTTGACGTCCGACATATCCTCCAGAATATCACTGGAGGGTGAAAAGAGGCTGTCCATATCTACCTTCACCGGCTCAATCTCAGTCTTCCCCTCGAGAAAACCTGCTGCCTCACCAAGTGTCTCGACTGGATAGACGTTCAAGTCACTGATAATAGCAGCCTCTCTCGCATTTTCTGGCGGAACGAGCAATCCTTCCATTCCATCCCTTCCAGCTGCTACTGCGATCGGTAACACACCCTTAACACTGCGGAGTTTGCCATCAAGTGAAAGTTCTCCTATCAAGCCAAACGTTTTCAACCGGTCGGAACGGATCTGTTTCGTAGCTTCCAGTATAGCAATAGCTGTAGGCAAGTCGAGGGCGACCCCCTCTTTTCTCAAATCGGCAGGGGCGAGATTGACGGTGCAGTGGTAAGTTGAAAAACGGAAACCGGAATTGATGATAGCAGAAGATACTCTATCCCTGCTCTCCTTAATGGAGTTAGAGGGTAGGCCGACAATAATGAATTTGCTCAATCCCGGCCTTAAATCGGCTTCAACGGTAATCTTCTCCGCATCTATGCCATTGATAGCATAGGATATCGTCTTTCCATACATGTCAAACACTCAAATTATGTCTTTTTTCAAGAATATCTAATTTTAACAATAAGGGCTCTACTGTCTGCTGAGTCAAGCAAAAACTTCAGAGAGATATCTAACGGCCGATTACAACGGTTCCCTCTTTGCGAAAAACCTTCTCTGTATCACTACCGGTCGCTTCCAGCAGAATAATATAAATTCCAACCGGGAGGAGCTTTCCATCCTCACGCCGGCCGTCCCAGATCAGAGAACCTTTCGCAGCCGAGAGCTCCTGGTTAACGATTTTGTTTACCAGCCTTCCTTTCAGGTCGAATATCCGGCAATTCACCCTGCTCAACCTTTCCGGAAGCTCGAAACTGATGATCGTTCTTTCGCCTTGCTCTGGCGAGAAGGGGTTGGGTGAGAGGGTAAGAGCAACCTGAGCCGGGATATAAGGTGTATATATACTGTTTACCCTTCCCGGAGTAGAGCCGGCAGGGTGAATAGAAGCAGCCCAGTTATCTTCGCTCGCCGGGAGTAAAGGATTAATTCTCTCAGCCGAGACTCCGCGGACTGTACTCCAATCAGGGTTATAAGTGAATTGTTCGAATATATTCTCTGCCGGATCGGAAAGGGTTAACATTTCCCCGGATACATATATACTTGTCAGGCCTGTTACTATGAGGGCCTCTTCCGGCTGATATCTTTCCTGAATGAAAAGGGAATCTGCCGGGCTGTTAACCAGGATGATATACTCCTGGCTCGTTAGGGGGACTTCCAGCTTGTATCTTTCTGTCTCGAGTATCACAGAGAAAAGGTATTTATAGAAACAGTTGACCTTCAATTCTATCCATCGTGGTTCGTCGGTATAAGGGCGGAACATGATCTCGTTAATAGCTACTGGAAGAGCTTCGTTGTTGAAGTAAGAGAAAGCGAAATTGTTGGATGGGTCAAGATCCTCCTCTGCTTCAACCAGATAGCGAAAGGTCGTATATTCGGCGGACGGGATCACTGTCTCGAATTCATAGAGGGAATCAACCGGCAGAAAGAGTTGATCTTCATGAAAGAGAATCCCTTCCGTATCATCATTATAATAAGTAGAACAACTGATCCGGCATTCATCGATATGATGATATCCTCTGTTCTCTATGAGGAGGAGATGCTGCAGAAGGTTACCAATTATAACTGTTTCAGCATTAACGATAGCAAGATCATAGGGAAGGGGGAGGAGACTGTTTGGAGCAGCTGGAGTTGACATCTCTGGATGAATACATCTCTCCCAGAGTGATTCATCGTCATAAGGGTTGATACGCTCCAACGACAGGTCATAAGGATAAGAGAGAGAAACGGTATATTCAGTGTAATCAAAAATCGTATTGTAGTTGTCGGCAAGAAAGAGCTCTTCCCGGTCATTATTGAGGATAGCCCAGGAAGTTGATTCTATCACACTCTCCTCTTCGATATAATGGTAATATTGGAGGAACTGCTCTTTATTGCCACATATTACCAGATAGCTTTCTGACTCGATTGTCCCGCTGAAATATGTCCTGGTTTGAACGGCATCTTCGAGATAGAAATCGTTCATTAGCAGAGGTTTACTGCTTCGGTTATAGAGCTCAACCCATTCCTGATTTCCTGCAGCCTCCTTGAAGAGTAGCTCGTTCAATACGATTGGAGAAGGGCCGAGAATAAAGGAATCTTGTAATGTATTGTTGGAGAGGTCAGGATCGTTCTGGTAGCTCAATCTTATTTCTAAAAGATAATAACCCTCTTCCAGTTCATTGAAATGATAGTATTCGGTACTGGAATATTCGGGAAGCAGTTCGAGAAGTGGATAAGATCCCTGCAATTCGTGATTGAAAAAAATACGGATAGACGCTTCCTTCTCAGGGATAGTAATGGGAGCGGGATTGGTTATTCTGACCGATATCCTGAGTCTATCGTCAAGCTCACTTACCTCCAGTTCCTCCAGAGATAAATCTACTGGATAAATATTGCCATAGCCAGGACTGGGTATCGAACAGGCAAACCAGTCTTCACTGCAATTATTCGTATCATATCCATCTGAGATCCGGGCTAAAGAATAACCGGTCGGGGCGGCTGGAGCAAAGTGCTCACCAGGGAGTGTTGTGTCGTCTGGTAGGTTGTTGATATTATCCTCTCCGTAGAGTATTGTATCGGTATAACCGTTTGGACTGATAAGCCTGATTCCAACAGTAACATTATCGGGATGGGGCAGATTGAGTTCAGAATAGAGGTCTGCTCCTGGTACATATTCCCCCGCAATAAGCAGGAACCCGAATGGTAGTATAATCAGGTCAGGGAGAGTTAGTATCGTTGTAAAAGAATTTCCGGCAACCTGGATTTTCCAGCCCTGAAGCGAAAAACTTCTGCCGGAAGCGTTATAGAGCTCTATCCATTGCTCGCCACTATTCCCGGCAAGCGGGTTATACATAATCTCGTTTAAAAATATGTCAGCTGAACAAGGAAGTTGGAAACAGAGCAGAAGCAACAGAACGAGGGTATATTTCACTGAGCTTCTCATGAAAAATAACCTCCATTAGATACTGTTATTATTCCGGATTCAAAAAAAGATTCTCTATTATATCACTCGGTATTATCGCTGCTGTGTCTTTGAAAAGTGAACAGGTTTCAGCTGTCGTGCCAAGAAGAAAAGATGCCGAGATCGCCGCTTCTGCCGGAGGGAGTTTCTGGGCTAAGAAGGAAACAATTATTCCGGAAAGAACATCACCACTACCACCAGTAGCCAGGCCGTCATTACCCGAGATGTCGAAGATCGTCTCTGTTCGACTGGAAAAGATCCGGGTGACACCCTTAAGCAGAAGGTTACAGTCATATTCGGAGAGGAAATCCTTAACTGCCAGAAGAGTCCCTTTCATTACATCCTCAGTCGATCTCTGCGATAAGCGGGCAAACTCTCCGATGTGAGGGGTCAGGATAAACGGCTTCTTATCCATTCGCTTCAACCAGTGCGGATAATGGGCCAGGACATTAAGTGCATCGGCATCGAATACGGCCGGCTTGTTCCATTCCCGGCTTATGATATTGACCAGGGCAGTGGTTAATGGAGAGACTCCAGAACCCGGCCCGATCAGCAAAACATCGAATGTGTCGAGTGTTTTAAGAAATTCTCTTATCTCCGGTAGTTCTATCAGACTGTCAGAAGAACAGTTCTCGCAGATCTGATGATCCTTTTCTAAAAAGGGTAAAGGCCTTGTCATAACCTCAAGAAGGTTGCACTCGTAGATCGTTTCCATACCCCTGTGATGAAAGAGGGTGATCAACCCGCTACCGGAATGAAGTGCTCCCTTGGCTGCCAGTATTGCCGCTCCTGAATACCCTGGCGAACCACCGATTATTGCTACCCGGCCGTAATTGCCCTTATGATATGACCTGTTGCGATAGGGAAATACTACGCTATTTTCGTCAATGAGGTGAGCGAAAGGTTCCTTTTCTTCCCATATCTCCTGAGGGATACCAATATCTATGGGTATAACCTCTCCGCTGTAAGATCTCCCTTTGCCGAGATAATGCCCATATTTGGGGGCTGCCATGGTAAAGGTGTAATCAGCAAGAAAAGCACATTCTGCCCACCCTGTATCGGCCTCCAGCCCGCTGGAAATATCTATGGCTACTCTCAGAGATTCTGCTTCATTGAGTTTGATAACAATATCTCGGTAAAGATCTGGAAGTGAGCCCTTGAAGCCGATGCCAAAGATGGCATCTATTAAAGCTGAAAAAGGGCATAATTGGTCGATAAAAAACTCTTCCGATAACTCCAGCCAATCTTCCGATGAAGTTATCTGATGTAGCGGGATATTCATCTTTCGGGCCAGCTTGAAATTCGTTGCCGTTTCCGGTGACATTTTGCTTTCATCACCGATGAAAAATATGGTTGGCCAGATACCCAGGTTCTGTAAACAGCGGGCGATTACGAAACCATCACCACCGTTATTACCATGACCACAGAAGATTGCCACATCATCACCCTCTGAAAGTAACTCGAAAATACAGAGGGCAGAACGGGCACCGGCATATTCCATCAGAATACTACCCGAAAGCCCGAAATCGTTGGTCGTATAACGGTCTATCTCCTGCATCTCTTCTCTTGAAAGAACATACATATTACTTCTCCGGTATCGATATTTCTATAGTTGATCCTTCATCCACGACACTATGTATGACGTGAATCTTACCCTTATAAAAATCCTCTACAATCCTCTTAGCCAGGCTGAGGCCCAACCCCCATCCTCTCGATTTTGTGGAAACACCAGGCTCGAAGATCTTGGTCTGCATCGATTTGGCTATCCCCTTCCCCTCGTCCTGCACTATGATATGCGTTTTGTTCTTGTCCTGAAAAGCTATGAGAATGATACTACCACCTTTCTTCTGCATGGCATCGATAGCATTCTTGATCAGGTTCTCTATAGCCCATTTTATCAGGTCAGGATCGACATTGACCTTGATATTCTGTATTTTACTGATAAAGATTATATCGATCTTGTGTGTCAGATGTGGTAAACGTTCCTTGTAGTAATCTACCGATTCCTGAATGAGATCATGGAGAATAACCGGCTTCAACTCAATTTCCGAGCCGATTTTCCCGAATCTGTTTCCTACTTTTCTCAACTGTTCCACATCGTTCTCCATGAACTGAACGAGTTTTTTCAGGTCGGAATCTTTGGAGGAACTCTCTACACGGTTGGAGAGCACATCTATCCAGCCGAGCAGTGAAGATATGGGGGTTCCGAGTTGATGTGCCATCTCTTTAGCCATTCCAACCCAGAGAATATCCTTTTCGTTCCTTTTAAAGAAGAGAATGGCATATACACCAAAGAGGACAAAGAGTAGTACAAATGCAACCTCTACGAAGGGCATAAGCCGTAACTGCTTCATCGCCCTCGATTCACTGAAGAAAGCGTAGTTGATAATACTGTCGTTCTCGGTTGTGTAGTAGAGAAAGATCATATTACGATCACTCTCCATTTTAGAAAGTGCATTGATGAGAGAATACTGCTCCTCGTGTTTGAGTGCATGAAAAGGTCTGTTTTCATCTATACCGACATTTTTCCAGTAGAGTGGGGTTCGGTGTTGGTCAGTTAAGATGATCGGGTATTCTATATTAGCAATTATTTCTTCGAATATGTATTGGCTGAGAAGGCTTTCCCAGTCATCTTCAGCTGAATAACTGAAGAACCGGGCAAAGAGGTTGGGAACGACCTGAGCCTCGTACCGGAAACTACTCAGAAGGGTATTAGTATAGATAATGAAGAAAACAAAGAGAAGAACCGAACCGACAGCGAAGTATAGTTTGATCAGAAGGTTCGGATATTTATATATTTTTTTTCGTTGCTTCCCAAAGATCATCTAACTTCTCCATGGAGCTTTCGTAAATATTCTCTTTATTCTGTTTATGGTGTTCTTCGATAGTCTGGAAACGTTGACGGAACTTTTCTGCAGCCTTCTTGAGAGCAGCTTCAGAATCAATTCCCCGTTTACGGGCATAATTAACGATTGAAAAGAGCAGATCACCGAGCTCTTCAGTGATTCGCTCCTGGTTGTTCTCTCTCTCTGTATCTTTCAATTCCAGAAACTCTTCTTCTATCTTGTTTAGTACTTCAGAGGCATCTTTCCAGTCAAAACCTACCGAAGCAGCCTTTTCCTGCATCCTCTGAGCATAAATAAGGGCGGGCATGCTCTTCGGGATACCTTCCAGTATCGATTTTCTTGTCTTTCGCTTCTCATGATGTTTCAACCTTTCCCAGTTAGTCTTAACTTCAGCAGCATCCATCCTGTTCTGTTTCTGATCTTTCTTCTGAGCGAATACATGAGGATGACGGCTGATCAGCTTTTCTGATATGGTTTTCAGGACATCGGCAAGAGTGAAAAATCCGGCTTCTTTAGCGATCCGGACCTGCATCAGTATATGAAGGAGCAGGTCGCCCAGTTCTTCCTGCAGGTGTTGTGGATTGTTATTCTCTATTGCTTCAATTGTTTCATAAAGCTCTTCGATGAAATTGGGGATCAGGGAGTGAGGAGTCTGTTTAATATCCCACGGGCATCCCTCTTCGGGGTCACGGAGTTTCTCCACAATATCCCATAAATCTGTAAATTCCTTCATTCTTGACCTCAATAAACACCTTTTCATTAATAATTATAAGAGTACATCTCTTGTAAAGTACTTTTTAACAGGATGTTATTCAGTAGTTAGAGACTAGAATAGAGATATCAGTTATCGGGCTCATCATATACTGGAGGGATTTCCCATTTTTTCTTTATTCTGCTGTTGATCCATCTCTTGCGGAGCCAGGCCAATAGGAGAATAAAGGGGAGAACACCCCAGATGATACCGGTAAAAGCGAGTAGTATTTCGAGTCGGAATCTTTTCTTGAGGTAATCTTCTAGTAGAGGGGAGAACTGTCTCGGTGTGAGGTTAAAAGCCCGGAAGAAGGCGAGTGAGAAGTCGGCAGGTTCATCGTTATATTCCCAGAGTGTATGGAACTCATCCGGATGGTTGGTATAGAGGTATTTGACAGCCAATGCGGATTTGGCGTAGAAAGAATTCCATCTAATCCGTCCTTCCGGGTATCTTCCGACCATTTCATTGAGGTTAAGGCTGTTTCCGAGTAGAAAGTCTCTTGCATAGAGAAGTTCTCTCTCGAAGGTAAGGTCTCCTGAGAAGAAAACTGCCATTCCTTCGTGAAACCAGAGAGGGATATTTTCGAATTGAGTATCGAGAAAGAGATGGATATATTCGTGTAGAATGATGCGTCGGAGACGGGAGAAGTTCTTCAAGTCACGCGGATTTCTTATATAGATCCTCTTTTCGGAGGGTGAGTAGAGAGCTTCGCTGAATTCAATTATACCTCTATGTCCGGCAATGATGTTCTGGTAAAACTCCATGTTGGGGGCTATAATAATTTCTCCCATGATTTCGGGATAGAATCCGATAGCCCTTTGAAACTCATCTATATCTTTGATTATTAGCGAGTGTAGTTGTTCGATTAGCTGCTGGTCTCGCTGGTGGTACCTGAAGGTCAGGCCATTCTCTTTCCTCTGGAGCAGTTCAGGGTAATCGATGCTTAACAGAGGAGAGAGGAGCGAGAGGATTAGCAGCAGTGAGAGGGTGAAATATCTCAGATAACCAGACATTTTAGAGCAGAGTTCTTCCGGATTTCCGGTTCAGAGGACTCATTCCATTTTGAGCCGCTCTCTGATCAACTTTACCATAAAGTCAACATCAAACGGCTTGAAGAGGATGTCTTCGGCACCCAATCCGGCGTTTCTCGCATTGACAACCGTATGGTTCGGATCGTATCCGAAACCGGTCATCATAATCACCGGTATATTCTCGTTCTGTTCTCTTGCTCGGAGAAAGAGTTCATAACCGTCCATATCGGGCATAGCAATATCAGTTATCAGAAGGTCTATACTTCCGGACATGATATTTTTAAGGGCATCATAACCGCTGCTGGTAGTCAAGACGTTAATATCTTTTAATTTCTTTTTCAGTTCCCTGGCGAGGAATTCGATGATCTCAATATCATCATCTACAACTAATATTCTCTTTACCATATCTTTGCTTCGCTTCCAACGATAGTCTTATAGGCTTGATAATATTTTTCGTAGGTTTTTTCAATTACTTCATCCGGCAGTTCCGGTGCAGGAGGTTTCTTATTCCAACCGGCCTGAGTGAAGTAATCTCTTAAATACTGTTTGTCGTAACTTTTTGGAGAATGGCCGACCAGATAATCATTTTTATCCCAGAATCTGGAAGAGTCGGGGGTGAGAACTTCGTCGATCAGGATAATCTCTCCTTTTCTTGTTCCGAACTCGAATTTCGTATCGGCGAGGATAATATTCCGTTCGAAGAGGTAATCATGCCCGAACCGGTAAAGTTCCATACTCTTGTTTTTGAGTAATTCTGCTATTTTCCTGTCGGTTCTCTGTAATAGTTCTTGATAAGTTATATTGAGGTCATTCCCCTTTTCTGCTTTCGTAGAAGGGGTAAAGAGCGGTTCTTCGAATTTCTGGCTCTCTTTGATACCCTGTGGTTGGATAAGTCCGCCGACGGTGCTTCGCTTTTTATATTCAGACCAGGCAGATCCACTGATATAGCCCCTGACAATGCATTCGAAAGGGATAACTCTGGTTTTCGTTACCAGCATGCTGCGATCCTCCAACTCCTCACGGAAGGGATGTAACTCGTCAGGATATTCTTCGACTCGGTCGGTTATCAGATGGTTTTTGATAATATGTTCGGTCTTACGGAAAAAATAGAGTGATATCTGATTAAGTATCTTACCCTTATTCGGGATAATTGTAGGGAATACCACATCAAAGGCGGATACGCGGTCGGATGTCACGATCAGAAGTTCCTCGCCCAGGTCGTATATATCCCTGACTTTTCCCTGATGATGTCTTTTTACTATTGGTAGTTCTCTAATACTTTCAGCCATTAATCCTCCACAAGCAAATGATTTACTTTCAGGATAGCCCTGTAAAAAACTTTTCAGGACCTGATCTTTCTTTTACTCTGATATCCTATAATTCTCTTACAAACGTTTCGATACTCAATAATGAATTCCTTGATATTTCGTCAATCTTTTCAGGGTAGTGAAAGGAGAAATATTTGTAAAGAGTCCACATCTCGCGGAAATTTTCTTTCGGAACTGCCAGCAATTCCTTCTTCTCATAGTCAGTGAAATAGTTATTTATAGCGCTGAATGTATCAGACCTGTTATCGATGGTAGCACTCTCCATCAGGCCATTTTTGATAGAATAGGTAACACCGTTATGCTCAAAAGTACCAGAGAGATTTTTTATCGTAAGGTAGAAGGGCAGATAGCGGTAATATTCATCCAGTATCTCGATATCTCTGTTGATGGTATTTTCTCTGGCAAATTCGAGATTATCGTGCAGTTTGGCAGCTTTTTTGTTAAGCGAATTGAGCAATCCGTAATTGATTTTCAGAAAGTATCGTAAGACAAATTCTTTTAATTCGTTCTCGTATCTGGCGGCATTCAGGCAGTATCCGGGACATCTCTTCTCTTCCAGAAGGATGCAGGGAAAGGTATTTCCACTGCAAGCTGGTGATCCGGTAATTTTGTTGAAGGTTTCGATCGTTCCTAAGAGAAGGAATCTGTCTGGGAGAGGTCCGAGATAGAGTAGTTCATCTGTTGTATCTTCCTTTACCGAGATGAATGGTGGTTCTCGAAAGTTGAAAGCGAGGTAGGGATACTGATCGTATAGCCTGATCCGATTCTGATACTCAGGACTATTTCTGATCAGGAGTTGTTTCTTTATCAGGAGGGCGTTCATATCATCTCTGGCCGGATAGGATATAATAGCATCATACTCTTCCAGGACAGGTTCGAGTTTGTTAATCTGCGGGTTCTCTGATGGATTATTTACGAATAACTCGGAATAGAGACGTTGCAGACTATTTGTTCTGATATAGTAGAGTGGTTTAGTATTCTTCAAAAACCCCAGGACACCGTCTCTATCTGGTAACGGGTTAGTCTGGAGATTGTTCATTTCAGTTCTTTTCAGTTCAATAATTTCTTTCATAACTCCCTGTTTATAGCTGTTCTTAGAAGAATTCTTTCGACACGGTCCGAATATCGTCACAATCTATACCGAATTGGTTTACTGTTCTATCAAGAATCCATTTGAGTCTTTCAGCTGGATTTTTAACAATGTGGATCTCTTCTACCCAGGGGTCTACCCCTCCAAACAGGGCGAAGAGATAATAATTGTTACTATATTCTCTCGCTCTTTCATATTCCGTTTCCGTGAGATAAATGACCCCATCCGCTTCGATCTTGATCTTGACCAGGATGTAATGGACAAGATCCTGCCTGGTAATCTTCAGCGTATAACCAATCTTCTTATCAGACAAATCTTCTATTACATAACCAGCCTTGAAGGCGTATCTTGCAGCGATTTGTATCGCCTTGTGCTCGTGGCTGATAGAATCTCCAGAGTCTTCTTCCTCCGCCAGCCCAGTCGACAGTTCGGGAGTGGTTATCCCTTCGACTGACATTTCAGCCTCTTCTTCTGCCGGTTCTTCTTTTTCCACAGTGCCTCGGCCCATAATCAGCAGCATTGTTGCTCGTCCTGCATTGAGAGCTCCAATCACCAGCAGGAGTTCCTGCGGATAGGAGATCGTTCCTATCGCCCATAACAGCATAAAGGTCCCGTTCAAGATGAACCAGAAGAGTGTCTCGGTACATCCGGCTCGCCAGGATGCTGTAATAATAGCAATATACAGGAAAGATACCATATAGAAAAAGATTATCAGTTCATACATAATATCCTCGAAATCACAGGCTAATCAAAAAGCACTATTCAGATTCCCTCAATTCTAATTCAAGATGATAACCGAGTTAGATCAGTCAAGAAATTATTGGCAACTTAATGAGAGGTTCTCTAATGAGCAGATAGATGAGAAGATATTATAATGAGATAACTCTTTTTTCAGCAATGAATAAGTGTTTATCCCTCTATTGTAAAACCAGTCGGGTTTGAGCAGAAAAAAACTGTTGACTCTGAGAGATAATATAACTCACTTATCGGGACAAACGAAACGGAGGTGAAGGATGAACAGGGTTCTGGTCTTGACAGGTGGTGGTGATTGCCCCGGTCTGAATGCAGTGTTGAGAGCTATAGTCAAGAGGGCTTCCCGAGAGAGGAACTGGGAAGTGGTCGGGAGTTACCAGGCCTTTGATGGGGTGATGCGTGAACCGACAGAGATAAAGATTCTCGATGAGAATGCAGTTGCCGGGATTCATGTTCAGGGTGGCACGATCCTCGGAACGACCAACCGGGGTGGCCCTTTTGCCTGGCCGGTCAAGAAGCAGGATGGCAGCCTGGAACATCTTGACCGATCTGATGAGCTGATCCGCAAGCTGGAGCACCTTGGAATAGATGCAGTGATCAATATAGGAGGCGACGGTTCGCAACGTATTTCTCAGAAGCTCTATGAAAAAGGTGTGAATATAATCGGAGTACCGAAGACGATAGATAACGATCTCAGTTTCACCGACTTTACTTTTGGATTTCAAACAGCTGTCCAGACAGCAACCGAGGCGGTTGATAAGCTGGTAACTACAGCCGCGAGCCATAACCGGATCCTGATCCTCGAGGTGATGGGACGTTATGCCGGCTGGATCGCCCTGCATGCTGCCGTGGCTGGTGGGGCCGAGGTCTGTCTCATCCCTGAGATCCCTTATGATGTCAATAAGGTTCTCGAGAGGTTGAGGAAGAGGTTTTCAGGCGGTAAGGGATTTGCCAATATAGTTATTGCTGAGGGTGCTCATCCCCGTGGTGGTGAGATGGTCTATCAAAACGAAGGAAAGGAGAAGAAGTCCGGTAAAGCACGACTGGGTGGCGTAGCTCTCCAGTTGAAAGAGGATTTGAAAGAGGCGGGGTGTGAAGGAGAGATAAGAGAGACTGTTCTGGGCCATTTGCAACGGGGAGGAACTCCGATAGCCTATGATCGGATTCTGGCAACCCAGTTTGGTGTCAAAGCTTTCGAGATGGTCCTGGAGCGTAAATTCGGGGAAATGGTTGCTTATAAGCATCCTGATGTCATTTCTGTTCCCATCAAGCTGGTCGTTCAGAAGTATAACCTTGTCGATAAACAGTCATACCTGATCAGAACTGCCCGGGGTATTGGTATTTCTTTTGGTGACGAATGAGAATGTCAGAAGAGGGGGGACTAGTGCAAGGGTAAATCATGTTTATTCGGCCATAACCAGAGAGTAAATGTTTGAATTTCTTGTCTACCTGTAGGGAGGAGCGTAGTCGGCTTCAGCCGACTACGCTCCTCCCTATAGTTTTTTAAAGAAGAGTTTCTTATCTGATCAGGGTGATTTTACCTGTTTGAAGGGTATCTGAACCGTTGTTCACCCTGAAGAAGTAGATCCCGGACGGGCTTCTACTCCCGCTCAAGTCATAACCGTCCCATTGAACGCTGTTATCTTCACCCGGCAAAATTCTGATCTTCTCTCCTCTGATATTGAAGATCTCAACGGACACTTCTCCCTGTCTGAAATTCGCAGTCTCGATCATTATCTCCACACTCCGGGAAAAGGGATTGGGATAGGTAACTATGAGGGGTGAGGGTAAATGATCATCATCAGAAACGGAGCTGTTCTTTTGTGCAAAGGCAAAGTCGATAGCCCCAAGAGCAGTCTGATACGTTTCCAGCAGATTTTCGGCGAAATCGTAGATCCTGATCGTGGAATTAGAGAGGAAATCACCGGCATCTGCTACAAGCAGAAGCTCTTCGTATATTGCGAGAGCCGAACCACCGATTGAGAAGAGTTCATCAGAGTCGTGAACGATATCATATCCGGGAAGGTCATAGGCGAAGAGGCCATTCCCGAACCCATCAGCAACATAGACCCTGTCGATTGGGGTTATAACGATGTTTATGGGATAGATGTCGAGCGGGATGATCTCTACGATCTCCAGGGTCTCGATCTCAATAATGACAATATTGCCTGTCTCGTCGACATAGTCTCCTGTGCAGACGAGATGCAGATATCCGTAATCATCGATTGCCATTCTCTGCGGATTGAGCATAACCTCGATAGTCTCCAGAACCTGAAAGCTTTCCAGGTCGATAACTGTCAGTTCACCCGGAAGATAGGAGGGATATTGATACCCCGAATTGGCGATAAAGAGAAGGTTGTTATCCACACTCAACCCGAGAGGTGCGACACCGGTTTCGAGTTCTGCCACGACGGTATCGGTAGCCAGGTCGAGTTTGTAAACTCTGTCGGTCAGCATTCCGGTTATATAGGCATGACCATCGTGGATGATGATATCGTAAGGGTTGGAATAGAGCTCAAGTGGAATAGTTGCGAGCAGATTACCAGTCTCGATATTGTATTTACGGAGATTATCATCAGCCGAGTTAGTCAGGTAGATGAATTCTCCTGTGGTAGCCATCTTATTAGGATAGATCCCGGTAAGGGCGAATGTATTGTTGACAGTTCCGGCAGAGAGGTCTATGTGTGAGATGGTCTGACTGACTGAATTGAGAACCATGACCTCTCCAGAGATTGTCGGGATAAGTATAAACGAGATCAGGACAATGAGTGTGATTGTTATGCTCAGTAATTTTTTCATACAGGTTAACTCCTCTATAGTGTTATCCGGCATATTTACGATTGCCGGTATGGTTGAGTTTCAGGTTGAAGACCCAGTTGAAACCGGGTTGTGGGGTGTATGCATATATCTCGTAATGCCTGTCGAAGATATTCTTCAATGTGAGAGAGCATTGCCAGTCGAGAGAGATGAATCTGAACTGGACTCCGAGTTCTGTATCGGTGAGATGATATGAGTCGATGGGGGGTATAAGCTGGTCAGGTGTTGACCATTGAACTCCGGTATAGGAGTGGGAGATCCGCCAGTATAATGGGGTATAATCTATTCTCAATCCAGCGGTGAAACTCTGACCAGGGGTATAGATCAATTTTTTATTGTATAGATCGTCAGGTGTGCCGTCGCTGTTGATAGATTTGTTATGAGCTTCTGTCTTCAACCAGGAAGCAGAGAGAGAGAGCAAATCGTTCAGGAAGTAATCAGCAGTAATTTGCAGATTGCTGATTTCGGCTCTGGCGATGTTTCCCGGTCTCCAGCCGGTATTGGAGCGATACCAGTAGATCAGGTCGTTGATCCTGCTCTGATGATACTCTATCCGTGGTCTGAAGTTATATATGCTGAATTCAGCAAAGAGTTGACGGTTATCCGATTTCTCCTTCCGGAGGTCAGGGTTACCACTTGTCTGAGAATCACCTTTCCAGTAGAGGTCATAGAAAGAGGGAATATTGTAATTCCGGCTCAGTCCGGCACCGATACTGATGAAGAGGAGTTGATCAAAGGGGGCGAAAAGGCTGATAAACGGAGTATGCAGGGTCAGGGCAGTATCGTACCGATAGGAGGTAAAATTGCTTCTCTCATCACCATTATCACGGAGATAGGAGTCCCACCTGCCGGCCAGGTTATGGCTCCAGTCGATACTGCGGAGAGGAATGAAGATATCGGTTCCGGCAGCAACGGCATAGTTTTCCTGCTTTATACCCGGGATGGAATTATCGGGTTTACTCTCTTCATAATAGGCAAAATCCTCCCGGGAATACTCCAGCAGGAGGTTGCTCTCACCCCCGATATCATCGATGATTGATCTGTCTCTACCCCAGAAGGTGGTTAAATTCAACTGCAGTCCTTGCCTGTCGTTCTCATTTGCACTCTTCATGTGGAAGAAGGGGACCGGTGCTCTTGTGTTATCGTAATCTGTCCGGTTACGATGATAGTAGGCTATCAGTTCGGGATTGAGCCGGGGCAACTGCAGGGAAGCTGATAGATAGTTATGGAGATTCGATCCTTCGAGCCGGGCATCTCGATATAGAGATTCCAGGTTTACCGGGCCTGGCAGTTTATGATCAAAATCGAGGAATTCGAGTTTGTAAAGAAGTTTGAGATTGGTGAAATGGCCACTCAGCCGGAGATGAAGGTTCTGCATGGTTTTATTGTTATATTCTCGCGTTTTCCTGACCTCTGCGGGGTAGAAATAGTCAAAATCGTTATCTGCCCGGCTTCTGTCGATGAAGAGAGAGAAGCCGATACATCTGCTTCGCGCATAAAAACTTCCAGAAGTCCGGAATAATCCAAAAGAGCCGATACTCTGACTGAGAGATGATTCTGTCTGGCTTAACGGTTCTTTTGTATTGATATTGATCAGACCTCCGATAGCTCCGGAACCCTTATAAGCTCCAGCGCCACCCTTGATGATCTCTATACTCTCGATAATTTCGGTCGGGATGGTGGATATATCGTAAGGTTGTCCGGCACTGTTGAGAGGTATCCCGTCGAGCAGGATCAGTGTATGCCTGGCGTGATGTCCGAGAAGGGATACTGTCTGCCGCTCTCCCGGGAGTGATGTGCCAGAGAGATTGATTTCAGGATAGGCTTTAAGAATATCGCTCAGGTCGCTACTCTTCATCTCAGCACGTATCGGTATCACAATTC
>Ga0079223_10000067_pt1 | contig 34313 bp, 30 predicted proteins | sample Stecom2011_FD_75072 | JGI IMG/M metagenome (GOLD analysis project Ga0079223, IMG submission 75072) | Agricultural soil microbial communities from Utah to study Nitrogen management - Steer compost 2011 | ecosystem: Environmental > Terrestrial > Soil > Agricultural land | place: USA: Utah...
GCCATAAATTTACCCCTAGGCTAGAAGTGTTTGGCCGCTATTCATTTAACTTTAATATGGATGGTTTGCCAGACGGACGTGCAAAGTATCGCGATATTTTTGTTGGTCTGCGTGGTGACTTTGGTACTGTGCGTGCGGGTCGCATTGAGTCTCCTTATAAACTTGCTGGTCTTGGTTGGGATCCACTCAACGCCACTGCACTGCAAGCACGAACAAATATGGGGCGTTCAGGTGGTGCATTAGGCCATGGCGGTTACCATAACGACAGCGTTGATTATAGCGTGTCACTAAATGGCGTGAAATTCACTGCATTTTATTCAAAGGGCGACGGTGGCCCTTCAGGTCCGAACCAAAACTCCATGTATGCAGGTTCGGTAAGTGTTCCTATGGGTAACGTTGAGCTGTCATTGTCTCACTTTGACGCGGACAATCGCGGTGGCGGTAAACGTGATGGTACTAAATTAGGAGCTCGTTACCAAGAAGGTGCCTGGACATTTGCTGGTCAGTATGAATTTCGTGGTACTGGACTTGAAAATGGCGACTACCTGTTCTTAAGCAGTGCTTATAAAGCAGCCGTCGGCCAATTGTCATTAAGCTATGGCCGCTTTATGGACGATAGTATTTTTAATAGCGATGGCGAATATGTTGCTGCGGGCTTAATGCGTCGTTTATCGCCAAACTTTGCTTACCATGCGGGCGTTCGTTATACGGATCGCGATAGCCTTGGTTCAGAAACAATGGTTGGTGTAGGTTTCCGTTTCTCGTGGAAGAACCGTATGTCTTGGTAAGCAGTTCGCTTACTTAAACATAAAAAAACCCCGGACATTCAAATGTCCGGGGTTTTTTATTCCTAAGTTAATATTTTATAAAGTTATTGAGCACCTGGTGTTGCGTAACTTTCCATCCAGCTGCGTACTTCGTGATACCAATAAACAGAGTTGTTTGGCTTCAATACCCAGTGATTTTCATCAGGATAATAAATCAGGCGAGAATCAATGCCACGGCTTTGCAACGTGCGGAATAGCTCAAAGCTTTGACCAACCGGTACACGTAAGTCTTTTTGGCCGTGAATGATTAAAGCGGGGGTATTAAACTTATCTGCATAATAGTGTGGAGAAATTTCACGATAAATATCAGGGTTTTCCCAGTAATGACCAAACCGCTCAGAATGAACAGCAAAGTCGGCTGACATTTGCGAATACATGTTATAAACCGGCGCATGAATAAGCAGTGCTTTAAATGGATGTTCTTTACCCAATAAAACACTACTTAAATAACCACCGTAACTACCGCCACCAGCAACCATGCGATCGCTGTCAATCCAGTCTTTGTCTTTAAACCATTCGGTCGCCGCAATGGTGTCTGCGTAAGGTGCGGTAATCCAATCTGGGTTAATAGCGTCGGTAAACTCTTGACCAAAACCACTTGAACCGTGGAAGTTATGCCAAGCAGTAACATAACCCCAAGAGGCGAATGTTTGTGCGTTCCAACGGAAATGGAAGCCGTTGGTAATGGCGCTATGTGGGCCACCGTGAATAAGTAAAAATAACGGGTACTTCTTACTTTTGTCGAACCCTGGCGGGTAATGCACCCACATTTGAATGTCGTCACCGTTATGCCCTTGGTAGGTAACGGATTCGTATGTACCCAGTTCTACATCAGCTAATAGCTCGTCGTTAAAGTTATCAAGGCGCTTGGTATTGCCGTTACCTGTGTTAATTGTAACGAGCTGAGCAGGGTGCATAAAGCTTTCGTTGGTTGCGACTAAAACGCCTTTATCAGAAATGCTAAGGCCACCAAAGTCTGTTTCACCGGTTACCGCTTTAACGTTACCGTTGCGAGCGTTAATGAAGTACACCCGTGAAGTACCAGCGTCGTCGATAGCACCATAGAAACCACGACTATTTGCGGTCCATACGAGGCCACGCACTGAACGATCCCAACTCTCAGTTAAAACGCGTGAGGTGTGTTTTTTTAGGTCGAATAGCACAAGGTTCGTGTTATCGGCATAAAAGCCGGTAATCAACTGGCGCTGAAAAGCTAAGGTTTCGCCATTTGGGCTAAATAAAGGGGCGTAGTCGCTGCCACGGTTGTCGGCAGTAATATTAGTAACCTCAGTGCTACCAAGTTCAGCAAGAAAAATGTCATCGTTTGGGCTAACGCCGTCGTTTAAGCTGTCAGAAACGAAGGCAAGCCAGCGTTCTTTCGGATCAACGTCGTAGCTACCCGCGCTTTGTGACGAGCGTGGTAATTGAATTTTCAGTGGTTGAGTGACAGCTTCAATTTCACCGCCGGCTGCTGGAATGCGAAAAACGTGGGCTTCACGGTTTTCGTCGAGCCAGTGATCAAATTGTGCATAAGGTAATGCATTCCACTGATGAGCTGAAACCTTAGTATCTGCGTTCGCTTTCACTTGCTCGGCGATTTCATCCCAATTTTTATTAGGCCATACCTTACTGATAAAATAGATGTGCTCGCCAACCCATTTAATACCATAGGCACCTGTAGGTACATTGGTTAAAGGCGTTGCCTCACCAGGTTGGTTCATAGGCAGTATGTATATTTGGCCTATATCGTCCTTATTACGCTGGCTGATAAAAGCAAGCGCGTTACCCTGCGGTGAAAAGGTAGGTTCGCTTACACGCAAGCCTTCAGCGGTAATAGGGCGCTTGACTTGGCCGTCGGCAGAAAATAACCAAAGCTGAGTTTCGCCTTTATCTGTGTCTAAGTTATAGCGCGTGACAGGCGCAACAATATGATCGCCTTTGGGGGAAATAAGTGGTGAGCCAATACGGTCAAGCTGCCAGAGCAGCTCAACAGACAGTGGTTTGCTTTCTTCAGCTTGGGCTTGGAAAAGCGCCAAAGGTAAGAACAGCAGCCACAATGCAAAACTAAGTTTTTTCATTGTTTACTTCAAAAGTATTTCTTATTAAATAAGCGGTAGCTTATCTGCAAGGTTTTTTCTTACATAATTAGAACCTTAATATATTGGCTTAATTAACTTCTCGCTACCAGACTTCGTGCCTTATAGATGAACATTCGCGATTAAGAGCGTAATCCTCTCTTATGTGTTCGCCTAGGCCTAGATTGAAAACAGAGGCCTCTCATGGCATAATCTGCCGCAGAATTTAAGCATGTTTTCTCACGATGCACCGCTTTTAATAGGGTGGTTTCACGAATAGGAATGACTATGTCAATTGATAAATCGACCATTATTTATACCGAGACAGACGAGGCACCACGCCTTGCTACGTATTCTTTATTGCCAATTATCCAGGCGTTTACGAAAGCGGCAGGAATTTCTGTAGAAACCCGTGATATTTCACTTGCGAGCCGTGTTATTGCTTTATTCCCAGACTACTTGAAAGAAGAACAGCGCATTGCCGACGCACTTGCTGAATTAGGCGAGTTAGCGAAGCAGCCAGAAGCGAATATTATTAAGTTACCCAACGTGAGTGCGTCTATTCCACAGTTGGTTGCTACCATTAAAGAACTACAAACACAGGGATACGCTTTACCAGACTATCCGTTTGACCCCAAAACAGATGAAGAACTTGATGTGCGGGCGCGCTACGACCGTGTAAAAGGCTCAGCAGTAAACCCAGTTTTACGTGAAGGAAACTCAGACCGCCGCGCACCGGCTGCAGTTAAAAACTATGTGAAAAAACACCCGCACAGAATGGGCGCATGGGCAAAAGACTCAAAAACACATGTGGCTCACATGGACGACGGTGATTTTTACGCGAGCGAACAGTCGAAAACTTTTGCTGCTGCGGATGATTTAAAAGTTGTATTAAATCACGACGGCAAACAAACGGTTTTAAAACAGTCCATTAAAATACTTGCTGGTGAAGTGGCTGACGCGGCTGTCATGAGCAAAACAAAATTACAGGCGTTCTTTGCGAAAGAAACTGCTGCAGCGAAAGAAGAAGGTGTATTACTTTCGCTTCATTTGAAAGCCACCATGATGAAAGTGTCTGATCCAATTATGTTTGGTCATGCGGTTCACGTGTACTACAAAGACGTACTGCAAAAATATGCTACTGAATTAGCAACAATTGCTTTCGATGCTACTAATGGTATTGGCGATTTGTACGCGAAGCTTGATCAGTTGCCAGCAGAAACCGCAGCGGCCATTGAAGCAGACATGAAAGCTGTGTACGCGAAAAATCCAGCATTAGCTATGGTCAACTCAGATAAAGGTATTACCAACCTACATGTGCCTAGCGACATTATTGTTGACGCGTCAATGCCAGCAATGATTCGTGACTCAGGTAAAATGTGGACCCCAGAAAACACTCAACAAGACACCAAGGCGATGATTCCTGATCGTTGCTACGCAGGTGTATATCAAGAAACGATTAACTTTTGTAAAGAACATGGTGCGTTTGATCCGTCAACCATGGGAACTGTGCCTAACGTTGGCTTAATGGCACAGAAAGCAGAAGAATACGGTTCACACGACAAAACCTTTGAAATTCAGGCTGCAGGCGTGGTGCAAGTGCTTAACCAAGCGGGCGACGTGATTTTTGAGCATGATGTTGAGCAAGGCGACATTTGGCGTATGTGCCAAGTAAAAGACGCACCAATTCGCGATTGGGTAAAACTTGCTGTAAACCGTGCGCGTTTAAGCGGCATGCCAGCTATTTTCTGGTTAGACCCGAACCGTGCTCACGACAATCAATTAATTGCCAAAGTAAATGAATACTTGCCTGAGCACGACACCAGTGGTTTGGATATTCAAATAATGAGCCCAGTCGAAGCGACACGCTACACATTAGAGCGAGTTAAAGCAGGTAAAGATACTATTTCTGTAACAGGTAACGTATTACGTGACTACCTAACAGATTTATTCCCAATTTTAGAGCTAAATACGTCGGCAAAAATGCTGTCGATTGTGCCGCTTATGAACGGTGGTGGCTTGTTTGAAACAGGCGCGGGCGGTTCTGCGCCGAAGCACGTCCAGCAGTTCGTGCAAGAAAACCATTTACGTTGGGACTCTCTGGGCGAGTTTTTAGCACTAGCTGCATCACTTGAACACTTAAGCCAAGTAACAGGTAATGCTCGTGCAAAAATATTAGCAGACACACTTGACCAAGCAACGGCTAAGTTCCTTGAAAACAACAAGTCACCTTCACGCAAAGCGGGTGAATTAGATAACCGTGGTAGCCATTTCTACCTAGCTATGTATTGGGCAGAAGCGTTAGCGAACCAAAGTGTAGATGCTGAACTAAAAGAGCGCTTTTCAGGCTTAGCGAACATATTAACTAAAAATGAACAGGCTATTGTTGATGAATTGAACAAAGTTCAAGGTGTTGCAGTAGACATTGCTGGCTACTATCAGCCGAATGTAGATTTGGTGTCTAAGGCTATGCGGCCAAGCCAGATCTTCAACGAAGCTTTAGCTAGCTTGTAATAAAAGAAGAGAAAAAAGGCGCCTCAAGGCGCCTTTTTTCATGCATATATAGTATTGCCAATCTGATATGCTCAACGTACTGTTTGAGCCTTACTAAGTTGATGCTGACAAAATTATGAAATACGAAACACTATTAAATGTTGCGTTAAAAGAAGCGCGTAAAGGGTTTGAAGAAGAAGGTATTCCGGTTGGAGCTGCCTTATTTGATGCAGACGGTACTGTATTAGGCCGAGGGCGTAACCGTCGCGTACAAGACAACGATCCGTCCGCCCATGGCGAAACTGATGCTTTTCGTAAGGCAGGGCGACAAACGAGTTACCGAGACAAAATATTGGTAACGACACTCGCACCTTGTTGGTATTGTTCTGGTTTAATTCGCCAGTTCAATATAGGCACGGTTGTGGTGGGCGAATCTAAAAACTTTGCGGGCCACCTCGACTGGTTACGTGAAGCAGGTGTGAATGTAATAGAGTTAGACGATGACCGTTGTATTGAACTCATGGCTGACTTTATTGAGCGTTACCCTGAAATTTGGAACGAAGACATAGGTGTATGTAAACAAGCGTAATCGGTTTGTTGCAACCGCCGTTTGTTACCCGAAATAGCTTGTTACAATATGGTTCACATGTCGACGCTTATTTCCCCTACACTTAGATAATTATAATAATTGTGCTAGCAAAAAGGCGAACTATGAAATTCTTAAAAAAATTATTTGGTAAATTAGGTGCAGGCCTTTCGGCTTTGCGCCGTTATTTGGCGCATGTGTTAACTGTTGTTGTGCTTATTTTCATTGTCACGGCATTATTTAGTGGCGATAAGTCTCCTAAAGTACCCAAAGACAGCTTGTTAGTGTTAAGCCCATCTGGTTTCTTGTCTGAGTACGACCCTGGTATTGATCCTTTCGATGCTATTAGTGAAGAGCTGATGGGCGGTGCAACCGTTCAGGAGTCTGTCTATGAGCTGATTACGATTATTGAGCAAGCGAAAGAAGACGACCGCATTCAAGGTATGGTGCTTAGCCTAAGCCAGTTTGCTGGCGGTGGTTTGAATAAAATTCAGTTATTAAGCGATGCTATTGCTGATTTCCGTAGTGCAGGAAAGAAAGTATACGCGAGCGCAGATAACTATAGCCAAAGCCAATACTTATTAGCTAGCCAAGCCGATGAAATTTATTTAAACCCGCTCGGTGGTATTATTCTTGAGGGTTTAAGCACAGAGCGCGCTTATTTCAGTGAAGCGCTAGCAAAGCTAAAAGTTAAAATTAATGTATTTCGAGTTGGTGAGTATAAGTCTGCGGTAGAACCGTATTTGCTCACAGGCATGTCAGACGCGGCACGTCGCAACCTGGAAGGCTGGTTAAACGAACAGTGGCAACAGTACTTAACCACTGTTCAACGTCATCGTGACATTAATCCGTTAATGACATCTGGTTCGCTTGATGACTTCATGAGCGCACTTGAAAGTGCAAACTACAATATGGCTGCTATGGCCGTGAATATGGGCTTAGTAGATGGCTTAATGCAACGCCATGAGCTTATTAATTACTTAAGCGATGTAGCTGGCCGCGATGAAGAGAAGCACACTTATCGTCATATTACGCATAAAGACTATTGGCAGACATTGCCGATGTCAGTGCGCGACGTTAATTTCAAAGCCCACTCAAGTAAAACTCAAGTGGCTGTGATTATGGCCGTTGGTACTATTGTTGATGGTGCCGGTGCTTCAACAGAAGTGGGGGGCGACTGCCTTGCACGTGAACTACGTGATGCACGCAATAACGATAAAGTTAAAGCTGTCGTATTACGTGTGGATAGCCCAGGTGGTAGTGCTTTTGCCTCAGAAATCATTCGTCAAGAGCTTCTCCAGTTACGTGAAGCGGGTAAACCTGTTATTGCGTCGATGAGTTCTGTGGCTGCTTCTGGTGGTTACTGGATTTCAGCTGGTGCAGATAAAATTATCGCTGCGCCAACTACAATTACTGGCTCGATTGGCGTTTTTGGTATGTTGCCAACATTTGATGAAACCTTAGCCCATGTTGGTATTTACTACGACGGCGCAAGCACAACAGAGTTACCAAGTATGTCTTTCGCTAAGCCAATTAGCGAAACTATAAACCGTGTTGTGCAAGCAAGTGTTGATTCAATTTATGAAGACTTCTTAGACCTAGTTGCCCGTGCTCGTGGTATGGAACGTAATGCAGTACATGAGGTTGCACAAGGTCAAGTGTGGTCGGGTGAACGTGCTTTAACACTTGGTTTGGTCGACGAATTAGGCATCATTGAATTAGCTATTACCCGTGCAGCAGAGCTTGCTGAACTAGAAGAGTACGCTGTTCTTTGGCCAACGCATAAGAAAAGCTTTGCAGAAGAAATGCTCGCTGAATTAGGCATTGGGAAAACTACCCGCGTACAGGGTATTGCTGAATTAAAAGACATGGTTGCGCCATTGTTATTTGTTCGTGAATACAATGACCCACGTAGTGTGTACGCACGTTGCATGGAATGCGAAGTTAAATAATCATTTTATCCTCTAAAAAGCCGGCGTTTGCCGGCTTTTTTCTATCCGCTATTGTTGTTTTCCCTTCTATGTAAATGTTTCATACGGAATAGGTAAACAAAATGTTGCGTAAAGCGTATTATAGCGAATAATTAATTACCCTTTTTGAGGTGAACAGATGTTAGCGAAGCGCATGACAATAATGTTACTGGTAACCGGCATAGTGTTGGCCCTTATTTTTGGCTATAAAGCGGTTGGTAATTATTTTATGAATCAGTTTTTTGACAACATGCCGGTACCCACGGTTAGCATTACTGAAAGTATTGTTGTCGAACAGGAATGGAGCCGCTCGCTAACTACAATAGGCACGTTTAAAGCTAAAAATGGTGCCATGCTTACAGCGCAAGCTACTGGTATTTTGCGTGACATTCATTTTGAAAATGGTAAACAAGTAAAAAAAGGGGACCGCCTTTTTAGCCTCGACACCGATGTTGATGACGCTGAGCGACTACGCATTGCGGCTGTACTTGAAAATGCTCAACGTGAACTGCGTCGATTACAGCAGTTAATAGACGATCGAAATGTGTCGGAAGCAGATGTAGAACGAGCGCAAAATCAGGTCAACCAAGCGCATGCTGCATTAGCAGCTCAAGACGCATTAATTCGGCAGAAAACTCCGCGAGCACCATTCGACGGTGTTATGGGTATTCGCCATGTAAATATTGGTCAATTTATTTCGCCCGGCACTGAGCTGGTGGCTATTGCGTCGTTTGATCCTATTTTCTTGCACTTCACAGTGGTTGAGAAACGCTTAAGTGATATTCATGTGGGTATGCCAATTATAGCTGCGGCAGACGCCTATGTTGATCAGGAGTTTCGCGGTCAAGTGGTGGCAATTGAACCGAGTGTGAGTGAATCGACCCGTACTGTAGAAATTCAAGCTGAGTTTATAAATCAAGAACACTTACTACGCCCAGGTATGTTTGCTCGAGTAAAGCTGCCGTTAGGCGAGGCACGCCATGTGAAGGTTATTCCTAAAACTGCGGTGCAATTTAACCCCTTTGGTAACTTGGTGTTTTTGATTCAAGAACAAGGCGACAGCCTTCAAGTAACTCAGCGGCTTATTCGCACGGGGCAAGAGCAGGGCGATATGATTGAAATACTTGAAGGGCTCGAGGTCGGCGATCGTGTTGCCTCTTCTGGTTTGTTGAAATTACGTAATGGCAGCACTGTGAGCATTAATACAGACCCTGCGGTACAGCCAACAACTGACCTTAATCCAACCCCTGAAAACCGCTAAGGACAGGCTGCCATTATGAAGTTTACAGATATATTTATTCGTAAGCCCGTATTAGCCACTGTGATTAGTTTGCTCATAGTGCTCGTTGGTTTGCGCGCTATGGTGGACTTAAACGTTCGCCAATTTCCTGAAATAAAAAACGCTGCGGTTACTATAACCACGACCTACATTGGTGCCGATGCAAACTTAGTACAAGGTTTTATTACTACGCCTTTAGAACGCGAAGTGGCAGCGGCTGAGGGCATTGACTATATTGTTTCCTCGTCGTCGGCAGGCGTAAGTACGATCCAAGCATTCTTACAGCTCAACTACGATCCGAATGCGGCGCTGACGCAAATTGCTGCAGAAGTGAATAAAATGCGCTCGGAGCTACCAGAGAATGCACAAGAGCCTGTTGTTCAACTTTCCGTAGGCCAAGACGTGGCCGCCATGTATTTAACATTTTATAGTGAAATACTCGAAGCGAACGAGATTACCGATTACTTAGTTCGAGTAGTTGAACCACAACTTGCCACAGTTGCAGGGGTACAACGTGCCCAAATATTGGGTGCACAAACCTTTGCTATGCGTATTTGGCTTGACTCACAACGCATGGCTGCACTGGGAGTAACCGGCTCCGATGTGATGTTGGCGTTAAGAAGTAATAACGTGCTTTCTGCTGTTGGGCGTACCAAAGGGCAAATGACAGCTATTGATATTACGGCCGATACGGACTTACGCAGTGTGGAAGAATTTGAACAGCTAATTGTGCGTGCTGAAGGTGACGCATTTGTGCGTTTAGCAGACATTGGCGACATCCAGCTTGGCTCAGAAAACTATGAATCTTCGGCCACTTATAATGGCCAACAAGCAACCTTCATTGGTGTTGAAATCGCCCCCGATGCGAATGCTCTTGATGTCATATCACGAGTACGCGAAGTGTGGGACAGAGATATTATCCCGCAGCTACCTGAAGGAATGAGCGCGAGTATTCCACACGACTCCACTGAATATATTAAAAACGCAATTGACGAAGTTGTGGTGACCATAGCTTTAGCTTTAGTCATTGTACTTGCGGTTATTTACGCGTTTTTAGGTTCATTACGGTCGGTTATTATTCCTGCGGTGGCAGTTCCACTGTCGCTCATCGGTACTTTTTTCTTGATGCTGCTGTTGGGCTTCTCGATTAATTTATTGACCTTATTAGCCATGGTGCTTGCCATAGGTATTGTGGTCGATGACGCTATTATTATGTTGGAGAATATTCAGCGTCACGTGGAAGACGGTAAGTCGCGTTTAGATGCATCACTCTTAGGTGCAAGGCAGCTGGCTGGGCCAATTATTGTTATGTCTACCACCTTAGTTGCCGTGTTTATTCCGATCGGTTTTATTGGTGGCTTAACGGGTACTTTATTTGTTGAGTTTGCCTTTACCCTGGCGGCAACCGTTGTTATTTCTGGAGTGGTGGCGTTAACTCTATCGCCTATGATGTGTTCGAAATTATTACGTTCACGTAGTAAAGGGGAAAAAGCACCCAAGTTTGAAGTGTGGCTAAACGATCGTTTCAATGCGTTGCGCGACGGTTACCAGCAGCGCTTACATAACTCGTTAGAAACTAAATCTGTTATGGCTATTTTCGGCTTGGTTGTTCTTACTAGTTGCTACTTTTTGTTTATTAGTAGTTCATCGGAACTTGAGCCACAAGAAGACTTAGGTTTTGTATTTGTTATCGCCCAAGGCGACAGCTATGCAACCCTAGACTACATTGAACGTAACTCGGCAAAAATGAGTGAGCTGCAGCAAGACGTTGATGAAATTGATATTGCCTTTGTCATTAACGGTATGTTGGGCCCAGGTAGTGCAGGGACAGGTATTGGCTTGAAGCCTTGGAGTGAGCGAACGCGTTCAACTCAGCAAGTGCTTGATGAGTCTATTCAGCCTTTTGTGAGTGAAATTCCGGGGTTGCAAATATTTGCCTTAATACCACCGTCGTTACCAACACCCGGTGGTGGTTTACCGATTGAGTTCGTGATTAGTTCAACCCAGTCGATAGAGAATCTACGTGAAATGGCGGCAGATATAACTGCTGAAGCCATGACGCAAGGCCGCTTTATTATGCTCGATACAGACTTGCGAATTGACCGACCACGCCAAACCGTACAGATAGACCGTGATAAAGCCGCGCTTATGGGTGTTGAAATGTCGCAACTATCTGCAGACTTAGCTTCTATGATGGCCGGTGCTTACGCAGGGCGTTTTGCTATGGAGAACCGTTCATATCGGGTTATTCCGCAAGTTCAACGCTCTGAACGATTATCGCCTGAGCAACTGAAAGACTTCTACACGCGTAACCGTGACGGCGAGTTGGTGCCTATGTCGGCGCTTATTCATTTGGAAGAGTCGGTACAGCCACAGCAATTGAAGCGTTTTCAGCAGTTGAACTCAGTTACCATTTCAGGCATTCCACGGCCTGGTGTGCCACTAGGTGAGGCCTTGGCGGTACTTGAGAAAATTGCAGCTGAACGTTTGCCAGCAGGTGTGGTCATCGATTATTCTGGGCAATCACGGCAGTTTAAGTCTGAAGGGCAACAACTTGTGGTTACCTTCTTTTTTGCTTTGTTAATGATCTTCCTCGTTTTGGCTGCGCAGTTTGAGTCATTCCGAGACTCCATCATTGTACTCGTTACTGTGCCTATGAGTATTTGTGGTGCCCTTATTTTTGTGAGCTTAGGTTTCACTTCAATTAATATTTATACTCAGGTGGGCTTGGTAACCCTCATTGGCTTAATTGCGAAGCACGGTATTCTTATTGTGGAGTTTGCGAACACCTTGCAAGAAGAAGGGAAAAGCAAACGTGAAGCAGTGGAAACAGCAGCAGCAATTCGTTTGCGGCCGATATTGATGACTACAGCGGCGACAGTATTAGCAATGGTACCGCTTTTGGTGGCTTCTGGTCCTGGTGGGGCGTCGCGCTACGCGATGGGCTTAATTATTGTAAGTGGCATGACCATAGGCACACTGTTTACCTTATTCGTATTACCTGCGGTTTATGTGTACTTGGCAAAAGACCGAGCTCCGAAAGAAGCGCTCACCTAGAACCTTTTGCTTAGGAAAACAAAAAAGGCACTTCAATTTGAAGTGCCTTTTTACTTTCATCGCTGTGAGCAAAGCTTAGTGGTCAACGCCACCTGGGCCATGGATATGACCATGATCGAGCTCTTCAGCGGTTGCATCACGCACATCAACAACAGTTACGTCGAATGACAGGTCGAGACCAGCCATAGGGTGATTACCGTCGACGGTAACTTCTTCGTCTGTTACTTCAACAATAACGACTGACTGTTCGCCGCCATCAGTTGTTGCACGAAACTGCATACCCGGAGTTATCTCTTGCTCACCAAACAGGTTTCTTGGAACTGTTTGAATTAAACCGTCGTGACGTTCTCCATAGGCTTCAGCCGCAGGCACTACTGTGCTTAATGCATCGTTTGCTGCTTTTCCTTCAAGGGCTTTTTCAAGACCAGGAATAAGCATGCCACGGCCAAAAATAAAGGCTAGTGGGCTGTCTTCAGACGATTGATCAAGCGTTTCGCCGGCTGGATTCTTAACCGCATAATGAATTGTTACGGCTTTGTCTTGGCTGATAGTCTCACTCATGACTAGGATTCCATTTTTTGTATAGCAGGGCAGAGGGTGAATTGGCTGTCGTCCTGCCCTTGTATGCGAAACAGGTCTGTTGGTTCAAGGTCTATTGGACCCACAGCGTATAACGCGACGACGGCGTCATGATAACGCACTGCAGAAAGAACTGCACCCGACCGACGCCAGTTTTCAGAAACTTTTTTCTCTATTGTCGTACCTGTTTCTGGCAGTTCGGTGGCCTTACCAATAAAACAATGTGTTACGCGCTTATTTTGCCCTTTATAGTGCATGCGGGCGACGATCTCTTGTCCGATATAACAGCCTTTTTTGTAATTCACACCTTGGTTATCGTCAAGATTTAACATTTGTGGAATATACTCGGCTGCCGCGGCTGCCGGTACGTCGACCCAACCGTGTTCTAACATGGCGGCTTGCCACCAGTTATCTGGCATCAAGGTGGCATTTTGGGTGTCGTGTTCACCGCGTATAAGCACTAAGTTGTCTGAAATTTTAAGGCGGGTATATTTTTCAGTATGCGCCACCGTTTCGATGGCGGAGAAACCAAGTTCGCTTGCCGCATTTTTACCCCAGAAAGCGCATAAGGGTTGTTCTAAACTGACATCGCTAATTGTCACTTTACTAAATACAGCATATTTTTTTAGCTGGGTTAAAGTTGTTTCAATGCTTTCGCGGGCAATAAAAAGAAGAATTCGCTCGGCGTCGCCCACCATCCTAAAGGTTGACCAAAGCTTACCTTTTGCATCGCAATAACCACCTGCTAGCCAGTGCTGCCAAGTTGCTGCTTTCACGTCGCAGGTAAGCTGGCCTTGTAAGAAAGTTTGGGTGTCGGCGCCAGTAATCTCGATTACGCCAAGTGAGTTAAGCTGAATAAAGCAGGGTGCTTGTTGTGCTTGTTGATTAAAGTGCAATGTAGACACATTACCTCCGGCTTAGAATTAATTTTACTCTAGTACCTTAATAGTACCTCATTTTGCTTCATATCACTGATAAAGAGCAGCAATTGCTTATGTATTAATCGTCCTTTATGGCATTTAATTTGGTAAACTAACGGCCTGTTTCTTATTAAATGTACGTCTATTCTTTTTAAGGTGTCATTATGGAATATGTTCGTCAGGCTGAAGGGCCATTAAAAGACAAGCGCCGCCTACGTTGGGCGTGTCGTCGGGGTATGTTAGAGCTAGATGTCTTGTTTGCCCCTTTTGTAGAAGAGGCCTATGACGACTTAAGTGAAGAAAAGAAAGCGGTATTTCGACGTTTAATAACCTGCGACGATCCAGATTTGTTCGCATGGTTTATGGGCCACCAACCGTGCACAGATCCTGAGTTGGCCGATATGGTTGCCTTTATGCTGAGCCGAGTAAAAGTCTGATTCAGCCGCACGTGCAACGTTGGCAAATTAGCGTTGCACCTTCCGTTTACTGCCAACGGCTTTGCTTTGGTGCAGCCTTATTTGCTGCTCTGTTGCTTGTTTTAGGAATTGTATATAACTATTTCAGTTGGCTTTTAGCGGGTATTGGGCTTTGCTTACTAGCGTTAATTAGTTTAAAGCAAGGCTTTTATTTTTTTACGGTTAACGCTAAAGGTCGTGGTTATTGGGGGCCTGAAAGCGAGCCCTTTATGTTAACCAGCCCAGTATTAAGCACGCCTTGGTTGCTGATGCTTCGTATTCGTTCAGTACAAGGGCTGCGGTGGCTATTTATTTGGCAAGACAGTGTCGACGAAGACAACTGGTGTCGCCTTCGTCGTATTGGAAAAGCAGCTATTTCGGTAAATGAGCAACAGGCTCAGGTACCAGAATAGTGGGGCTCGGGTTAGGTAGTAAGCCTGGGTAATCAAGAGTGTAGTGTAATCCTCGGCTTTCCTTGCGCTGCTGGGCACTGCGAATAATTAATTGTGCGACTTGTGCTAGGTTACGTAATTCCAGTAAGTTATTGGTTACTCGGAAATTGGCATAGTAGTCATGAATTTCTTGCTGTAATAATTCAACTCGGCGTGCCGCTCGTTCTAAGCGTTTATCACTACGCACTATACCCACGTAGTCCCACATAAATAAACGTAGTTCATGCCAATTATGATGAATAATAATTTCTTCATCAGAGTCGGTCACTTGGCTTTCATCCCAGTCGGGTAAATGTTCAGCAAGGCAAGTTTGCTGTATGCGCTCACTCATATGAGCTGCAGCAGCCCGTGCAAAAACAACGCATTCTAATAGCGAGTTACTCGCCATTCGGTTTGCGCCATGTAAACCTGTGTATGCCACCTCACCAATTGCGTAAAGCCCTGGAATATCGGTTTGTGCATTTAAATCAGTAACAACACCGCCACAAGTATAATGAGCTGCCGGTACGATTGGCATGGGCTCTTTAGTAATATCGAGCCCTAAACCTAAACACTTCTCATAAATAGTAGGAAAGTGTTGTTTGATAAAATCTTCGTCTTGGTGGGAAATGTCTAAATACATACACTCAACACCAAGTCGTTTCATTTCGTAATCGATAGCACGTGCAACTACGTCACGTGGGGCTAATTCAGCAGCCTCATGGAAGCTTGGCATAAAGCGAGTGCCGTCAGGGCGTTTCAGTAGCGCACCTTCGCCACGCAGGGCTTCTGTAAGTAAAAAGTTCTGCGCTTTAGGGTGAAATAAGCACGTAGGGTGAAACTGGTTAAACTCCATGTTTCCTACGCGACAACCGGCACGCCAAGCCATGGCTATACCGTCGCCACTGGCGATATCGGGATTAGATGTATATTGGTAGACCTTGCTGGAACCACCAGTGCATAGAGCGGTGAAGCGAGCGTTTACCGTATGTACAACCCCTTTGATATTATTCCAAATGTAAGCGCCACAACAACGGCGTTGCTCGCCATCCCCCTGCAAAATAAGGTCTATGGCGTTGTAATGCTCAAGCACAGTAATGTTAGGGTGGGCTAAGGCCTGGCTTACAAGGGTTGATTGTACAGCCTTACCCGTTGCATCGGCTGCATGTAGAATGCGCCGATGGCTATGGCCGCCTTCGCGGGTTAGATGATATTTTGCCGTACCATCTGCAGCTGTTTCTTGGTCAAAGTCGACACCGAGCTTAATAAGCCACTGCATGCTTTCTTTGGCGTGCTGAGCGGTATATTCCACCACGCTTCGCTCACACAGTCCGGCACCGGCACGTAGGGTATCTTCCACATGCGACTCAATGCTGTCGTTTTCGTCGAATACGGCAGCTATGCCTCCTTGGGCATAGTAAGTCGAACCTTCTTGCAACGGACCTTTGCTTAACACAATGACGCTGCTTGTTTTGGCTTGTTGTAAAGCCAAAGAAAGACCTGCAGCACCGCTGCCTATAATTAGTACATCGCATTGGAGCATAGCGCTATTAGCCATGATGATATATCGTAGTCCTTATAGTTGAGCGGGGATTTTACCCTTGTTTGTAAAATAAATGCGAACTTTTCCTAAATAGAGCGGTCTAGTACTTACACAGAATGAGTTCGAGCCAACGTAACTAGTTCTTCGTGAGTATTTTAGAATGAAGATCTCGGGAAAAGTTATTCAGTAGTATTTTGGAGAGAGTGGGCTCGAATGAGCGAACAGGAAATTGATCAACAGCTGGTTGAACGCGTACAGCAGGGTGATCAGCGGGCATTTGATGTATTGGTAAAAAAGTACCAACACAGAATTATGAGCTTAGTTTCACGCTATGTGAAGCAGCCAGGTGATGTTGCCGATGTAACCCAAGAAGCATTTATAAAAGCATATCGTGCTTTACCTAATTTTCGAGGCGATAGCGCGTTTTATACATGGTTGTACCGTATTGCTGTAAATACAGCCAAAAATTACTTGGTGTCGCGTAGTCGAAAGCCGCCTAGTTCAGATATTGACGCGCAAGACGCAGAATTTTTAGACAATGGGCATGGGTTAAGAGATATAGCTACACCAGAACGCTTATTACTTACGGAAGAATTAAAGACCGTATTAATGACAACAATAAACAATTTACCCGAAGACCTTAAACAAGCGATTACATTGCGTGAATTAGAAGGATTAGGGTACGAAGAAATAGCCATGACCATGGACTGCCCAATTGGCACGGTACGATCACGTATATTTAGAGCGCGTGAAGCGATTGAAGAAAAATTACGACCATTGCTTGAGAACAACTAAGTTAGATACGAAAGCAAAAGTTAAGGCAAATTGAGGAATGTATTATGACCGACCGCCAGTATGAAAGTTTATCTGCGTTAATGGATTCAGAGCTGGATTCACAGCAAATGAATACCAGTAGCATGGATGACCTGGTTCGGAGTGACGACATGCGTACCACATGGCAACATTATCATTTGATAGGTGCTGTGATGCGTAATGAAACAAAAATAAATATGCCAATAGACATCTCTGCAGCAGTTGCAGCACAAGTTGCTGACGAGGCAATTACCTTTGCGCCCAAGCATGGTTTGTTACGTAAAGCAGCACTGAAAACATGGTTGAAACCTGCGGCAAACCTTGCCATAGCAGCAAGTGTTGCACTCGTTACTGTATTAGGTGTAACGCAATATCAACGTATTGACGACGGTAGTGTGGCGCCGAGTGCGGAATCGAATCGTGGCTACCAGCCTGCACTGCAAACGGTTCCTTTAGGTGTAGTTGGTAACCCGTTGAGTTATAATGCAACGCAAGCTCAACCTGCGACCGCACAGGAGCATCTTTCAGCACAAGAACAAGCGCGCTTACAAAGCCAAGTGCAGGCGTTTATGATTGATCATCAGTTGCAACTGCAATGGAATGGTGTGGAAGTAGAGCAAGTTGAAGATGCTACGCAGGAAGAAAAGCCAGAATCAAAAATAGAGGAGCCGGTTAAGTCTCCGCTTCAGTAGATGTATGTGATAGGAAGTTGAACGCATGAATCAATATATAATGAGTGTCCTTGTAGTTTTCGGGATCGGTGCATTCGTTTCAAATTCCACGCAAGCAGTACAAGCGCAGGCACATGCGTCATCAGAGGCGCCGGAAGTGGCTCTTGCCCGTGCCGCGGCAGAAGGTGAGTTTTGGTTTAAACGCATGCAACTTGCGCTGAATGAATTAAATTACCGAGCGTCTTTTATAGCGATGCAGCCGAGTGGATTACAAGCCTATCGCTGGGTTCACAGTGTCACCAATATGGGCAATAACATTGAAGTTATTGAAGGCCTAAACGGTCCTCATAACCAAGCGATTCGCTTTAATAATCGTGTAACTTATCTTTCATCTGTAAACGATGCCTATTCAGTTCCCGCCACTACTTTATCTGGCCCCATTCCTAGCGGTCTTTATGGAAAGTACGCAAACATTCATAAGTCTTATAACGTGGTCGCCGTTGGTGGTGACCGTGTGGTTGATCGTGACGCACAACATGTGCGGCTTATTCCTCATACCCGCGATCGATATTTATATAGCCTATGGATTGATCGTGATACAGGCATGTTGTTAGGTATTAACACCTATTTACCTAGTGGCGATATTGTAGAACAAATATTACTTACTTCACTTGATGTCCAAGATGAGCCTCTTGTAGAACTTGTCCAGCTTGAAGAGCAGTGGGAGACAAGCCCTGAAACACAAACCCCAGCAATGCTAATGAGCGAAAGTAAATGGCAGTTTGACTGGTTGCCACCTGGGTTCGAGCTGGAACGCCAGCAACGGGTTCGAGTTGCAATGAATGGGCCTATGGCTGAGCATTTTATGTTTAGCGACGGCATGGCAAAATTTTCGATTTATATTAATGAAGACAGCAGTCAAATGGCGCCAGTTCAATACGAAAACCTAATCTCTATGGTGTCTGTCTTACATAACAGTTTTGCGGTTACTGTTGTTGGTAAAATTCCATTGCCCGTTGCGCAACAAGTTGCTGGCTCGGTAAGGTTTGCGCCATGATTCGCGAATTGGGTGAAGTGGTGGCCGTTGAAAAAGGCTGGGTGCAAGTATCGACACAGCTAAAAACCGGCTGTAATGGCTGTCAACATCAAAATCACTGTGGTGCAGGCTTACTTTCAAAGGCATTTCCTCAGCGAAGTGGAATTATTCACCTTCCTGTTGAACAAGAATTTAAAGTAGGGGAGCAGGTTGAACTGCTGCTGCCCGAAAAGGCCATGGTACGTTTTTCACTCTTATTATATGGCGTACCCATTCTTGCATTTGCTCTTGCAGCCCTTGTTGGGCAATGGTTATGGCCAACTAAAGAACTTGCCGTTATTGGCTTTACAGTGCTAGTTGGGGCAGTGGCAGTATATGTTTTAAAGCTGTTTTTCCACGGTCGAGATGCACAAATACGTAAGTCATTACAAATCCAAACACTGACTAACAGTGACGCTTGATTGTGGAAAGGCGCAAAAGTCAGTAAAATCCCTCCAGTTAGTGAGCCGCTTTTAATAAACGCATTGCGTATAGCGGCTTTTCTTTTATGTTTTTGAGGTATCCATGAGTCAAAACGGCGTAGCTAAAGCCAATATTCGCAACTTTTCCATTATCGCTCACATTGACCACGGTAAATCGACATTGTCTGATCGACTTATTTCTTATTGTGGTGGCTTAAGTGACCGTGAGATGGCCGCACAAGTACTCGATAGTATGGATATTGAACGTGAGCGCGGTATTACAATTAAAGCGCAAAGCGTTACTTTGTATTACGACGCCGACGACGGTGAACGTTACCAACTTAACTTTATCGACACTCCCGGACACGTGGATTTCTCGTATGAAGTATCGCGTAGTTTAGCGGGTTGTGAAGGGGCGCTATTAGTTGTTGACGCAGCTCAAGGTGTTGAAGCTCAAACTCTTGCAAACTGCTATACGGCCATAGAAATGGATCTCGAAGTAGTGCCTATTTTAAATAAAATAGACCTACCTCAAGCTGAGCCACTACGTGTTGCTCAAGAAATTGAAGACATTGTCGGTATTGAGGCTATGGACGCGGTGCAATGTTCAGCCAAAAGTGGCATTGGTATTCGCGATGTATTAGAACGTATTGTGCGCCAGGTGCCTTCTCCAAAGGAAGAGGCAGAAGATGAAGCGCCATTACAGGCATTAATTATCGACTCTTGGTTTGATAACTACCAAGGTGTTGTGTCGCTCGTACGTATTAAAAAAGGTGTCCTACGTACAGGCGATCGCATGAAGGTTATGTCGACGGAACAAGTACATTTAGTTGATAAAGTAGGTATTTTCACACCTAAGCAAACTGAAACTGGCGTTTTACGTGCGGGCGAAGTTGGTTATATTATTGCCGGTATTAAAGACATTCACGGCGCACCAGTAGGTGACACCTTAACGAATAGCAAAAACCCAGCTGACAAAGCATTGCCAGGCTTTAAAAAAGTACAACCACAAGTGTATGCGGGCATGTTCCCAATTAGCTCAGACGACTATGAAAATTTCCGTGATGCATTAGACAAGCTAAGCTTAAATGATGCGTCATTGTTTTTTGAAGCAGAAAACTCGAGTGCGCTTGGTTTTGGTTTTCGTTGTGGCTTTTTAGGCATGCTGCACATGGAAATTATTCAAGAGCGGCTTGAACGTGAGTATGGCATTGATTTAATTACTACAGCACCAACGGTTGTGTACAAGGTTGAAACAACCAAAGGTATTGAATTAAAAGTTGATAACCCAGCTGCCTTGCCTGCAGTAAATGACATTGAACAAATATATGAACCTATTGTGGAAGCTAATATCTTAGTACCACAAGAGCATGTGGGTAACGTAATTACCCTGTGTATTGAAAAACGCGGCGTTCAAAAGGACATGACTTACCACGGTAAGCAAGTAGCACTTCGTTACGAACTGCCGATGGCAGAAGTGGTGATGGACTTTTTTGACCGGTTGAAGTCAACCAGCCGTGGTTATGCGTCGCTTGATTATCACTTTATTCGCTTCGACCCTTCCGACATGGTGCGGGTTGATATTATGGTGAATGGTGAGCGTGTCGATGCTTTGGCTATGATTTGTCACCGTGATATTAGTCAAGGGCGCGGCCGCGACGTGGTTGACAAAATGCGCGAACTTATTCCACGACAAATGTTTGATATTGCAATTCAGGCTGCAATTGGCAACCAAGTAATAGCGCGTACCACAGTGCGTCAATTACGTAAAAACGTAACTGCGAAATGTTACGGCGGTGATATCAGCAGAAAGAAAAAATTACTACAGAAACAGAAGGATGGTAAGAAGCGGATGAAGCAGATTGGTAACGTTGAACTGCCTCAAGAAGCCTTTCTTGCTGTGTTGAAAACTGGAAAATAATAAAGCAAGGGTGCTTGGTATATGACTACGTTCTACTTTTCGTTGTTACTTGTTGTAGCAACAATCTTTACCGGCCTTGTTTGGCTTATCGACCATTGGTTGTTTAAACCCAAACGAACCTCTGCGCTAAATGAAATTGCAGTAAAAACGGGCCGTGAACTTACCGAAGACGAGGCCCGTCGAGCAGCACCAGAGTCGAGTTTAGTCGAGTTTTCACGTTCGGCATTCCCGTTGATCGCATTTATTCTTATCTTGCGGAGCTTTATTTACGAGCCGTTTCGCATTCCATCAGGTTCGATGATCCCAACTTTATTAGTGGGTGATTTTATCTTGGTCGAGAAATTCCGTTATGGTTTACGTGATCCGGTGTTCCGTAAAGAATTAATAAAAACAGGGCTTCCTAAGCATGGTGATGTTGCCGTGTTTAAATATCCCTTAGAACCAGACCTAGACTATATTAAACGTATTATTGGTTTACCTGGCGACCGAGTCGTTTACCACGACAAACAGTTCTATATTGAAAAACAGTGCGCGCCAACCTGTAACGGTGAAAATGAACTAGCAATAGAGCAAACCTTTGTTGATGAAGGAGAGTTTTATTATGGTCGAATTCCATTAAGAACCTTTAGCGAAACCCACGGTAAAGAAACTTACAATGTATTAGTTAATCCTGCTGCGGGCTCACAGGTTGGTGGCTTTTACACCCAAGATAATAGCCGCCGCGGTGAATGGGTGGTTCCAGAAGGGCATTACTTTGTGATTGGCGACAACCGCGATAATTCACGCGACAGCCGATTCTGGGGATTTGTACCCGAAGAAAATTTAGTTGGCCGAGCCGTATTTGTTTGGTTAAGCCTTGATTTTGATCATGGGCCAGACTCACGCATGCCAAAATGGTTACCGGCTCGTATTCGGTTTGACCGACTTGGGAGTATCCGTTGAAATTAAACGAACAACAAACTCGTTTATTAACTAAAGCGCTTGGCTATGGAGTAAAAAACCAAGAATTACTCGAACAAGCGCTCACCCATCGTAGTGCCTCTGGCAAACACTACGAACGTTTGGAGTTTTTGGGCGACTCCTTGCTTAGTATGTTCATTGCAGAAGCATTGTATTTACAGTTTCCTGAAGTGCAGGAAGGCGATTTAAGCCGTATGCGCGCTACCTTAGTGTGTGGTCCTATGCTCGCTGAAATTGCCAAAGAGTTTAACTTAGGCGACTTTTTACAGCTTGGCCCAGGTGAATTAAAGAGTGGCGGCTTCCGGCGCGAATCTATTTTATCGGATGCCGTTGAAGCATTAATAGGTGCCATTTATCTAGACAGCGATCTCGAAACTTGCCGCAGCACTGTGTTGCAGTGGTATGAGTCGCGGTTGAAAGAAATTAAACCGGGTTTGTCACAAAAAGACCCGAAAACCCAGCTACAAGAAATATTACAAGCTCGGCAGCAACCCGTGCCAGAATACGAAGTAGTTGAATTAACAGGTAAATCGCATAATCAGCGCTTTACCGTTAGTTGTTCGTTAACACTTTTAAACGAAGCGATGATAGGTACCGGTACAAGCCGTCGTAAAGCCGAGCAAGACGCCGCCGCGAAAGCCCTTCAAGCGCTCGATTCATTAACCGAAGAGAACGCTTCATGCAAAACGAAATAGAAACACAAAGCGGCTTTGTCGCTATTGTTGGTCGGCCAAACGTAGGCAAATCAACCTTGTTGAACCAATTGTTGGGACAAAAGGTTAGTATTACTTCGAAAAAAGCACAAACGACTCGCCACCGCATATTAGGTATTGAAACCGAAGGTGAATTTCAAACCGTATACGTTGACACGCCTGGTTTGCACATGGACGAAAAACGAGCCATTAACCGTTTAATGAACCGTGCAGCAAGCTCGTCGATTGGCGATGTCGATATGGTGATGTTCGTTGTTGAAGGTACCCATTGGACCGAAGACGATGAAATGGTGCTGAATAAACTACGTTATGCGAACCGTCCAGTTACTTTGATTATTAACAAAGTCGATCAAGTAAAAGACAAATCAATTTTATTACCGCATCTACAAGAGCTAAGTGCGAAGTTCGATTTTGCTCATATTATTCCATTATCGGCAAACTCCCCAGATCAAATGCCAGCACTTAAAAAAATAGTGCGTGGTTATTTAACCCCTGGCATGCATTATTTTTCTGAGGACTCGATTACTGATCGCTCGATACGTTTTATGGCGGCTGAAATTGTACGTGAGAAGCTGATTCGTTTTACTGGCGACGAGCTGCCTTATTCCACCACGGTGGAAATTGAGAAGTTTCAAGACCAACCTTCAGGAGTTACGCTTATTCATGCGTTAATCTTGGTTGAACGAGAAGGCCAGAAGCGAATGGTCATTGGCAATAAAGGTAGCAAGCTGAAAACGATTGGCCAAGAAGCACGCCGTGATATTGAACGCCTGATTGATAATCAAGTGAATTTACAACTGTGGGTGAAAGTGAAGTCGGGCTGGGCTGATGACGAACGCGCCTTGCGTAGCTTGGGGTACGGTGAAGAGTAATGACCTCGGCCTTTATTCTGCATCGTTGGCCGTATCAAGAACATAGCTTTTTACTTGATCTTTTTACTGCAGAATATGGTCGTAAACGGGTGCTTGCACGGGGCGTACGTGGCGCAAAAAACAAATGGCGTGGCGCCCTTGAACCTTTTAACCATATAGACGTTCAGTGGCGCGGGCGTGGCGACTTGCCTACGCTACAACATGCCGATGTGGTGACTTGTTACCCACTACAGGGGCACTATTTATACAGCGGTTTTTATGCCAATGAGCTGTTGCAACGACTACTTCCCGAGCAATATCCTGCACCTGAACTATTTAGTGATTATTGCAATACTTTGTCACTACTGAGTGACAAAGCATTGCTTGAGCCTGTCTTACGTAGGTTTGAGTGGCAATTATTATCGCGGCTAGATATTTCTTTTTCATGGTTAGAAGACGCGATAACTGGTGAGCCAATACATACTGACCAGTGTTACGTATTTTATCCTGAGCAAGGCTTTGTTGCGGTAGCAATGAAACCTGCAAATGCATTTGTATTACAGGGGCGTGATATTTTAGCGTTAGCCGACTTCAAGCTCGATTCAGAAGTGCGACTGAAGCAATATAAGCAACTCATGCGCGCCGCGTTACAGCCCCATTTAGGAAATAAACCGCTACAAAGCAGAAATTTATTTCGCATGACTTAAGTTATGTGAGTTACTTCATGAAAAGAGAGAGTTAAATGGAACCTTTACTACTTGGTGTCAACATTGATCATATTGCAACGGTACGAAATGCGCGGGGGGTAAACTACCCAGATCCTGTGCAGGCAGCCGCTGTGGCTGAACAAGCTGGTGCTGACGGTATTACGGTACATTTACGTGAAGACCGCCGGCATATTACTGACCGCGATGTAGAGCTATTGTCGCAAACGCTACAAACGCGTATGAACTTTGAAATGGCCATGACCAGCGAAATGATCGCCATTGCTAAGCGAATTAATCCGACATTTGTGTGCTTAGTACCAGAAAAACGTGAAGAACTCACCACAGAAGGCGGTTTAGATGTTGCTGGGCAGTTGTCGCGTTGCAAAGACGTGGTAACAGAACTCACTGAAGCGGGCATTTTAGTGTCGTTATTTATCGACGCAGATAGCAAGCAAATAGCTGCCGCTAAGCAGGTTGGTGCTCCTTATATTGAGCTTCATACGGGTCACTATGCGGAAACCACAGGTGCAGCGCAGCAAGAAGCACTTGAACACATTCAACAAGGTGCTAAAGAAGCCAGTGAGCTTGGTTTAATTGTGAATGCTGGCCATGGTTTGCATTACCATAACACCCAAGCTATTGCTGCTATTCCTGAATTATATGAATTGAATATAGGTCACGCAATTATGGCCCGAGCTATGTTTTCTGGGCTCGATTTAGCCGTACGTGACATGAAACAACTATTAATAGAAGCGCGCCGAGGGTGAGTGTGCGTGGTATTGGCACAGATATTGTGCAAATTAAACGTATCACTACGGCAGTGGAGCGGCAATCAGGCTTTGCCGCTCGTATTTTAACTGCGAACGAGCTTAGCCAGTTTCAGGCGGCGCGTGAACCCGCTCGAATGTTAGCAAAACGTTTTGCAGCGAAAGAAGCATGCTTAAAAGCGTTGGGCACGGGGTTAGCTAAAGGTTTGTCATGGCAAGATATTGAAATTACGCATACGGATATGGGCCAGGCCTTGTTGGTTTTAAGTGGAGCGGCGAAAGAGCGTGCCGGCGCCATTGGCGTAAAACAAGCCGAAGTATCGATCAGTGATGAAATGGATTACGCCATCGCCTTTGTGGTGTTAGCGTAAATAGTTGCTGAAAGGGCATAAATTGCGTTGACAGTGGCTTTGCTTTTTCGCATTGTCGAAGTATAGAAGCTTTCTTTTTTGTAACGACTCAGTAGGGGGTAGGTTATGGTGCAAGTCAGGAATGTTCACGTGGATAAAGTGCACGATGAGCAAAGTAACTGGCTCGCGGCTGTAGCTTCAGAAAAAGAGCAAGCAGCTCTGCTTAGTCTTGATCAAACCCTTGTCACTGTTTACGAACACTCACCTGAATATAATTCCACATCTAAGAAAGAGTACCGCTTTAAAGGGCGGGAAATGGTCGAGATTTTGTCGGCTTTAAACTTAGACCGCAGTGGCTTGCATGCCGCCTTAATAGTGCCTTATTTTGAAGCCGGCGTGATTAACGACGAATGGCTCGAACAACACTGTAGCAAAGACATTTCTCAGCTTGTTGCTACTGTTGATCAAATGCAAAGCATTAGTGAGCTTCAACATTTTCGCCGTGGTAAACCAAGTGACACCCAGATAGACACGGTTCGACGCATGTTACTGGCCATGGTTGAAGACGTGCGTGCAGTATTAATAAAACTTGCAGAGCGAATTTGCTACTTACGATTAGTGAAACAGGCCGACGAAGAAGAGCGGGTATTAACAGCAAAAGAATGCAGCGAAATTTATGCGCCGCTGGCAAACCGGCTTGGTATTGGTCAACTAAAGTGGGAGCTAGAAGATCTTGCTTTTCGTTATCTGCACCCAGAAATTTATATGGGTATTGCGAAGCAGCTTGACGAAAAACGTTTGCAGCGTGAAAGCTATATCGACGCGTTCGTAACGCAACTAGGTGACGAGTTAACCGCAAATGATATTAAAGCGGAAGTGTATGGTCGACCGAAGCATATTTATAGCATTTGGAAAAAAATGCAGAAAAAAAACTTACGCTTCGATGAACTCTACGACATTCGTGCGGTTCGCGTAGTTACCTATAGTTTAAAAGACTGTTACGGTGCGTTAGGTATTGTGCATAGCTTGTGGCGACATTTGGCCGCCGAGTTCGATGACTATGTGGCTACGCCGAAAGCAAATGGTTACCAATCGATTCATACCGTGGTCATTGGTCCTGAACAGAAAAACGTTGAAATACAAATTCGTAGCCACCAAATGCATGACGACGCTGAGCTGGGTGTAGCGGCACACTGGATGTACAAAGAAGGCCAAGCAGCAGCCAAAGCCCAAGGTTACGAAGAAAAAATTGCCTGGTTGCGTAAACTACTTGCTTGGCACGAAGACATGGCGGAAAACGAAGAGCTGGTGCAAGAAATTCGTAGCCAAGTATTCGAAGACCGAGTTTATGTGTTCACACCAAAAGGCGATGTAATTGACTTACCCATGGGGTCAACGCCATTAGATTTTGCTTACTACATACATAGCCAAGTTGGCCACCGTTGCATTGGCGCGAAAGTTGACGGCCGCATTGTGCCTTTCACCTACCGTTTACAAAATGCCGAGCGGGTTGAAGTGCTCACACAAAAAGAACCTAACCCGAAACGCGACTGGATGAATGCGCAATTGGGTTACTTGGGTTCAAGCCGAGCACGTAGCAAAGTACACACATATTTTAAAAAGCATGATCGCGACCATTATTTGCAACTAGGCCGTGAGCAAATTGAGGTTGAGTTACAGCGGCATAATTTATCGTTAGCCGATGCAGCAGCTGCGGTAGAAAAGTTTAATATGCAGCACATGGACGACTTGCTCGTTGCCATTGGTGCTGGTGACGTACGCTTGCACCAAGTGATTAACTTTCTACGTACCGACCCGGCTGATGAGCAAGAGCAATTAGAACGTTTAGCTTCGCGGCGTAAGCCCCATAAAGGCGATAAAAACAGCCGAGACGGTGTAAAGGTTGCTGGCATAGGCAACCTTATGATGAGCTTTGCTAAATGCTGCCAGCCGCTACCAGGCGACCCGATTTTGGGTTATATCACTAAAGGTCGTGGTGTTTCGGTGCACCATCAAGACTGCGATAATTTACAGAATTTACTTGAGCAAACCCCTGGCCGTGGAATAGATGTAGAGTGGGTTAGAGATCAGCAACAAGCTTATGCTATTGATTTAAGTATTATTGCCTTGGACCGTTCTGGATTGCTACACGATATTACTAGTATTTTAACCAATGAAAAGTTAAATGTACGCACTGTAAATACACGGCAAGATGCCGACGGACAAGTGTTTGTTAGCTTAACTATAATGGTACATCATCAAGATGATGTGCAGCGTTTAATAAACAAATTACAACAGGTTTCACATGTGGTCAGTATTCAACGAAGAACGTAACGAAATGAGCACGCCTATGTTGCAAGCCATTAAGATCCAAGAGCATGCAGCAGAATTGGGCTTTGACTGGCCAACGGTTGGCCCGGTTATGGACAAAGTTCGCGAAGAGCTTGACGAAATCAAAGCAGAGCTCGATGCTGATATTGTGAAGCAAAAGCTGGTGGAAGAGGAAGTTGGCGACTTATTGTTTGCGGTGCTGAACTTAGTACGACACGTAAAAGTACACCCCGAACAAGCTTTAATATCGGCAAATAATAAATTTATGAACCGTTTTCAATGGGTTGAAACCGCTGTGCAACAAGGCAGTGGAAACTTTAAAGATTACTCGCTCGATGAACTCGAAGCGTTTTGGCAGCAGGCGAAGCAAAAACGGTAAAACCTACGCGAGGCATTGTTGAAAAGGCATTGCTCGCGTATACTATTTCCCCGTCTTTACTACTTCTCCTAATCAACATTCACCCTGACGCAGCAAGGTTATGCATGGCGACTAAATATATTTTTGTAACTGGCGGAGTTGTCTCATCGCTGGGGAAAGGTATTGCGGCGGCTTCTTTAGCTTCAATTCTTGAAGCACGTGGCTTGAAAACCACGATTATGAAGCTCGACCCATACATCAACGTCGATCCTGGCACTATGAGCCCTATTCAGCACGGCGAAGTATTCGTTACTGAAGATGGCGCGGAAACGGATCTGGACTTAGGTCACTACGAGCGCTTTATTCGCACCCGCATGACGCGGAAAAACAACTTTACGACAGGTCGCGTGTACGAAGATATTATTCGTCGCGAACGTCGTGGTGAGTTTTTAGGCGCGACCATTCAAGTTATTCCACACATTACCAATGAAATTAAACGTCGTATTATTGAAGGTTCTGAAGGTTACGATATTGCGTTTATTGAAATTGGCGGTACCGTGGGTGACATTGAATCGCAACCTTTTCTCGAAGCGATTCGCCAGCTAGCGACTGAAGTTGGCCGCGAACGCACCTTGTTTATTCACTTAACTTTAGTACCTTTCTTAGGTGCTGCGGGCGAAGTGAAAACGAAGCCAACTCAGCATTCAGTAAAAGAGCTTCGTTCAATTGGTATTCAGCCCGATGTCCTTATTTGTCGCTCTGATCGTACTATTCCTGCCAATGAACGCGCTAAAATTTCACTATTCACGAATGTACCTGAACGCGCAGTTATTTCGTTGAAAGACGTGGACAGTATTTATAAAATCCCATCTATTTTAAAAGCCCAAGGGGTTGACGAGCTTGTTGTGCAGCGATTTAACATCGACTGCCCAGAAGCTGACTTAGTGGAGTGGGAACGCGTTCTTTACTTAGAGTCGAACCCAAGTGGCGAAGTCACCGTTGGCATAGTGGGTAAATATGTTGAATTACCTGATGCCTACAAATCGGTGAATGAAGCTTTAGCCCATGCGGGGTTACATAACCGTTTAACGGTTAACATTCGCTATATTGACGCGCAAGACCTAGAAACTAAAGGGCCTGCTAAGTTAGCAGACTTAGACGCAATATTGGTGCCTGGTGGTTTTGGTGGCCGTGGCGTGGAAGGCAAAATTATTGCAGCACGTTACGCTCGCGAAAATAATGTGCCGTACCTTGGTATTTGTTTAGGTATGCAAGTAGCCTTGATTGAGTTTGCCCGCAATTGTGCCGGCATGAAAAATGCGAACAGTACAGAGTTTGATGCAAACACACCTTACCCAGTTGTTGGTTTAATTAGCGAATGGCTTGATAAGTCGGGTGCCGTTGTGGAACGCTCCGCTGATGATGACTTAGGCGGCACCATGCGCTTAGGTTCGCAATTATGTCATGTTGAACCGAATACTAAGCTGCATGAAGCCTATGGCAATAATGAAATTCATGAACGCCACCGTCATCGCTATGAAGTGAACAATAATTTACGCGAAAAAATAGCCAACGCGGGGCTTATATTTAGCGCTTTATCAGCAGACAAGTCATTAGTTGAAGCGGTAGAACTACCAAATCATCCTTGGTTTGTTGCGGTACAATTTCACCCTGAATTTACCTCGACACCTCGAGACGGACACCCGTTGTTTTCAGGTTTTATTGCTGCCGCAGGTGCGTATCAAGAAATTAGTCGAAATAAATAGGTATTTAGCATGAGCCAAATTAAAAAAATAATTGGACGCGAAATATTAGACTCGCGTGGAAACCCAACGGTAGAAGCCGATGTCTGGCTTGAAGACGGTAGTTTTGGTCGTGCTGTGGCACCAAGTGGCGCGTCGACGGGTAGCCGTGAAGCGCTCGAACTGCGAGATCACGACAAAAACCGTTATTTAGGCAAGGGTGTCCTTATTGCCGTTGACCATATTAATACCAGTATAGCTAACCAACTTGTTGGCCAAGAAGCAAAAAATCAGCAAGCCATTGACGACATGATGGTGCAGCTTGACGGTACTGAAAATAAAGAGAAGCTAGGTGCGAATGCGATTTTAGCGGTTTCTTTAGCAGTCGCAAAAGCAGCAGCTGCATCGAAAGGCGTGGAGCTGTTTGAGTATATTGCAGAGTTAAACGGCACAGCGAAAAAATTCAGCATGCCATTACCCATGATGAACATTATCAATGGTGGTGAACACGCAGACAATAACGTTGATATTCAAGAGTTTATGATTCAGCCCGTGTCGGCGAAAAGCTTTGCTGAAGGTTTGCGCATAAGTGCTGAAATTTTCCATGCGCTAAAATCAGTTTTAAATGAACGCGGTTTAAGTACGTCGGTAGGTGACGAGGGTGGCTTTGCGCCAGACTTGAAGTCAAACGAAGAAGCCCTTGAAGTGATTGCTGTCGCAGTTAAAAACGCAGGTTATACACTGGGCACAGATATTACTTTGGCGCTCGACTGCGCGGCGACTGAGTTTTACCGTGACGGTAAATACCAGCTAAGTGGTGAAGGCAAATCGTTCACCGCGGAAGAATTCACTGAGTACTTAGCAGGCTTGTGCGAACGTTATCCAATTGTGTCGATCGAAGACGCCTTAGACGAAAGCGACTGGGCGGGTTGGAAACACCTCACCGAACGCCTAGGCGATAAAATCCAGTTGGTGGGTGATGACTTATTTGTCACCAATACGGAAATTTTACAACGTGGTATTGATGAGAATATTAGCAACTCAATTCTTATTAAATTTAACCAAATCGGTACGTTAAGTGAGACTTTAGCAGCCATTCGTATGGCTCAAAAAGCAGGCTTTACCACGGTGATATCGCATCGTTCAGGTGAAACAGAAGACACCACAATTGCTGACTTAGCAGTGGGCACAGCAGCAGGGCAAATAAAAACCGGTAGCTTGTGTCGTTCAGACCGAGTAGCTAAATACAACCAGCTGCTTCGTATTGAGCAAGCACTGGGCACGGTTGCGTATCGCGGCTTAGCTGAAGTGCGCGCTGTTGTGAAATAACAAGTTTCGCGGCTATGCAGTCGGATATTTTTTATATGCACAAACACAACTCGGCACATGCCGAGTTGTGTAACGCAATCTACGAACGCGAACTCGCTTTACTGAGTTATGCCAACGACGACGCAGAACGTTTACGGCGCAAATTACGCAGTTTACCTTTCTATGTGAAAAAAGCCGCTTGGTGGCTTATTCATACGAACTCTCCGCTTGAACTAGACCCGCAAAATGCCAGTTGGCAAGCAAAGCAACGACCCAACCCACCGAAACAAAATGCACCGGTAGCACTGAGCAAGTGGATCGATCAACATGTGGCGCCTGGTTTACCGTTACCCGTATTAATTTCTAACGAAGATAGTATCCAAGTGCGACTTGATTCTGTTGATCGGGTTGATTATGAAGGGCAACGTTTGCATTTCAACCGCTGGGGATGGTGTGCTTTCACTGGCGAGTCTTTATCAAATGAACCTATTTGCCTTTTAAAACCAACACCAACCATCATTGGTGCCGCGTGTGCAGGACATCGATGGAATATACATGGCCGTTTAGCTCCAGCGGCATTACCGTTACGTGAATTACTCCTTAGTGCGTTATTAAACTGGCCAAATTTTACCGAAGCAAAACAACCACTTCAATTAGATTAATAGACTTTTTCTTTGTTTCAAGAAAGGGGTTTTTAATTGTGCTTGAACTGGTCATAATAGGTTATCGATTCTTCAACAAAGCGAGGCTTTATGCGCTTACTGACTTTATGTATGCTCGGCATAGTTATATTGCTGCAATACCGAATTTGGTTTGGCCAAAACGGTGTAAGTGAATATCGCCAGCTGAATAATGAAGTTGAACGCCAAACTGCCTCTAATATAACGTTAAAGCAGCGTAACCAATTGATTTACGCTGATATTCGAGATTTGCGTGAAGTCGGTGAAGCGGTTGATGAACGGGCTCGAAATGAGCTGGGTATGGTAAAAGCCGACGAAACTTTTTTTCGTTTAATTGAAAAAGATGACCATTCCTTGTGAGTATCATTGCTGTTATTCCTGCGGCGGGTATTGGCCAGCGTATGAACCAAGAGGTTCCTAAACAATATTTAACCTTATTAGGTAAGTCCATTCTCGAACATAGTATTTCAGCTCTATTAGCAGACTCTCGTATTGAACGAGTTTATGTGGCGTTACAACAGAATGATCCTTATTTCGCCACGTTAAGTTATTTTCACGATCTTCGAGTTACACAAGTGCAAGGTGGTGCTAGCCGTGCAATATCGGTAACCAATGCTCTGTTAGCGGCCTCAAAAAACCATGCTGATGACACTTTAGTCGCAGTGCATGACGCAGCTAGGCCTGGGCTTTCTAAAGGCTTTCTAGAAGAGCTATTGAATGTGGCGGAGGCAAACCCTGAGCGAGGTGCTCTAGCCGCAGTGCCGGCGTGGGATACGATGAAACGCCAGCAAGCTAGCGGTCCGTTAACCACGGTAAATCGAGCCGAGTTATGGCACGCTTTTACGCCTCAAGTGTTTCAACTTGCACCTTTATTGAATGCATTAAAAAATGCTACGGCAAACGGCTTAGACGTTACTGACGAAGCTTCAGCAATGGAATTTGAAGGTATGTCGCCTGTTTTAGTTGAAGCTGAACAGCAATTACGAAAAATAACCTGCCCAGACGACCTTATTATGGTGGAAGCCTTAATGAAGGCGCAGCAACGAACAACACTGGAGTAGTACACGAAATGAGAATCGGCCAAGGCTTCGATGTCCATAAATTTGGTGGTGAAGGCCCAATACGACTGGGCGGTATTGATATTCCATATGAGCAGGGCTTACTTGCTCATTCTGACGGCGACGTGCTTCTTCATGCGTTAACTGACGCATTTTTAGGGGCTATTGGTGAAGGTGACATTGGTGTTTGGTTTCCTGATAACGATCCTAAATTTAAAGGCGCTGACAGTACCATATTACTTACTGAAGTATATGCGCGGGTGCAAGAACTTGGTTGGGCACCAGCCAATATTGATGTAACACTTATATGTGAAGCACCAAAAATAAATCCGCACCGTGCGGCTATTCGAACCAAACTTGCCGAGCTACTTGGACTGGAAGAAGGGCAAGTAAATGTGAAGGCTTCAACAACCGAAAAACTTGGCTTTACAGGCCGTAAAGAAGGAATCGCGGCGCTGGCGGTTGTATTACTGGTGGCTGCGTGAGTTCAATAACCAGCCCCACGGAGCGTGTGCTTAATGAAGCCTATGCCTACGGGAAACCAACAGTTGAAGCGAGTTTCAAACAGAGCCCAGAAGATTTTCAGGTTAATGAAATATTAGGTTTTGAACCTGAACTTGACGAAAAAGGGCAACATCATTGGCTTCATATCGAAAAAATAGGCTTAAACACAGAATATGTAGCGCGAGCCTTAGCTGAGTTCGTTGGTATTCAGGCGCGGAACGTTAGCTTTTCTGGCATGAAAGACCGCCATGCGGTTACCAGACAGTGGTTTTCTGTAGAGCTACCGGCCACTAAAGCAGTGGACTGGGATAACTTTATTGAACCTGGAATACACATTTTAAAGGCAGTGAAAGGAAATAGAAAACTACGCCGTGGCACGCATAAATGGAATGACTTCCAAATTACCTTACGCGATGTAAGTGATGTGGATGCTTTGTTAGCGCGCGTAGCCCTAATAAAACTAGGCGTACCTAACTACTTTGGCGAGCAGCGTTTTGGTTATAAAGCGAGTAATTTAACCAAAGCTGAAGGCATGTTTTCGGGCCGTCGAATTAAAGACCGCAACTTACGTAGCATTGTACTTTCGGCTGCCCGGTCTTATTTATTTAACCAATACGTGAGTGCTCGGCTTGAGCAGCATGGTCGCGAGTTACTCGCTGGCGATGTGATGCAATTAGTGGGCACCCATTCATTTTTTGTGGCGGAAGTAATAGATGACACTGTTATTGAACGTGTAGCGAGCCATGATATTGAAGTTACTGGACCTATGCCTGGTCGTGGCACATCACCTGTTATGGGGGCTGCCAAAGTATTAGAAGAGACAGTGTTAGCTGACTTTACATCTTGGGTGGAAGGATTAGAGCGAGC
>Ga0079223_10000069_pt1 | contig 34080 bp, 36 predicted proteins | sample Stecom2011_FD_75072 | JGI IMG/M metagenome (GOLD analysis project Ga0079223, IMG submission 75072) | Agricultural soil microbial communities from Utah to study Nitrogen management - Steer compost 2011 | ecosystem: Environmental > Terrestrial > Soil > Agricultural land | place: USA: Utah...
CTGCTGCAGCAGCCGGGTGGCGGTTTTCTCCCCGATCCCCTTGACTCCGGGAATATTATCTGAAGGATCTCCTTTCAGCGCTTTATAGTCCGCCCACTGTTCCGGGGCCAAACCATATTCTTCCACCATCCAAGCAGCTGTAACCGTTTGTCTATCTGTTACTCCGCGTTTGGGATAAAAGATACTCACTCCGTCGCCTAACAGTTGAAAAAGATCTTTATCACCGGAGTAAATATTTACTACTATTCCCTGTTTCTGTGCTAATAAGGTCATGGAGCCGATTATATCATCGGCTTCATATCCCACCACCCCGATCACAACCGCTCCTAATAGGTTAAAGAATTTTTTAATCAAAGGAATCTGCTCCCTGAATTCATCAGCCATAGGCAGACGGGTGGCTTTATAGTCTTTATACGAATCATGGCGAAAGGTTTTTCCTACATCAAAGGCCACGACTAAATGATCGGGTTTTTCCTCTTCCAGCAGGCGCATGACCATCATAACCACTCCATATAAGGCTCCCGTAGAAACGCCAGTGGAGGTCTGAAAACCCCTATCTTTTAAAGCATGAAAAGCCCGATGTGCTAAACTCAGACCATCAATAATCAACATCTTTTCCTGTCCCAATTATTCACCACTCCATTGTTCCCTGGCCAAGAGGGCTATACCCACCGCATTATCTGTGGAGAGTCCAGGCCGGGAAAAATATAAATCCAAATCCAAATCCGGAAAGGAGGATAGAAGCCCCTTTCGGAGGTGAGAGTTGGAAGCCACTCCCCCAAAAAGTAAAACCCTAGTACAACCCGTAAATTGGACAGCCTTTTTCACCAGTGTGGAAACTGACCGCAATATGCAATCTTGAATTGCCCAAGCCAAATCCGGATAGGCAACGCCCTGCTTAAGTAGACGGAATCCAGCGGTTGTTGGTCCAGAAAAACTCAATGACAAATCTCTCACGGAAATAGGTAGTGTAAAGTCAGTTCTCGCTGCTTCGATCCCCTCCGCAAAAGAGGATTGAGCTGCCACTAACTCCAGATGCCGACCAGCGGGAAAAGGCAAACCCATCGCCACCCCCAACCGGTCAATCATTTGGCCGGCGTGTAAATCCGTAGTTCCTCCCAGGAGCTCAACGGTAAACCCAGAAGTTTTCTTTCTAACCATCAAAACTTCAGTCGTACCGCCCGATAAATGAATACCTAAAAATTTCTGATCTTCCGCAAGCAGCTCCGAAGCAACGTCTGCCAACGCGGCCCTGATGTGTCCTGCTTGATGGGTAAAAGCAAAAAACCCAACCCCTGCTGCAAACGCTAAGGCTTTACCAAAATTCGCCCCGGCCAAAAAGACCGGGAGGTAGGAGTCGTCCTGTGCGCGGGGGCGGGCGGAAAACCCCACACCCTTGATGTTTAGGCCCTTTCCGCCTTCAGTAGCCTCGGCCAGCAATTCCGGAAGATTATTTACATGTTGAAAGAGGGCCTCCGATTGCCGAAGCCCTCTCCCTCCGGATTTAACTTTTAAGACCCGGCGCAGGTCTTTAAGTACTACCCCGTTTATATCGACTATCCCCAGCGAGGTGGTATAACAACTGGTGTCAAAACCCAAAAAAATCTGATGATTACTACTTATGTCCAAACTTCCTCCACTCCCGCCTTTAGCGATCATCACCCTGTACAGGCAAGGGTGGTTCCTTAGCATTCAAAGCAGTGCTGATTTCTCTGATTAAGTTACCCAGCACACCATTGACAAAGCGGCCGGATTCAGCCTCGCCGTAAACTTTAGCCAACTCCACCGCTTCATTTACACTCACCTCAACCGGAACATCCCCCAAATTTAGCAATTCATAGATAGCTAACCGCAAGATATTCCGGTCTGTATTGGTCATTCTATTGAGCGACCATCCCACAGAGAACTTTGAGAGCACCTCGTCAATTTGGGTGAGATTAGTCATAGTTCCGCTCACCAATTTCTCCAGAAAATCGTTAGATTTTTCCGGCAATTGATTCTCTTCAATACTCCTGGTCAACGCCACTTTCCATGGAACATGACCTATATCCACCTGAAAAAGGACTTGAAACGCCAACTCCCGCGCCAATCTTCTGCTCATATATATCTTACCTCTTGCCTGAAAGACTTCTTTAATTTACGATCCTAGTTATGCTTTGACTTAGCGGTCTCCATTAGATGGAAACATTTTTTTTACCACTTTAAATAGATTCTCTTTCCCATCGATTCTTTTTCCCAGAAGGTATCCACCGACCACACAGACAAAAAAATACATAGCCTTAATCCAACCCAGTGTAATAACGAAAATACCGATAATCAAACCAAATAGTGTTCCAAAAATTCTCCCTTTATACTGAAAAAAATACTCAAATGCCCGGGTCCATGGTTCTTGCATCTCATTGACCCCCTTTATTCCCCCGACTATTCTACCCTGGCCCGAGGTTCCGCCCCAATCCTGGTCACCGTAACAGTTGAGTTATTTACGGGAATACCTACTGTCTCTCTAATATATTCCGCCAGTTTAGTTCTGATCTCTTGTACCAGTTGGGGAATACTCAGATCCGGACTACAGACAATCTCTACCTCAAAATTGAGCCCGTCGGCGTCAGCCTGCACATCAACATCGGCCTCTCTGACTCCGCGGATTTTTTTTACCGCCCGGAGAGCCAAGGCTTGAACTGCGGAAAAAGCTACCCTCACCTCGCCTAATGCAGTCTCGTGAATAACCGCCCGTAAAGGCTGCTTAGTATGTAAACCCGCCATAGCAAGTAAAAGAAAGAAAATGAAGAAAACCAGGAAGACCAGAAGCTTAAGACCTTCTGTTCCTTCTTTGGCTACTAAAAACTCTCCAATCTTCAGCGGGTCTTGTCCCATAATCAACCCAAAGAAAAAAATGGCGATGGCGAGCATGAGAAGGGAACTCAATATAATTACCAATCGATAAGACACCTTCATAATTACTCTTCCTTTCCTTGCGCAGTGCGCTTTTTAAAAAGGCTTTTGATAGAAAGATTAAAAGCTTACGTTAGTAAGATTAGCTTACGTTAGTAAGATTAGCTTACGTTAGTAAGATTAGCTTACGTTAGTATGATTACTTGACTCTCGTCTCCACCGGAGGGGCCGGTGGCTCTTCCTGATGAAACTCTACCCCTTGAATATGGACGTTTACTTCCACCACTTTAAGCCCGGTCATACTCTCAATGGCTTTCTTGACATTTTCCTGAATCTCGATAGCCACATCAGGTATTTTAGCGCCATATTCGATTACCACATATAGATCGATGGCGGCCTCAGTCTCTCCTACCTCTACCCGAACGCCTTTCGATAGACTCTTTTTCTTTAACAATTCCGATATCCCGTCAACGACTCCGCCACTCATCCCGGCCACACCCTTGACTTCGGTAGCGGCTAAGCCGGCTATAATTCCTACCACTTCATTGGCAATTCGCACAGTACCGTTTTTTTCATTCCACTCTTGTTCCTGAGGTATCCCATTTGCCAACCTTAACACCTCCCATACCAATCTTTCTTTCCCTTAAATCGGTATTCAAGTTTATTCCGTTCTCCTCATTTTTATGTGTTTTTCAATGAAGTCCGTGGTTACATCTCCTTTGATGAAATGGTGGTTTTCTAAGACTTCCAGGTGAAAAAGGAGCGTGGTCGGTACACCGTAAATCTCAAATTCCTCTAGAGCCCTGATCATTCTAGCGATCGCCTCTTCCCTGTCCTCTCCCCAGGCGATTAATTTCGCCACCATGGAATCGTAGAACGGCGGTATAGTGTACCCGGAATAAACGCAACTATCCACCCTAATCCCTGGCCCGCCCGAGGGGTGATAAAATTGAATCTGTCCGGGATGAGGCATAAACTTCTTAGTGGGATCTTCGGCATTAATCCGGCACTCTATAGCATGCCCCCGTAGTACCAGATCCTCCTGACGGATAGCTAATTTTTCACCGGCCGCAATTAAGATCTGCTGCTTTACCAAGTCAATCCCGGTGACCATCTCTGTAACAGGATGCTCCACCTGAATTCTGGTATTCATCTCCATGAAATAAAAGTCTCCGTTTTCATCCATGAGAAACTCTACGGTTCCGGCACTGGTGTACCCCACGGATTTGGCGCCTCTCAACGCCGCCTCTCCTAAGGCCTTTCGGATTTCAGGGGTAACTGCCGGTGAGGGGGACTCCTCCAACACTTTTTGGTGCCTTCTTTGCACAGAACAATCCCTTTCCCCAAGATAAATACCGTTTCCATACTCATCAAAAAGCAACTGGACCTCAATGTGCCGGGGTTTAGTAATAAATTTCTCCATGTAAACCTCGGAATTACCGAATGAGGCCTCCGCCTCTGTCTGTGCTGTTTGATAAGCCTTTTCTAATTCTGTCTGGGAATATACCACCCGCATCCCGCGTCCGCCACCGCCGGCGGAAGCCTTAATTATTACGGGATAGCCGATCTCATCCCCCATCTTTGCCGCAGCCTCTAGATTAACAATCGGTCCATCAGAACCGGGAACCACCGGAACTCCCGCTTCTTTCATGCTTCTTTTCGCATTGGCCTTGTCACCCATTCTTTCGAGGGCTTCCGCAGTCGGCCCAATAAACTTAATGTTGTGTGTTCCACAAATCTCGACAAACCGCGGATTTTCCGCTAAAAAACCATATCCGGGATGGATCGCATCCACCTCGGCGATAGTCGCGACACTGATAATATTGATAATATTTAAATAACTTTTACTGCTGGGGGCTGGCCCTACGCAATAAGCCTCGTCTGCATAACGCACATGGAGCGAGTCCCGGTCGGCTTCAGAATAGATGGCCACAGTCTTTATACCCAATTCCTTACAGGCCCGAATCACCCTGAGGGCGATCTCACCCCGGTTTGCAACTAATACTTTTCGAAACAACTATTTCTCCACCTCCGGGCTGTTTATACCTTTTCCAATACAAACATAGGTTGTCCATATTCTACAGGCTGACCGTTTTCCACCAAAATTTGGACGATCTTTCCTCCGGTGTCGCTCTCGATCTCATTCATTAATTTCATCGCCTCAATTATACAAAGCACTTCTCCGGCCTCAACTACCTGTCCGACTTGGACAAACGGGTCAGCATCCGGGCTCGGCGCCCGGTAAAAAGTACCTACCATGGGAGCGGCGATCATCATCTGATTCTCCGCAATTTTCAGCTCTGCTTCTTCAGTCTCCATCGTAGCCTGCTCAACTCCGGCCGGTTGAAGGGATGGCGCGGGAGAAATCGGTGGAGTCTGAGGAGCCGGAACCGGACTATTCACACCAGGCATAGGCAGAACAACGCCACCGGTTTGACCCTTTTTTATCACTATTTTTGTTCCTTCACTTTCCAAATTTAATTCAGTAATATCGGTTTCCACCAATAATTTCACCAATTCTTTTATTTCTTTAACATTCATTCATAACTGTCCTCCTTTAGATGCTGATCAAGTCAGATCCCACTTCTCTACAAATCCGTATTTGGGAATAGGCAAACAACAAAAAGTTTTGAATATTTCAGTTGTTTGATTATTGGAAAATAAAAAAATGGGCTCTAGTATTAAACACAGCCTTTTATGACCTTATACCATAAAAAGGAACTATGATCAAGAATGATCTATTATTAATTCACCGATAAGTATTTTTTTCCTCTTTTTTATTCTTTCTTTTCGCGTTAAACCTATTCCCTATACTATTAGAACTCTGTGTTTCTCAACTTATTCAAGAATCCTAATCTGATCTAAAGGATACCCGGTGATCCTCGCCGCCAATTCACCAATCTGAGCGACAACTCCCGCGTCAAGGGAGATGTCCTTGACAAGTACAGTGACTCCATGTTCATAAAGCATAACCGCAACATGATTATAACCTCTGGCCAACAAGAGACTTTCTACTTCCTTCTCCTTGTGGGAACGCGTAGACAACTCCACCAGCCTGCTCTGAATATTCTTGGAAATATCCGGATCTGCGCTGATTAATAATTCTTCCAACCGCTCTTGCAGTCTGCTTCGCTCCTTATCCCTGGTCAAACGAAAATCGGTCAAAACGGTTTCCGCACCGTGCTCTGAAGCAGCCATAACTTCCAGGGCATATTCACCCCCGCGCGGGCGTGACTTATCCTGTACTTCTTCTTTTTCCTGCTCGGCTTTTTCCGAGAATAAAGTAAACCCTGTATGCTTTGGTCTTCCGGAGTAATAGATACTATAAAAGCCCACCAAAAAACCGACGACCAGCGTTACCACTAGACAAAACACGATTGAAGAGGAAATACCCTCCGGCCCGGCTCCATTACTCTCCTCCTTCATTCTCCCCAGGCCACCACTATTACTCGATGCATAGGAATGCCCAGCAACGTGGCTGTAGCGGTCCAAACTCTTTCCTTGATCACCGGATCCTCGACTCCCTCTGCCACCACTAATACCCCGGCAATCCTTGGCGCTATCGTCTTGACGCGAATCGGCTCCTCGACTCCATCCTTTTCTCTCCGTAACACCGGTTCCTTTTGGCTCCTCCATTCCCTGATCGCACCTCCATTCTCCTCCCGGTTTACCCGTTCTTCCTCATTTAACCGGAAGACCCACTGTTCCTCTGCTGATTGACTATATGTAAGGTCCACTTTTACTCTACCCACACCCTTAATCCTCATTAGGATGGAAAGCAACTCATTTTCTACCCTTTCTTCCGCCCAAAGCTCGGCCTTACCCTGAACACCGCCTGTAGTAACCGCTTCTTCCTTAATCAATACAGTTTTTTCAGGTTTATCCCTGTTCATCCCTCCCAGAATAATTAAAGCCACCCCGGTCAGAAGCATTACCGCCAGCAATATCACCTTTCCCCGCTCCGCCCCAGGAAGACCTGTTAGGATCTTCGAGACTGAATACAGGTTCTCTTTTAAGTCTCTAAATATGTGATTCACCGGGCGTACCTGGGATTCATCGCCCTTTTCCCTCTTTGTAACCTCCTTCAACCCCCATCGTCACCTCCACCAGATTCCCGTCAATATCTAGGATTTCACTTACCAATCTCTTAATGTACTTCTCCGATACCACTGTATCTGGATATAAATAAATCTTTACCTGAAGCACCCTGCCTTCGGAAACCACCAATTCCGTACGGTTATTTTTTATCCCGGTCGCGGCAGTAAGCACTTCACTGAGTTTCTTTTCCACTCTTTGTTTAAGGGCGGAAGCGGTCTTTTTTTCTACAGACTCCCGGATACGCCTGCCCTCTCTGATTACCTCCTGTGTAGAGATTGGGGGTGTCCCTCCACTCCGCAGCAGCCCTAAACCTCCCACTTCTCCCGAAAGATCCGTCCCGGTCGTCATGATCAGTTGAAGTAGAGAAAACAAAACCAACAAACCCACAACCATCCGGGAGTATCTTCGCATTTGATCATGGGGGAGCAACAGCTCAATAAATCCGGCCAACAAAACCAAAGCCAAGAGCGAACGCATTGCCTCCTTCATCTCACCTCTCCATATCCGTCTGAGAACACTCTTGAAAATTCATCACTGGTTGACCGTTGCTCGTACCCCTCACCCATCAGCATATTCCTCCTCTAAAAGATTACCGGATCATTGCCGTTATGTTCCCCAACCCCACCAAGATGGAGAGGGCAAAAAAGAACATCAACCCAACAACGGCGATTGTCGCAAAGACCACCATAATTGTACTACTGATCTCCTGAAAGGACTCGGCCAGTCTCTCCTGGCCAATTGGTTGAACCAAGGCCGCAGAAATCTGATAGATCAGTGATACCGCCAAGATCTTTAAGGCAGGATGAATGCAGATAATCACAGCCGCTACCGCCCCGAAAACCCCTATAGCATTTTTTAGTAATAAAGAACATCCCGCCGCCAACTCAATACTGTCCGCCAGGGCTCCACCGACCAGGGGAACGAAATTCCCTGTAATAAACCTGGCAGCCCGCAAGGCCATGCCGTCGGCCACGGCAACCGTAACCCCTTGAATCGTAATCATTCCCAGAAACAAACTTACCAGCAGACCTAAGATCCCCACAGTGACTTTACGCGCTAAACCCGACAATTTACCCAAGGAGAAACCCTCAGCCAGATGAGAAACCAGACCCATAGTACCGGATAAATAAATGAGCGGAATTACCAAACTTTTAATTATGTGTACAACCAGGCCGATACCTCCCCAGATGATGGGGTGGCATACGGTAGTAAGAGTCGCGCCACCGGCGGCCGTCAATAATGCGAAGACCGGAGGAAGCAAGGCATAAACAAACTCCGTTAATCGATTCAAGGCTTGTAGAGCCAAGCTCAGGGTCAAGGTAAAGCTTTGAATCGCCAGACCCATGAGAATAAGGTAGACCACATTTTGTACTAAATTGCCAAGACTCTCCCCCCCGGCCCATGCCTCCTGAAAATGAGTGAGAACCGCTCCAATCACCGCCAAAACCATAATTTTCCCCAGTAGACTGAGGTTTATTACCACCTCACGCCAGAGTATTCCGGTTATGGACTGTAAAATCCGACGAAAATCAAGACTGATTCCGTTTTTGATCCATTCCAACGGATTCCAGGTGGGCAGGATCTCCTGTGTCTCCCGGTCCAAATGGGCGAGGTATGACCGAACTTCATCCAGTCCGACCTGGTTGAGCTCTTCTTGGGTAATAGAAGTGATACTTGTCATGACGTCTTCACGCTCTTCCAGACTCCCCTGGGCTATTGCGTCAGTGCAAAAGAAATAGAGAAGCAAGACCGCTAATATAAGCAGAGACGAGCATTTATTGATGTATCCCCATTTAAAAAGAACACCCACCCGCTTTAACATGATTCACCCCTCAAAGAATCCTCAGGACCATCTCCATAATCGCTACCATAACCGGGATGGCCAAAAAAAGAATGACAATCTTCCCGGCCAACTCCAACTTCAGGGCTAAGGCCCCTTCGCCCGCATCCTTACAAATTTGCGCGCCGAAACCGGCCAGATAAGCCACGCCCATGACCTTAAAAACCGTCTGCAAATGCAGATGGTCGATATTGGCCCGGCTGGCCAAGAAATTAAAGGCCTCAACCAACTCGGTTAACCTTCCGACTAACCTTAAGAAAACCAAGACCCCAACCAGCACAGAAAGGAGGAGCGCCATCTCCGGGCGACTCTGTCTTAAAAGGGTGATCAAAACAACCGTGATAATTGTCATTCCAAGCAAGGGAATGATCTCCACTTTACTCCCTCCTATAAGCCAAAGACTGCCCGCACCTCTTGAAATAACTCCTGAATCAACTGGATAACCATGAAAAGCACGATAATTACTCCAACCAGGGTAAGCATCTGTGCCTGTTCTTCCTTACCGGCCTGCTTTAAAACCATATTCAACACAGAGATTAAGATCCCCACCCCGGCGATTCTAAATATTAGGTTTATATCAGGCAAACCTACTCCCCCTTTTCCGGCGCCATCCCAACACTACCTCAAGCTTTGATAGATAAGTCTAAACACAAAAACAAGAGATCAGTCACTATTTATATACATCTTTTCAACCCTCTCCAGACTTCACAGTCCCTAATCTCTAGCCTCAAACCTCTAGCCTCTAGTAAATAAAGAAGACAATCATTGCTCCCACCGCCACTCCCAAATAACGATAGATTCGTTCGTTTTTTTCTGCATATTCCTTTGCCTCGCTGTACTGAATCTTTAAACCCTCTCGAACCTGGGTAATGGCTTTCACCTGATGACGGCAGTCCGTCGTCCCTAGGGTCCGGCCAAAATCACTCAACACCGCCCAGTCCTGCTCTTTCAAGGATAAGTGTTCCTGTCCGGCCCGAATCAATTCCTGCCAGGCCTCATCCGCTGTTAAGCCATGGGTGGAATTAAGCGCGTCAGTAAACACTTTGACCACAGTAGACATTTCATCCTGTATCCTTTCTCTAATCTTTTCACAGGCCTCGCGCAGAGGAAGCGTTTGATAATTAACCTCTGTTTCCAACCACTGAAAAAACTGAATGAACTTACCGAGATGACTTACGCGTTTACGGAGATTAATCCCACAAATCCACCCGATGGCCGTTCCGGAAAAGATGACAAACAGGGCCCCACAAACCTTCAATTCGTCCTCGCCTCCAGTCGCAAAGGATGAGTCATTAAGGGTTTTTTCGTTTCTCCATCCCAGACCCCTTCCAGGGTACCCGTGCCCATTCTCCTGCTTAGAATAATCACCCGTTCCAATAAACCCCGCCTCCAAATCCTCTTTAAGCCCGGCCTGGCAGACAGATCCTCCAGGCGCCAAGCATGGGCGGTGGAGATAAAGCCTACTCCCGCATTTAAGATCTCCTCAACGAATTCAATATCCCCGGCTTTCCTATTTCATCAGTGGCAATGACTTGTGGCCCCATTGACCGTAAGAGCAGGAAAACTCCTTCCTTTTTAGGACAACAACAAAGGGCGTCAGTACAAAAACCGATATCCAACTGAGGTATTCCCTGGTATGATCCGGATATTTCGTTTCGTTCATCAACCACTCCCACCTTCAGGGGGAAGTCAATTCCCTCTCCATTGCCCATACTCCGAATTATATCCCGCAACAGACTGGTCTTCCCCCCCTGGGGAGGAGAGAGAATCAAAGTCCGTAACGGCCTGCTCCCCTCAAAGATATAGGGGAGCACCGCGTCGGCAATCCCAATCAATTCCCGGGTTAGACGGATATTTAAAGAGGTAATCCTTTTGACCCTCAGCAACCTTCCTTCCGTGGATAAACACTCCCCGGATAGACCGATGCGATGTCCACCGGGGATCGTGATAAACCCTTCTTTTAGCTCCTCCTCTAGAGCATAAAGAGAATTGCCGCCAATTAGTTGCAGTGTACGGTAGATGTCTTCCTCTTCCACTGTATAGCCGCGGGTCGGGTCTATGGTGACTTCACCCCGCTGTGAGACAAAGGCGGACACACCCCCCTCAATCTGTAGAGGTTTCCCCGCCCGTAACCGGATCTCTTCCAGCTTTGACCAGAAAGCGCCGTCAAATCCTTCAAAGATCCGGCGCAGGCCGGGAGCTAAAAAAGGAAGAACTTTTCTACACCTTTCGATTATATCTTGCACGATCGAACATCCTCCCAGCTCTGCTTCTCATCTAGTACCAGGATCCCGCACAGCGCTCGTGATCAAGATAACAGGCAAGGAAAGACCAAAGTTGTTTCCCCCATAGTCGCCTGAAATTAAAAAAAGCCCGTCCCTGCTGTACTAATACATATGGGGACGGGCCAAAAAATATGCTAAACCTGACAGATGAATCTTAGGATTTTATCTCTTCTTTTTCTCCTGCACCCTCTGTATTTTCCTCCATCTCTTCCTCGGGATAGTAAGACTCTTCCAAGTATCCCAAGTCTTCGTCTATGGCCTCCACGTACTCTTCCAGATCCTCATCGGCTTCCCGTAGATTGTTAATCTCTGCGCTCACTATGTCAAATAAATTCAGGATCTGTCCCCACAGGACCATATCCTTCTCCTCGCCGAACTCCTGACCTTCAACTAAACCACGCAAATACGCCACCTGTTCATTTAGTTCCATATTTACCTCCATCCCACGCCATACACTTTTTTTCGCGAAAATCATCGGTTTTACACGGGCAGGCTCTATCCAACTATTAGTATTGGTCTTCAGGCTTTTTTTATTACCACAAACCAATAAAAGAAGATGAAAAAACTCCCCCCAACGGGGGAGAGCTAGATAGGTAGGTTGGTTACTTACTGCTACGCTTCAAATACTGGCCGGTTCTGGTATCCACCTGTAAAATATCACCGACATTTATAAAAAGCGGCACCGTAACTACAGCCCCTGTCTCCAGAGTTGCCGGTTTATTACCGCCGGTCGCGGTATCCCCTTTAAATCCGGGATCAGTCTCCACCACTTCTAACTCAACCGTGTTGGGGAGGTTTACCCCGATCGCCTCATTTTCATACATCTGAATCATCACAGTCATATTTTCTTTAAGGTACTTAATCCCGTCTCCCAGCTTCTCCGCGGTCAGAGTTAGTTGATCATATGTTTGTAGGTCCATAAAGACATAATCATTATCGCTTTTGTATAAGTACTGCATTTCCCGGGTATCGATTCTGGCCTGAGAGACCTTTTCTCCGGCATTAAACGTTTTCTCCACTGTATACCCGGTCCGGATATTCTTTAGTTTGGATCGGACAAAAGCCGCGCCTTTTCCCGGTTTTACATGCATAAATTCTACAACAGTAAAAAGATCTCCATCTATTTCGATGGTCAATCCGGTCCGAAAATCATTTACCGATACCATAAAACTGCCCCCTTATCTAATCTAACATCCATCATAAATTGGTGCGTTCTTATTCTATCATAAGCCTGTCTATACTGTCGAGATTTTGTCATATAATTTTTCCCTCATCACCTGGGTATCAACTTTTTGGCGCTTCCCGTTAAATTTCGGCAGCCATCTGCTGTAACCACAATCACATCTTCGATTCTAACTCCGCCCCATCCGGGTAGATAGATCCCTGGTTCTACAGTAAAGACCATTCCCGGTTGTAAAACCTTTTCCTCTCTGGGAGAAAGCCGAGGTTCTTCATGAATAGCCAATCCTAGACTATGGCCCAGTCCATGCCCGAAATTATCCCCATAACCGGCCTCCGCAATAATCTTCCTCCCTAGGTTATCTCCTTCTTTTCCTGTCATTCCAGGCTTCAATCTTTCGATCGCCTCCTCTTGGGCGGTCAATACCAAATCATAGATCATTTGTTGTTTCACTTCGCGCAATTCCCCGCCAACCACAATTGTCCGGGTAAAATCACTGCAATACCCATTTACAACAGCGCCGCCGTCCAGAACTAATAAATCACCTGCTTGAAGCAGGCGTGCACCGGCTGTGGCGTGGGGCATAGCGCTTTTCGGACCGGAAGCCACAATCGTTTGAAATGATGTCTGGTCAGCGCCTAATCTTCTTTGTTCGTACTCAAACAAGGCCGCCACTTCTGTCTCCTTCAGGCCCGGTTTAATTTGAGGCAAGACCTTTTTCCAAGCCTGATCGGTAACAGTGACCGCCTTCTCTATGGCCTTAATCTCAGCCTCCGACTTCACACTACGCAAGGTGTTAAGCAGGTTCGCTTGGGCAATCAATTGCACCCCAGTGGCCTCGTCCTGCAGGTAGTGATAGTCTTCCACTGTTAAGTTAGCGGACTCAAAACCCCATCGTTGCTTTCGGCCCACAATTTTCTGCTCATTAAAAAAAGAAGCCACACTCTTCCAAATCACTGCTTGATGCTCTTGGACGGTAATACCGCAATCTTTAGTCTCCGTTTGGGCTTGTTCCAGATAACGAAAATCCGTAAGCAGGATGGCGCGGTTCGCATCGATCAATAAAACCCCGGAAGAACCGGTAAAGCCGCTGAAATATCTACGGTTTTCAGAGGACGTCACCATAAAGCCATCCAGTTCCTCCTCTGCCATAATCGCTCTTAACTGTCTTAAGCGTTCCACAGGCGCAACCTCTTTCTCCTAATTCTGCCGGATTTATCCTAGCGATTAATCATTCCCTTTGGTTCCTTCCTATTCTGTGTCTTTTGTATTGGCCGTTCTTGTGCTTTTCGTGCTCTTTGTACTTTTAGTACTTTTACTGCTCTTGGTCGAGCTCTTAGTTGTACCTGTACTCTTTTTCTTCGTTCCCTGTTTACTCTGGGTTGTACTCTTTTTCGTCGTCTTTTTAGTTCCAGTACTCCTGCCGGTGGTGGTCTTTCGCCTCCGTGTTGTTTTCTTCTTTTCCTCTTCTTCTAAAGCATTTCCCTTTGTTTTCCCTTGATCTCCTTTTTCTGCTTCTCCTTTCTCGGCTTTTTCTTGTTTGCTTCCACCCACCATTTCATCAGTTTCGCCCTTTTTTTCCCCTTCTTTCTCCTCATTAACCATTGAAGTAACGGGAAAAACCTTTTCTTTCTTCTCCTCTTCAGTAACTATCTCTTCTAACTCCTGAGGCGAATCTTCAGGGGAGTCTGTGGACACGTCTTCAGACGAGGCTGCAGTTTGCGAAAAAAGTTGCTGCTGTTCATCACTGAGTATTCTCTCTTTAACCTGTTTTTCCAGTGCAACTAGGTATTCTTCCTCAACCCCCATATCACAACCTTGAGCCACATACTTCATGAACGCGGAACAGATTTCGAAGAGTTGATCCATATCATCCAGTCCAGCAACGGTTGTATCCTTATAGACCAAAATTCGATCTTTGAGGAAGTTCTGAAAATAACCAAACTTCAGGGCGATCTTGATTTTGTCATGGTTCAAATTTTTGGTTTCTAAAAAAATCCGTAGCGGACCATAATAGCCAAGATAGGCATAGAGTTGACCGAAATACTTCAAGGCATGGCGCCATAATACATATAATCTTGGCATGGGCACATAATCAATTCTCTCCAGAAATTCATAGCCCATACTAAACATGAACTCCCCGTTCTTTAGGAGCTTTATAATGAAAAGGATATTGTGATTTTTAAAAACGGCCTGGAAATGATCGATCTGCGGGACCAACAGACTTGAAACCCCGGACAAATGTGTAAAGAGTTTTGAGCCCATCATCAATTCTTCCCCGGTCCGCGTCAAGGTATTTACTAATTCCAAACCCCCAACCACTGGCATGGCGACGATTTTAAGCTCAGCCTGTAAATTATTGCGTAAATAAAGACTGTTATATCTTTCAATCAGCGAACGGCGGGGAACAGCCGCCTGAAAATATAACTCTCGGACCTCGCTCTCGGTCAATAACCGATTCTCTTGTTCTTTCCGTAAATACCAACACAGGTGTCTCTCCCAACTGAAACAATGCGGTCTCTCCAGGCTCTGGGGAATATGTAAAACAAGATAAAAGCCGTTTTTTGCGGCTTTGATTGTATGAATAAAGTAGTGAACTCCTGGTGAAATCTGGGATTCCATCATTCTGACCATTTCCTCCCTGATCTCTACATGCTTTAACGGAGCCAACTTCCCGGCGCATTTGCCGAGCAGATCATCCCAGTATTCCTCAATTCCGATGATAATGATTCCACCTAGGGAGTTGGCTATTGCCGTGATATTTGATAATAGTTCATATCTCCCCCCCAGAGGATCGGGATCTATCTCCTTAATATATTTCAACCTGGTGGTCTCAGGTTGTTTCTCCGCGCACAATCTTTGAAGGTCCTCTTCATTCCAAGTTTTCAGCGGCTTGTTAAATGGAAACAACTAAAGCTCCCTCCTTTGAGTACCTTCCCTTGGGGATCACGATTTTTTACATGTTGACCATTAAAAGCGGGAGATTCGGATCCGGTTTGAAGGTAATTTTTACCGAATATTAAATAATTCGAGGTTAACCTCTAATTATCCTGCCGTTTATCTGCTTTTCTTCACCCCGCATCCTCTGTACTACAGACCTTCCTGGTTTTACAGAAAAATTCATCCCCGTGTATCTGTGACCCTCAGCACGCTCTTAAAAAAAAACGCCCTAGAATAAACATATTACGTGTGTAAACAAAAAAAGCCCGGCCGAACGGCACTAAGCTCTTTGATGCGCCAACTATTAAAGCCTGACCATCAGCCATCAGCCATCACCGAGCTCACTCCTTTGTTTCAAAATCATACCGGGCGGCAATAGGCATTCTCCGACCCTTGCCAAACGCCTTGCAGGTCATCCTGATCCCCGGCGCGGCCTGCCTCCGTTTATACTCGCTACGTCCAACCGTCCTCAACACCCAGCGAACAACCTCCGGATCAAAACCTTCTTTGATCAAATCTTTCAAAGTCTGTCCCCTCTCAATATACCGACACAGGATCTCATCAAGAAGAGAGTACGGGGGCAGCGAGTCCTCATCCCTTTGGTCCGGGCGAAGCTCGGCCGAAGGGGCTTTCTCCAGAATAGACACGGGAACGACTTCCCTTTCTCTATTAATATAGCGGGCCAATTCGTAGACCATAGTTTTAGGCACATCCGCAAGAACACTCAACCCTCCGCACATATCCCCATATAGAGTGGAGTACCCGACCGCCACCTCACTCTTGTTTCCGGTGGAAAGCAAAATTCGACCGAATTTATTGGAAAAGGCCATTAAAATGTCCCCCCGGATGCGGGCTTGCAGATTCTCCTCGGTAACGTCTCTTTCTTTGCCGGCAAACTCTTTTTCCAGAACTGTGCAGTAAGTAGTAAAAATTTCAGAGATGGAAATGACGCGGAAATCAATACCTAAATTATCTGCCAAAGTTCGTGAGTCCTCCACGCTGCCTGCGGAAGAATAGGGGGAAGGCAGAGCAATTCCCAACACATTTTCTTTACCTACGGCCTCTACTGCCAAACACGCCACTAAGGCCGAATCGATCCCTCCGGAAAGTCCCAATACCGCTTGGGTAAAACCGGTCTTGGCCATATAATCGGAGATCCCCAGGGTTAATCCCTGATAAACCGATTCCACCTGTTTAGGTGGGCAAAAAGAAATTTCCGGATGCGGGAGAAAAGGATCAACGGCGCCGATATACTCCTGAAACTGCGGAGCAATTAGGATGAGCTTTCCTTGGCAATCAACGGCCATACTGGCGCCTTCAAAGACCAATTCATCATTGGCGCCCACTTGATTAAGGTAGATGAATGGAAGCGCGTATTTCTTGGCCTGCCTTTGAATGGCCAGTAATAACTCGTCCTCCTTTCCTAGATGATAAGGTGAAGCAGAGATATTTATGATTAAAGTTGCTCCCTTTGCGGTTAAGCTCGCGAGAAGCGCGGAGTCATCTTCCTCATAAAAAACCTGAGGTGAAAGGGTAATCCCCAGTTTTTCCCCTTTAAACTCTATTACTTCAAGTGTTTGCCCAGGCAAAAAGTATCTGGCTTCATCAAATATATCCTGGGTTTGCAGGTGAATCTGATCTTGCTGAAACAAAACCTCTCCGCCAGAAATTAATAGAGCGGAATTAAATAAAGCCTTCCCTCTACTTTCCCTAGAAACTGTTGGCGCACCGCAAATTATTCCCGTCTCCGGGTAACGGAGAGATAGCCGACAGAGATCCTGAACGGCGAATGCTACCTTCTCCAGGAAGGCCCGATTCTCCAGAAGATCCTGGGGCGGATACCCTGTCAAAAACAGTTCGGGAAAAACCACTAAATCTGTGTGGGAGGCCGAAACAACCTCCGTTATCTTTTTTAAATTTCCGTCCACATCCCCTACCACGGAGTTTAACTGAGCGATTGTTATTTTCATGACAAAAAAACTTCCTTATTCTTCCTTATTTCATTTTTTGTTTTATGCCTACTGGGAAAGCTTGTGTACCAGCGCCCGCAAAGCCCAATAATAGCTCTCCGCGCCCAGCCCACAGATCTGCCCCATCACCACCGGCGCGGTTAAGGAACGCACCCTGAATTCTTCACGGGCATGTGTATTGCTGAGGTGCACCTCAATCGTGGGCAGATTTACTGCCGCCAAAGCGTCACGCAGAGCGATACTGGTGTGGGTATATGCCGCAGGATTAATGACTAATCCCTGACACTGCCCAACCATCTTTTGAACTTCATCCACGAGTATTCCCTCATGGTTGGAGTGAACGATCTCGAGTTCCACGCCTAATTCACAGGCAATTTTCATCAATTCCTGATTAATCTGTTCCAAGGTCACCCGGCCATAAATTTCAGGTTCTCTTTTTCCAAGCAAATTCAAGTTCGGTCCATGCAAAACCAATATCTTCATAGATTCACGTCCGCGCGCGTTCTAAGCGCTAAGCGCGCGCTCAAACGCTTTCACCTCCATTTGCTCCTAAAAAGTCCAAGGCAACAGATAAAAGATCCGCCGGTGGTGATTCTACCGTTACCACCTGGCCGATCTCCACCGGTAAAACAAAACGCAGTGTATTCCCAGTGACTTTTTTATCCAGCGCCATTCTTTGCAACAGCCTTTCCCGGGAGAGCTGAGCAAAACCAATGGGAAGAGCATACTCCTTCAGCAGCTCTGTGGTGGCCCTTAATACCTCGAAGTCACAAATTCCCATGAGCGTAGCCAGCCTGGCCGCCCCGCGCATCCCCACGGAGACAGCCTCCCCATGCCGATATACCTGGTATCTGGTCTCCGCTTCCAGGGCATGCCCGATGGTATGTCCATAATTTAAAATCTCCCTGATTCCTGTCTCCAACTCATCTGTGGACACAATTTCGGCTTTGATAGAACACGCGGCGGCAATTATCTCTGCCAATGCCTCTTGGTTCTGGGCTTTTATGGCAGCTGCCTCCTTTACCAACAGGGTATAGAGCCGCTGATCCTTAATCAATCCGACTTTGATTACCTCAGCCATTCCGGCAAGAAAATCCCGTTGTTCCAAAGTTCGCAGGGTCTGTAAATCAGCCAGCACCACCTGTGGTTGGTAAAAAGCGCCAATCAAGTTCTTACCTTCCTGATGATTAACAGCCACCTTTCCCCCGATCGAACTGTCCACCTGGGCCAAGAGGGTAGTCGGAACCTGAACGAACTTTAAGCCCCGTAGATAAGTGGCTGCAGCAAAACCCGCTAAGTCTCCGATCACTCCTCCCCCCAGCGCCAGAATGGTAGAGGACCGTTCCAAACGCATCTCTACTGCGGCCTCGTATACTCTCTCTACCTGGGCTAAACTCTTGTATTCCTCTCCGTCGGGAATCTCCACGGAACCTACTGTAAACCCGGCCGCCGCCAAACTGTCTCGTAAGACAGACAAATACTCCTTTCCTACCTTAGGATTGGTCACAATCAGCGCCTTACCTTTAAGTCCGGCTGCACGCAGGATCTCTCCGCTTTCCGCTAATAATCCCCCGCCGATCAGCACCTGATAACTCCTGGTTCCCAGATCCACACGGATAACCCGTTGTATCCTCCTGCGTACATCCTTTTCAAACTGTTCTCGGGATCTCATCTACACCCTCGCCTTCCTTCCATCCTACATTCCCCCTCCAGACTCCACCAGACCTCGCCAAGCCCTACCAAACCAGAGGTGTCTCCTATGAACGCGCCCCCTTAAGGAATATACCCTTTGAGGAGGGACTCCTTAAGAATTCGATCTACAACTTCCGGCGGTTCCAGCCCATCAGTACAAATCACCAAATCTCCCTGGGCATAGAGGCCTTCCCTTTCCGCCAGCAAAGAGCTTAAAGTCCGTCGGCAATCCACTCCACTGAGCAAGGGACGGCCTTTTCCTGATCCTACTCTCTTCGTCAGCTCTTCCAGGCCGGTTTGTAAATAAACCACCACTCCCTGTGCTTTCATCTGCTTTAAGTTGGCGGGATTAGTCACCGCCCCCCCTCCGGTAGCAATTACCGTCCTGGTTTTACTAACAGCCTCGCCGATTGCTTTCTCTTCCAACCGGCGAAAATACTTTTCTCCATTCTCCGCAAAGATTTGGGAAATAGACATTCCGCTGTATGCTTCAATCAAATCGTCCGTATCAATAAAGCTCCACCCTAGTTTCTCTGCGAGTAGCCTCCCCACTGTGGTCTTGCCTGAACCCATCGGGCCGATTAATACTAGACTTCTTTTGGCTTCCACTTGATCAACTCCATATATCTATGCCAAGCCGCCGAAATCTCGGGTAAAGTATCCGCGCTGAATTTCCTGGTATAGGCATCCGCCAAAACCCAAGCCACCATAGCCTCTGCAACCACACCCGCCGCAGGTACCGCTGTTATATCCGACCTTTCCACCGCAGCCTTTACTCTCTGACCGGTTTTCACATCAATCGTCTCCAGCGCATTATAAAGGGTGGGAATTGGTTTCATAGCCGCCTTCAGGACTAATGTCTCGCCATTGGTAACCCCGCCTTCGATCCCGCCGGCTTTGTTTGTTCTATGATAATAACCCCGTTCCGCTGAATAATCAATAGGATCATGCACCGCTGAACCTGGCAGCCCCGCACCAGCAAATCCCAGACCGAATTCTAAACCCTTAATACCGGGAATACTCATAACCGCCTGGGAAAGCCGTCCGTCCAAACGCCGATCCCAATGGACATAACTACCTAGACCGGGAACAATACCAGTGGCATAAACCATAAATACCCCACCCAGACTTTCTCCGTCTCTCTTGGCCAAATCTACCTGGTCAATGAATTTTTTCGTGGCCTCCGGATCACTACAGCGAAAAACCGTATCATCCACGGCTTTTTGTTCCGTCTCGGATAAGGCCCCTACCTCTTTGGCTTGGACTTTTCCAATCTGTAACACATGGCTGCCTATTCTCACCCCAAAACTAGACAAGAACGTCTTGGCAAATGCCCCTACCACCACTCTAGCCGCTGTTTCTCGCGCGCTTGCTCTCTCCAGAACGTTCCGCAGATCATGAAACCCATACTTTAAAGCACCCGGTAGATCCGCATGTCCTGGCCGGGCTGCGGTCACCTCTGATTTTATGGAGAAAAGCCGGTGATCTTCATCAATCTTCACCCGGCCCGCCCCGCCGGTCTGTTCTGTCTCCCCCGTAAAGGGCGCCATCACTCGGGACCAGTTGGGCCAATCTCTATTGGCAATCTGTATGGTAATGGGAGAGCCTAAGGTCTTTCCTCCTCGCACCCCTGAAAGAATTACGGCCTCATCCTGTTCCACTTTCATCCGTCCGCCCCGGCCGTACCCTTGTTGCCTACGTCTTAACTCTAGGTCAATCTGAGCTTTATCAATCTTTACTAAAGCCGGATAGCCCTCGATTACAGCAGTCAAACCCGGCCCGTGAGATTCCCCGCTCGTTAAAAACCGCATATCACTGCCTCCCTTCCTACCGTCTCCTACCCACTGTGAATAAAGACAAAGTTTTGGTGAACTATTCTGCTCTATCCCTATAATTTCCTGCCGAGTAAACTAATAATGTGCTTTACCGGAACTGCACTAAATTCAAAAACGAGTTTACCGTCAACAGGTTCGATTAATGCTGAAATAAAGTAGGAGTTTCTCTTTATGCCCTGCCAATAAAATAGATATAAAAAAGGCCGTTTACGGCCCTTAACGATCACACCCTACCACCTTAATGCCGGGGATTCTTTGATACCTTTTCTATTCCTTCCATCACTGCAAGGAGAGCATCGGCTCTGACTTGCCTATCCGTCTGCTCGACCCGGGCGAAGATCTCCCCCTCAAGGGTCACGGCATACTTCCCCTTTAACCTACTCAAGGCAATAGCTAAAATATCTTGGGTGCATTTTTCACAAAAACAGCAGTTGGGGTGCATCCCTTTTATTTCATTCAGAACCTCTAAAACCACTTCTTCAGTATAGTTTTTCAGTCCCATAAACCTTTTACCCCCTATTTCCCTTTTAATATTCAGGATCAACAATACCGTCAACAGAGACGGGAAGGATAATGACTTGTCCGACTTTTAAGGTAGTTGCATCAGATAAACTGTTGATTTCCATTAATAATTGAAGGTCCAAACCATATCTTTTTGCGATCCTCCAAATTGTTTCTTCCGCTTTTAGCTGATACAGGTGATCTGCAGGGATCGGCAAAATCAAGACCTGCCCCAGGGAAAGTACTGAAGTTCCTGACAACTTATTCAGATGCAGAATGTCCTTTGGATTCAACCCATATTTTCGGGCTACACCATATACGGTATCACCCCTTTTCACAGAATAGGGAATGTTTAATCCGATTACAGCCTTACCGGGCTCAGTCTGCTTTAATTCTGAACTTTGCTGAGCAGGAGGCGGTACTTTTCCCTCTGTAATCACCACCTCAATAACGGGAGTCTCCGCATCCTCCCCGGTCTGAGTTTTCTCTTCTTGGACCGGTTCTGCCGATTTACCAACCTGCCCCACGGACGTTTCCACCTCAGGCAGTTCTTTTGGGAAATGCGTTGTCTCCCCGGTTACACTATAAACTTCAGTAGTGATCTCCGCGGCAGTGGGCGAAGGCACTCCTCCATCCAGCTGCCGGTAGGCCTGGTCGAATTCTTCTTTTCCTTGGGCAATCCTTGGCATCAGGACTAGACAGGGCAGCCTTTTTTCGCCAAAATTATTCTCCACCAGTACCCGCCCTCTGTTACGCAGCAATTTCCCCATAACCGGCAACTCTAAAAGTCCCGAGGGCGCCCGTTCTTCATCTCCGTCTTTAATCAAGCTAAAGCCGGCCAAGACAAAGGCTTCCCCCGGCTGTAACCTCTGGGCAGCACTCCCTTTGATCTCGGTAATAACCGGGATATCGCCGCCTCTCACTGTTTTTCGCCAATCGGATATGCTATTGACCTCCACGTCTAGATTTAAGGTAATTAAGTCCTGCTCCTGTGTGGTGGGAAAAACCGATAAACCGATCCCCACCTTTTTATAGTCGATCAGTTCCTCTACGCCGTTTTCTGTAATTCTGGTGAGGACCACCGGATACTGGTCACCCACAAACAAAGTGGCCGCCTTTCCATGCTCCGCCGAAAGAACGTAGTTGGCTACCACAGCGGCGCGGTTTTTCTCCTCCCACTCCGCAACTAAATCCTGCTCTACCACGTTGAAACGCAAAGGCGCCCCTGGGGTAAGACCCTCGCCTGATGTGAGGTCCTGCTCAATAATCCAACCCATTTCTCCCATGATTTCCGCGCTGATCTCCTCCAGTCTAACCTCTAGAAGGACACAGCTGAGCGCTCGATCGTAATAAGTGATTATGTCCGCGGCATTGGCATGTTCCAGCGTATTACCTGTAATTGTGATGGTTTTTGTTCCTTCGGTCAATCTTAGCTTGTTCTGGGGAAGAATTGATTTTAACCTAGGAAGGAGAGTAAGGGGCTCAATATGCTGCAGATGGTATTCGACTGTTTTCTCCTCCCCCATTTGTTCAAGGGGATTGTCATTCCCTATAATTAATGTCTTTCCATCCACACTCCATTGATAAAAATAACCATAAGTTTCTGCCAACAGCTCCATACGGGCTTTTGCCGTAAGATCCTCCCGTAGTTCTGTGGTGACCAACCCTTTAACTGTTGAATCCATCAGTAGTCTTACTCCACCGGTTTCAGCCAAGGCTCGGAGCGCCAAACGCAAGTCAGAGCTGTGTCCCGGCTCATTACTTCCCCCTAAAGCCGGTAGAGTAAAGAACAAACCAAGTATGCTCCAGACGAGTAGGCTCAAAAGGAGTACTCTCCAAAGTGAAAAGATCTGAGATAAGCAGGGTTTAGACCCAACCCGTCTCTTACTCATTATAGGCCTCCTTTATGTTCTTGGGAGTTTGTGCTTAATAAGCCTTTTACTCCCATAAAACTTCTGCTTCAGAAAAAAACCGTGCAAATCTAAACATCCTCTTGTTTATTTCGCGGTCCATCCATTTTCTCCTGCTTCTCGTCATCTATACTATTTCTAAGGCTAGTTTCACACGACTTTTCCATAAAACCCTCTAAGACCAAACGCATGGGTTTTTCCGGGGGCTGAAGACCGGTCCAGAGTTTAAAGGCTAGAATTCCTTGATAAAGCAACATCCCCAAACCATTCAAAGTTCTTAAGCCATGCTGTTTTGCTTCTTGTAAAAAGGCGGTCTCCAAAGGCCTGTAGATCAAGTCACAGACCAAACAATCACCTTTGCTCTCAATCAGGGGATATAGGGGTTTTTCCTCTGTCCGGGGGGCCATTCCCACAGAAGTTGCGTTAATTACTAAATCGGCCTGTGTTGCCAGATCCTTTAGAGCAGGGTCCCCATTATCCAAACAATATGCTTTAAATCCAGCGCGCTCCCTGATTATCTCAGCCAAAGCTTTCGCTCTCTTTAAAGTTCTATTTACGATGGTTAATGCCGCAATGCCCTCGCGGAGCAGGGTAAAGGCCACTGCCCGGCTCGCACCACCAGCCCCGATCAGCACTACCTTCTTCCCTTGGGGATGGAACCCGGCTTCTTTCTCCAAAGAAAGGAGCAAACCTTCACCGTCGGTGCTGTAGCCGGATAAAAACCCGTCCTGGTTAACAATGGTATTTACTGAGCCGGTCACAAGAGCGTCGCCCTCAACCCGATCTAGATAGGGAAGAACCGCTTCCTTATAGGGAATAGTCACATTAACTCCACCCATCCCTAAACCGCGGATGGCTCCCACCGCAGCGGCGAGATTATCCGGCTCTACGTGAAAAGGCAGATAAACACAGTTCATCTCTAAAGCCTTAAAAGCGATGTTATGGATGAGCGGGGAAAGAGAATGTTCGATGGGCGCGCCGAAAATTCCGTACACACGAACCACAGCCTCACTTCCTTCCTTTAGCAAAATATTTCGAGATTTTATAATAAAAACCTCCCGTTCTTAACGAGAGGTTTTTATTGATCCTGATGAGCTGAGCGTAGCTCAGATCAATTTTCCATAATGATGGGCAAGATCATCGGACGACGTTTGGTCTTTTCATAAAGATACCGGTTAAGGGTCTCTCTGACCTGTCCCTTGATAAAGCCCCAATCATAGTTCTTTTGCTCAAGACACTTCTCCAGGGTAACCTTGACCCTTTGGCGCGCCTTCTCCAACAAATCCTCGGACTCCCGAACATAAACAAATCCCCTGGTCACAAGGTCCGGTCCGGCTGAAATCCGTCCACCGGCTTTATCAATAGTCACTACGGCGATTAAGATTCCATCCTGAGATAGCTGCTTGCGGTCACGCAGGACGATATTACCTACATCACCCACGCCCAGTCCGTCTACGAAAACTCTACCGGCTTGAACCTTACCTGCCATCCGCCCCGACCTTTTCGTAAACTCTAGAACATCACCGATTTCCGCGATAAACACATTCTGACTGGGAACCCCCATTTCCTGCGCCAGACGGGCGTGTTGCACCAGATGCCTGTACTCTCCGTGTACTGGAATAAAGAACTTTGGACGCACCAACTTCAGCATGAGCTTTAATTCTTCTTGGCGGGCGTGGCCGGAAACATGAATCCCGGTTGTTGTTTCATAGATTACGTTGGCGCCTTGTTTAAATAAGTGATTAATCGTTCTTGCCACCAGTTTTTCATTCCCGGGAATCGCAGAGGCGGAAATAATCACAGTATCTCCAGGCATAATAGTGATCTTGCGGTGTTCCCCCATGGCCATTCGGGTTAAGGCCGATAAGGGCTCACCCTGACTACCGGTGGTAATCAAAGCCACCCGCTGCGGTGGATACTTGTCAATTTCATTTAAGTCAATAATTAACCCCTCTGGAACCTGTAAATATCCTAACTCTGCGGCCACAGACACAACATTAACCATACTTCTACCGGCCAAGGCAACCTTCCGGTTATGCGTCATGGCCGCATTAATCACCTGCTGTACCCGGTGAATATTCGAGGCGAAAGTGGTAATGATTATTCTGCCCTCGGCTTTCCGAAACAGTTCCTCAAAGCGTTCAGCCAGTTCACGCTCAGATGGGGTATAACCCTCTCGCTCTACGTTGGTACTATCGGAAAGCAGGACTAATACTCCTTTATCCCCTAATTCGGCGAATTTACGGAAATCTAGAGACTGCCCGTCTACGGGTGTGTGGTCAATCTTGAAATCCGCCGTATGCACAATTGTTCCCACCGGAGTATGAATAGCCAAAGCCACCACACCGGCGATGCTGTGATTAACATTGATAAAATCCACGGCAAAAGACCCAATCTTTCTGGATTCTCCAGGCTGCACCGAAATAAATTGCGCCTTGCGATCAAGCCCATGCTCCTTTAGTTTTCCTTCTGCCAGGCCTAGCGTTAGTCTGGTTCCGTAGATCGGCATATCCAACTGTCGTAAGACATAAGGCAAAGCCCCGATGTGATCCTCGTGTCCGTGGGTGAGAACCAGCCCCTTCACTTTCTCTTTATTCTCAATTAAATAGGTTATATCAGGAATTACCATATCGATCCCGAGCATCTCGTCTTCGGGAAACATTAATCCGGCGTCAATCAGCAAAATTTCTTGTTTATATTCGATCGCCGTCATGTTTTTGCCGATCTCGCCCAGTCCCCCTAAGGGTATTAGGGAAACCTGATCTTTTTTGGACAATAAAAAAAACACCTCCTAGATATTGAGCGCACGCATGCTCGTACGCAATTTTGTATATCCAAAAAACCGCCCACGCCCGACGGTTTTGTGAAACAAGATAAAACCCGTTGAGTTACGTTGCTTTTAAGCCCTTCATTTTATTATAGCAAATCCCCAGTAAATGAACAAGAGCTATCGCACTATCGTCCTACCCTACGCTTCGTTCATATCTTTTCCAATCCGGAGAGAAATATTTGACAAATAGTACTAGACTAAAGGCTTTTCCTGAATCTCTAACATCTTTTCAATAATCGTCCTGGCCGCATTGGGTTTACCCAACTTTAAAGCATTTTTTTTCAGAAAAGAGAGTTTAACCGGATTTCCCAACAACTCCATTAAGACAGATCCTAATTGTTCCGGGTTTCTAACATATAACCCGGCTTGATGTTCTTCTAGGTACCGAACATTCGCCTCTTCCTGACCGGGTGTAGGTTTCACCACCAGTAGAGGCAGTCCCACCGCCAAAACTTCTGAAACCGTAAGCCCTCCAGCCTTTGAAATCAGTAAATCCGCCAAACCCATCCATTTGTGCATATCTTCCACATAACCCAGAATTTTTAGACCAAAACCATATTTCCCTTTTTTTGCTTCCAGTTCCTGACGAACCCGTTCGTTCTTGCCGGTGATGACAACCGTGTAGAAATCTCCGGTCACCCGGTCTAAAGCATCTAGGACTTCATTCAAAGGTCCAACGGCGTTTCCTCCGCTCATTACCAGCAAAACGGGGATTCCCTCCGGTATCCCTTTTTCGGTTCTGTACTCCTCTTCCTGAAACGCCTGCCCAAATTCGGGCCGAATTGGGATCCCACTGACTCGGATCCTCTCCCTTGGCGCCCCTAGATGAGTTAATTCCTCCACCATTCCCGGGTGGGCCACAAAGAAACGGTGGACATTTGGATATACCCACATGGGATGGGCTTCGTAATCCGTGAGGATAACCCCGTTGACAATCGGATACTTATGATAATAATGAGAAACTACAGAAGCCGGAAAAAAATGAGTGCTTAAAATCACATCCGGTTTGTACTCTGTTATAAACTCCCTGTACTTACGTAAAGCCAGCAAAATCTGATTACGCTTCGCAATGGCCTCGGGTTTATCCGCGATTTCGTAGAGCAACCGGTAAACCCCGGACATATATTTTGTAATAAAGTAGTACGATTCCTCAATCATCCGGCTAAACCGAGGGCCGCAATATTTTAAAAAATCCAAATGCACAGCCTCACCATTCCCGGAAAAATCCTCAAAGGCCTGGCAAAGGGCTTCCGCGGCCTTCAAGTGTCCGGCGCCGATGGCGGCCGAAAGCACCAATAATTTTTTTGCCAAATCCACACCTCCCTATTGAACTGGAAGTTCTGTGCTAAATGAGTTCACTTGTTGCCTATTGTTTACAGATGCCCGGTTAATATAGGAATAAAGAGTAATCGCTGACCCTGCCTCCGGCATATAGATAATCTGGAGGTGTATGTAAATGAATAGTTGGTATACTTACTACTCCGCTCTCTCCCGGCGGTTGTTGGACTATATCAAAGAGGAAAAATGCGCAGCCCTACATTATCTGGAGTTGGCAAAGTCCGCCCCTACCGCTCCAGGGGAAAAACTCCTTCTTGAATTGGCCAAAGGCGAAAGTGAGCATGGGATTAAATTCTCCCGCCTTTACCTACAGATTATAGGAGAGGAACCCATACTCCCCCCAGCCTGCACCCAAGTTACCTCTTCCTACTACCAAGCCATAGAAGAAAGAATTCTGGCAGTAGGCACAGTCAGTCACCGGTATGGGGAGGAGTTCTTGAACGCCCCCGATATGTACCTGCGGAATTTGTTCTATCATACAAAAACTGAAGAAACAAACAATGGTCTACGCCTTATGCTGCTTCTGCGCCCAGCTGCGCTAAGCGGGTCGGGTAGTCCCCAATCCCAACAAGCAGAGGCAGGCAAGGGGGCGGCAATGCCCAGTTAAGGTACTGGTCATTCCGACTTAACCTCTTTTCTACCGGTAAACTCTTTGACCAAACGGTCAAAGGTGAACATCGCGTCTATTATGGGTTGAGGCTCTGTTAAATCAATCCCGGCTTTTTTCAATATAGCCAAAGGATAGTCGGAACCCCCGCTCTTTAGGAACTGTATATAGCGGTCAATCGCCGCCTGTCCTTGCTCACGGAAACTACGGACCAAAGCCACAGCCGCGCAAAAACCTGTAGCATATTTATACACATAGAAATTATAGTAAAAATGGGGCACCCGGGACCACTCCGCAGCGATCTCTTCATCTACCGCTACCTTTGGCCCATGATAAGCGCGAACCAGTTTAACATATTCCTCTTCCAACCAGCCGGGAGTTAGAGCCCCGCCCTTCTCGACCTGTTCGTGAAGGATTTTTTCAAATTCCGCAAACATGGTTTGCCGAAAAACTGTCGCCCGAAAATGCTCTAAAAAATGATTAAGATAATAGAGTCTCTCTTGGTCATCGCGGGCTGTCTCCATCATATGAAAGACCATCAAAACCTCGTTCACAGTTGAAGCGATCTCCGCCAGAAAGATCGGATATTGGGCATAGACATAGGGTTGAGTTTTGTTGGAGAAGGCGCTGTGCATAGCATGCCCCAACTCGTGGGCGAGGGTAAACAGATCATTACCGGTATCTTGGTAATTCAAGAGCAGGTATGGGTGGCCGTCATAACACCCCCAGGAATACGCCCCGCTGGTTTTACCTTGGTTCTCATAAACGTCAATCCAATGGTGGGCAAAGGCCTGTTCCAGCAGGGCGCAATAATCGGCGCCCAAGGGCTTTAAACCCTCTAAAATCAAGGCCTTCCCCTTTTCAAAGGGGATTTTCGCCTCATAATCTCCGACCGGCGGAGCATAGAGGTCATACAGATGCAACTCATCCAGGCCCAAAAGGTCTCTTTTAACCTCCAGGTACCCGTGGAGAATAGGAAGGTTTTCACGGACCGTAGCGATTAAAGTATCATAGACTTGAGTTGGAATATTATCTCCATCCAGCGCCGCCTCAAGGGCTGAAGAATAGCGTCTAACCCTAGTATAAAAGATATCCCGCTTTACACCTGCATTCAAAGTGGCGGTCAAAGTGTTGCGGAATTTCCGGTATGTCTGATGCAGACCTGTGAAAGCCTCCTTCCTGACTCGACGGTCCCGGCTTTCAATAAATCCCAGGTATCTTCCATGGGTTAACTCCACCTCTTCACCTTCTGCGTCCTTGATCAAAGGAAACTTCAGATCAGCGTGGTTAAATAAAGAAAAAACATCCTCTCCGGCTTGGGTAACCTCACTGCCCAAGGCTAAGATTCTCTCCTCCTCCGGAGATAGAATGTGTTTTTTCTTCCGAATCAGATCGTCAAAATAATGACGGTAAACAGATAATTCCGTATCCGCTTCTAAATAAGAGTCGATCGTCTTTTCCGGCAGGGCCATTAATTCCGGAAGAATAAAAGAAGTCACCGTCCCGACCCTGGCTGCTAAAGCCTGAGCCCGATCAGCCATCTCCTGGCTTTGGTCGTTCCCATTATCTTCGTCCCGTTTCATCCGGGCGTAGACAAAGATCCGCTCCGTTAAGCGGGAAATCCGCTCTTCCAAGCGTAATAACTCCTTTAAGACACCGGCCCCTTCTCCCAACCGTCCTTTATAGTCGGGTATCTGCTCACACAATTCATGGACTTTTTTCAATTCCCCTTCCCAATCAGCAGTGGAGTGGTATAAATCCTCCAAGCGCCAACGGGACTCTACAGGAATCTCTCTTCTGTGCGGCAAGGTTTTTGTCTTCGAACCCAATCTTATTACCTCCAGTCTAGTGTGGATTCAAATTGTGCTTTTTATATATTCTTAAGTATTCAGGGTAGAATAATCATCATCCTTACCCTATCCCATCCAGGCATAATTCTTAACAAATTAATCATTATGTATGGCTTACGACATGTATGAAATGGCATAATGTATGAAATAAAGGACTAAGCTTTTGCTGTTCCCAGCAAAACGGAAATTTCTCCATAAAAAGAGTATGCCCCGATCCCCGCGGGAATCATAAACGAATCTCCGTAATTAATCCGGAATTTTTGACCCTGATAGACCAGATCGCCTCGACCCTTACTGACCATTCCCAAGAGAAACGTTTTTCCCGAAGAGACCATCTGTTTTTCCCCGGAGACCTTTAGCATTTCCAGGGAAAAATAAGCATTCTCCGTCAGCAACTTTCTCTCTTCTTCGCCTGCTCTAATTTTTGGCGGGGTCACCGAAGTAAAATCAATGACCTGCAGGGCTTTGTCAACATGAAGTGGGCGGGGGTTTCCTTCATGGTCAAGGCGGTTCCAGTCAAAAACCCTATAGGTCAAGTCGGAATTCTGTTGAAACTCCGCCACCATCACCCCGGCGCCCAAGGCATGAACAATCCCGGCGGAGACAGGATAGACCTCTCCCGCCTGCACTTCCACGTAGTTCAAACATTCTTCCACTGTTCCTCTACGGAGCGCCTCGCTAAAATTCTTACGGGTAATGCCCGGTTTCAATCCATAAATAATCTTCCCTCCCGGTTTGGCCTTTAATACGTACCAGACTTCGCACTTACCCGTAGAGTTCTCATGTTGGGCGGCAAATTCATCCTCCGGATGAACCTGTACGGAGAGGACGTCCTGAGCGTCCAGAATCTTCAAAAGCAATGGAAAATCCCGGTCAAGCGGGATTTGAGTTCCCAATAGTCTCGAGCCGTATGCTCTAATCAACTCCGCTAAAGTCTTTCCCTGCAGGGGACCAATAGCTACCCGGCTCATGGCTTCTTTTCTACAAGAAATCTCCCAACTCTCACCGATTTTTCCTCCGGGAATCTCCTTCCCGAACTCCTGTTTTAACCCGGTCCCTCCCCAGATCCGCTCCATATATATAGGAAAAAACTTTAATGGATACAGCATAGAATCCATCCTTTACCTTTACAAACTTCCCAGCCGTAGATCTTTTCCTGCCGGCGGCCTTCTCTTATACGAACGAACAGTTTAACCACAACGGACCGACTTATTATAGCTTCTCTCTGTGAAAAACAGCTTCTTAGCTTTGATCGTCAATCATTGGTCAACAACAAGACGATGATCCCGATTCCCGCTCCGACCGCGGAAAACTTAGTGTTTTTTTTCTGGGCAAATTCTTTATATCCTGCTATGTACCCTGCCTGAAATTCCGGGGCTTCTTCCTTAATTGACTCCTTACTCTCCTTGTTAACCCAAGGCTCAAAGAGTGTACTGGCGTAAGTAAAAACCCCTCCGCCGATAATGCCGTGGAGATATCCACCGGCCGCCCCAGCCACTCCCCATGCCCAAGCAGGCCAGGAATAATTGGTCTGCGCATCTATCTTCCCCTGCTCTACTCCTAAGACATACCCATCCTGCTCCACCCCACAAACGCTGAAGGGAACAACTAAAATCATTGAGGCCACTATGATCAGAGCCGTCATCTGCTTTATGTATCTCTTCAAACTCTTTAGCCTCCTTATTAAGTTTATTTTCTAAATGATTCGCGTACTTAAAGTAAAATTCCTGTTTAAAGCGGAGCATTCTTTTGCAGGAGTTGACTAGGACACAATTCATAAATCTTGCGCGGGGACAAACCCAAAGGATTCTTGCTTTATAAATGCTCTTTACTTTACTTAAACAGAGCATACACTTGTAACTTAATGAAATTGCACACTTTAACCGATTATAATAACAATCACAATAATCACTATATTAAAATAAAAGGAGGAATATTTTATGGATTTTATTGACGAAATAAAACGCTTTTCAAATAAAGTTCAAAACATCCAAAACCACATTTTAACGGAGGAGGCTACTAAACATTCAATAGTTTTGCCGTTTATTCAGATACTAGGGTACAATGTGTTCGATCCTAAAGAAGTTGTTCCGGAATTCACAGCTGATGTTGGAACCAAAAAGGGTGAAAAAGTAGATTATGCCATTATGGTTAATGGGCAACCTTCTATTTTAGTAGAAGTAAAAAACATGGATAATCCTCTTAAATCCCATGAAAGTCAATTGTATAGATACTTCTCCGTAACAACCGCAAAATTCGCTGTCTTAACAAATGGAATTGTGTACAAATTTTATTCAGACATCCAAGAAACAAATAAAATGGATGAAATCCCCTTTCTAGAATTTAATCTTTTTGACCCCAAAGACTCGACTGTGGCAGAGCTTAAGAAATTCAAGAAAGAAACATATGATCCTGAAAAATTATTTTCTGTCGCAACAACCTTAAAGTATACTAACAGAATTAAGAGTATGTTTGATAATGAACTAAAGGATCCTTCAGAGGATTTAATCCGCTTCTTCCTTCGGGAAATCTATAAGGGAAAGGTTACTCAAAACGCACTAGAAAAATTTAAGCCAATTATAAAAAAAGCACTTGGCCAATATCTTAATGAGTTAATGAACGAAAAGCTTAAAACGGCAATCGATAATACTATTTCAGGGGAACAAGAAACTCAAGGAGAAAAAGATGAAGACTCTAGCAAAAAAATCATCACCACAGAAGAGGAATTAGAGGCGTACTTTATTATGAAAACCATATGTAAAAAACTTGTTGACACCAAAAGGATCTCTTACAAAGATACACTATCTTATTTTTCTGTCTTACTTGATAACAATAGCTGGAAATGGATATGCCGGTTATACTTAGATGGTTACAAAAAATATCTTGTCTTCCCTAATGAAGATAAATCAGAAAACAGGATACCTATAAATGATATTGAAGATATTTATAAATATAATAAAGAAATGCTTGAAGTTTTAAAAAGATATTTGGATTAATCATTATTTATGATAATCATTCAGTAAAAAATCATGATGGTTTTTAAGCTAAACTGCCCACTTTTGACCTTTGAAGGCATATTCATAAACCAGATCATACAGTCTCTTACTTTTTTCTTTGAACAACTTTTTATCATAGTTCACCGGCAAGTTCTGATCCAAAACCTCTTCAATGGTATTCTTAACCCGGGCTTGACTTTGACGTCCTTAAACCAATCCTGAATCAAAACTCCCGACTTTCGATTAATCGATACAATAAATTTTTGGCCGCATTTATAGCTTTTATTTCTTCCACTTCCCACAGAACAAACTATTGTCTTGCCGGAAAAATATCTACGAGATTGCGGAACGTTTAATGTGGATGTATGTTTGGTGAAGTTTAGATATAAATTATTAATTCGCCAAGGAAAGTTTTAATATTAAATACAAGGAGGGATTATTATGAATGATAATAATTCAGTTCAAGAAAACACTGAAATCAAACAGGAACCCGTTAATTCAACGCCCCCGGTTATTTATGCATTAGGCGTATTATCTGTTCTGTGTATGCTTGGTGGATTTGTATTAACAGCCGAACTTTGGTCCGATGTGTCTCAACTAGAATATTGGCAAAAAGATAATGTCTTTATTTACATACCAGCCTTACAACCTTTGGCGGCAGGTATTACAGCATCAGTTATTCTTTGGGCGTTGTCCGAAATAATAAAATGTTTGCACCAAATAATAGGTGAGGAATGAACGCTGTTTTGAAAAACAAACATTTAGCAATATCGCTTATAATCTTCGCGTTGTTGGTGGTTGCGCTCCCGTCCCAAACCGCCGCCTGGGGCGACTACACCTATTTGGATGTCGGCTATAAGGATGACTTAATCAACATTGGAATTGCCCGGAGGTACACGGATTGGGGCTTTGAAATAGGCTTGGGAGCGAGAAAATATAACGACATGCTAAACTATCCTTGCCCGCATACAAGCTACATCATTGTCGAGGACAAGTATTATAATGCTATGCTTGGGGTGGATTTCATCCGATATTTTGACCTTAATTATGAACTGACCGCTTACCTTGGAGCGGGCGGGTATTATCTCGGCTATGACAAAATTTCGCGGTCTATGGCTACTGGTTGGTATTACCGCGAATCATCATCAAGCGAATATGAAATTGGCTTTTCCGGAGGAATTCAAATTCACACGAAAGGTAAATCAGGATTTGGTTTAGGGTATCATACATTACGCGGATTTAATCTCCAAGTTATGCTAGGTTTTTAAAAGTGGGACACAATAGTCTCAAACCAAGACGTGGTATTTCACCAAAAG
>Ga0079223_10000071_pt1 | contig 33669 bp, 42 predicted proteins | sample Stecom2011_FD_75072 | JGI IMG/M metagenome (GOLD analysis project Ga0079223, IMG submission 75072) | Agricultural soil microbial communities from Utah to study Nitrogen management - Steer compost 2011 | ecosystem: Environmental > Terrestrial > Soil > Agricultural land | place: USA: Utah...
GACACCGGTGCCGGTCAACGACAAATCGATCCCGACCACGGAGATGCCACTCATGCCGATCTCGCCTCCTCCAGTACGTGCCTGTACCGCCTCGGGTTCAGGCCAGTGGTGTGCTCTATCGCCGTCACGGATCTCCCTCGACGCGCGAGCTCACCGACGATCAACTCGGCCTCGGCGCGCGTTGGGCGGTCGGACCGGATCCCCTCCATTCGCCGCCACACGACTACGTGATCAACCTCATCCGCCTGCCGTGGGCGTTGGTCGCGCTCATAGCCCTGCGGCGTCTCATCGGGGTCGTCGATGTCATCCCAGGCAAGTGGCGGCGGCCATCCGAGCCGTGCGGCTCGCCGGCGGGCCGCGCTCGACGGGCCGGGAGTCATGCACAGCGCCTGGTACGTCTCCGCGATCACCTCGTGCGTCGCGCGGCGGATGTGCGGTGACTCGCTGCGGTACAGGACGTTCGCGGGCAGGATCCGCCCCTGCCCGGGTCGGCGGCGGCGAGCGAACTGGTCCCTCTGCAGCCGCAGGGACCATCCGATCGCCGCCAACGCCTGGATTCGTCGCCGCGCACCAACGCGAGGGACTGTCGTCGCGACCGCGATCACGTCCCCGAGCGTTGTATTGCAAACCCTCCGAGCGATGTCCTGGTTCGTGCGCCTAACCTGCCCCCGAGCGATGACCTCCAGAGTTTTCGGATTGACTCGCGCGGCCTCAGCCACGCCGGCGAGCGCCACGCCTCGCTGCGTGAGCCACAACAGGTGCTCACGCACCGGCGCCGCGTCCACGGTCCCGTACAGCACACGCGCCATCAGTCCGCCTCCATCGCGTCGATGTCGACTCGCGGGTGGTGGTGCTGCACCGACACCAGGCACGCAGGGACCCCGTTGTCGTCGACGAGCACGCGTTCCAGCCACGCCGCGTAACCGGCGTCCGAGCACTCCAGCCACGTCACGCCTGAGTGACGTACACCCGGATGCGCCTGCCAGAACGGCTCCTGCCACATCTCCCACCCGCGGTCACGCGGGTCGAGCCGGCGGGCGTCGACCCGCACCCACACCTGCCGGCGCGGCACCCAAACCGGGTCGCCGGTGGCGTCGAAACGGATGCTCATGCCGCCACCGCCTCGGAGGCGCCGACGACCGTAACCTGGACCGGAGTCAGGCCATCCGCCCGCCGCTCCAACTCACCAGCGACCACCCGTACCTGAGCGCACAACTCGAACAACAGTTCCAGTGCGTCATCCGGCGCGTGGTGCCGCATACCGGCGATGACGACGTCTAGGCGGTCCTCTAGTGCCCGCCACTGACCGGCCATCTGGGCGGCCGTGTTCGGTGGGAGCAGCCCGATCCGGCGGGTAGTGATGGTGATCCGGGCGCTCATGCCGCACCCCGGTCCCGCGCGACATCCCGCACCACCCGCCACGGGTAGCGGATGATCGCGACCTCACGCCGAACCAGCTCGGTGCCCTCGCCGGCCGTCTGGTGCTGCAACTGCTCCGCCTTGTCCCGGTCGGTCCAGCGGTGGATGATCCGGCCGTCGGGCCAACGAACCCCGTAATGGATCTCTGTGGCCCGCTCAGTCTCGGCGCTCAATATCCAGCTGGCGGCCAGATGGGCGACATCGCTGCGGCGCCGCTCCACCTCGTCGCGGCGCAGGCCGTCCCGGTCCCAAACATGAACACCGTCATCGACGAGGGTGAGGACATCGGTGCACCCGTCCTCGATGTCCTCACTCTCTCGCCAGGTGAGGATCGCCTCCAGCCACTCGTGGGCCGGGGGAGTGATGCCCTGGACCTGGAGGGTCCGCAGGACGATCTCCTCGGGTTCGGTTTCGGCCGCCGCAGCGGCGATGAGCTCCACGATCTCGTGGACGGCAGGTGTGTGCGTGACCTGCATAGCCATCTCCAGTTGTGTCGTGCGTCTCGTTCCGTGTGTCGCCTTCAGGCTATCACGATGTTAGCCTTTTGTGAAGGTTCTCAGATCTCAATTTGGCCAGAATCCGCCGGCCAGGCGGGGAACTCCCACTCCTCGGGCGGGAGGAAACCCGTCATGAAGCTCCACAGCTCCCTGACCCGCTCCAGGTCCATCCCGGAGACGGCCGCCACCTGGCGCTGCAACGTCGTGACCCGCTCGCGGTGACACTCGCGCTCCACCGCGCCGAGCCCCTCCTCGCTGAACAGGTCCGCCTGCTCGGAGAGAAGCTCGGCCCACAGGGCCCGGTAGTAGGTGCGCTCGATCCCGTCCATCACGACTCCATAACGTCCATCGCCGACTCGTACTCGCATTCATCGCACAGCGGGTACAGGCGGTAGTCCTCGTTGATCTTCGCCGCGTACGGGTCGACGCGCCACGAGACCGTGTCGTCCTGCGTGTGCCTGATCCCGCATGTCGCGCACGCGAGGTCGTCGCCGGCCTCCTCGTCGGTCAACGCACGCAACTGGCGGACGTCGGCCGCCAACATGCCGTCGGCCTGCTCTCGCCACCCGGAGGTCAGCTCGTAGCCCCAGCGAGCGAGGGCCGCCTCGGCTCGATCCCGGTCGAATACCTGGTCGAGGGGTCCGAAGGTGGGGGCTCCCGCTGCGGTGCGGATCTCCAGTACTCCGGTGTCAGCCTGGTCGTAGCGGGCGATGTACTCCATCTGTCGACTCCTTGCGCGTCTCGGTGCGTATCTAAGTCGAGAGTAGCACCGCGTTATCCTCAACGCAAGGTTACTCCTCGCCGGCCTCGAACAACGGCACATCCATCCGCTCCGGCAAACACTCCTCACACCAGCCGTCCTCCACCAACTCCACCCACAACTCACACAGTCGGCAGATCCCCATCCTCACAGCGCCAGAGCATCCCACCGACCACCCCCGCACAGAAACGGGGCCGCCCCGACGGGTCGTCGGGGCGGCCCCACCAACCACCCCCGGTCAGATCACGCCCCGACCGCTGCAGCTCAGACACGGCGACAGCCCCTCGCGGCGAGCCGGATGAGTCTCACCCTCAGGCAGCCGCAGACACAGCTCGTCCTCGGTCAGCACCCACGGGTCGGCGTACTCGGGCAGGTAGTCGACGGTCGTCACGTGCCTCACTTCGACTTCTTCTTCAGAGCCTGAAGGATCCGGTCGGCCTCCCGACGCGTTGCTGTGGCCTTGTCGTGCTTGCCCTGCCGTTCCATCTCCGCTTCGCCCGCCTTGGCCAGCCGGTACAGGGCCTGCAGGTCGTGCTTACTCAGGCCGTCGAAGTCGCTCATGGCACCTTCCCTCCTGTCGTCAGGGCCGCTCCTGTAGTGGGCCTCCTGGATGACGCCAGAGTAGTACGGTGCTAGCCTGATGTCTAGAGGAAACCGACCCCCGCCACGACTAGACTGGACCCACGACACACACGCCCCCGACTAGCGCAGCCGGGGACCGCCCGAGACGCACGACAAGAAAAGGCCCCCGGTGGATCGGGGGCCGGGACAGGAATGGCTGATGTGCCGACCTGATGATATCACCCCCCGAGTTAGCCACTCCGACCAGACGGCGGTGACCGCATGAGCGTCACCATCGGCGACCGCCCACAGGATGGCTACTCGATCATCCCGAACGCCTGGAGCCGCGACAGCAGACTCTCCCTCTCAGCCAAGGGGCTACTGCTCTACCTCAACAGCCACGCCAAGGGGTACCACATCACCGTCGCCCAGATGATCGCCCAGAACAAGGACGGCCGCGACGCCATCTATGCGGCGATCGGCGAGCTGGAGGCCCACGGCTACCTCAAGCGGGTCCGCCGGCGAGACCCTCGGACAGGCCGCTTCGGCGCCGTCGACTACGTGCTCACCGACCGGGCACCACTTCCGGGAAACCCGGAAGTGGGTCTGACCAGCGACAACACGGCATCTTCGCAGGTCAGTCCACGTCCTGGACTCCCGGAAGTGGCTCCGACCAGCGACAACGCGGCAAAACCGCAGGTCGCGTCCACTTCCGGGTTCACCGGATCCGGTAAATCCGACACTAAGAAGACTAAGACTAAGAAGACCAAGACTAAGAAGACCAAGTCAGAAGAAGATCAACGTCGTCGTCCCTCGCACATCAACCACAGGAGGGCAGCCCTGCAGCTGCTCACAGACGACGACCGGATCAACGGCGACCGCCACGCCGAACGCATCCTCACCGCCATCGAGCGGCGGTTCGCACCCGCCAGGCCGGACGCCTACGTCCGCCGCCTCCTCGCCGAGCGAGGCGGATGGCTCGACCGCACCCTCACCCTCGACCGCCAGCCCCAGACACCCGCATACGTTCCCAGCGGGGTCCCCTCCGACGTCGACCCGGACGACCTCGACCAGTGGGTCGCGTGGCTCACCGAAGCCCAGGCCGCGCACGCCGAGGGGCGCGAGCCGGATCCGACTGTGTGGGCGACCGCCCGTAACGGCGGGAGGTGAGAGGTGAGATGCGTAGTTTCTTCTGATCGAGCGAACCTGGCACTACGATGACCGGGATCGCCCCCGGGCCCGGCGGTGCAGACCCCTCGCTCGCCGCCGGGCCCGTCCAGTCCGGACGAGGATACCCCCCACAAGATCCACTCACGCATCCCGCAGACGTGATCACGGCCAGCGATCTGTGATGGCCAGCGGCTACAACTGGCACTGCTGGGTACTCGTCGGCGCCTTCGCAACCTAACCGTTACCCTACGAGGAGAGTTGAGTGCCTACAGCTAGCAGCAGATCAAAGGCTCGCGCCGCAGCCATCTCCGACCGCCGCCGCCAAGCCATCCAGCTCCGGGTCGCCGGGGTCGACCTCACCACCATCGCCGACCGCCTCGACTACTCCTCACCCCAGGCGGTCAGCGTCGACATCACCCGCGCCCTAGAACAAACCACCAAGGCTCTTCAAGTCGACGCCGACCAGCTCCGAGCCATTGAGCTTGAACGCCTCGACCGGCTCCAGGCCGGCGTATGGACTCGCGCTATCAACGGCGACGACAAGGCGGTCCTATCCGCGCTGCGCATCATGCAGCGCCGCGCCCGCCTCCTCGGTCTAGACGCCCCCGTCAAGGTGAAAACCGAGGTCACTAGCGAACTCGACCGGGAGATAGAAGACCTCGTCACGCGGCTCGCCGGCAGCCGCCGCCGACCCGACCACGAGCAGGCAGAAGACGATGCGGTCACCGGGTGACGACCTAAAAGACGAGATCGTCACCCTCGCGTCCAAATACGGCGTCCCGATCGACCAGGCAGCCGCCCGCGTCGCCGAAGCGTGCGCCCGCATCGGCCGGCCACTCGGAGACGCACGCGACCCGCTCGACCTCGCCACCAGCCTCGACCCGACGATCGTCGCCCGCCCACACCTCCAAGCGATCGCGGACGCGTTCGCCCAGGTCCTCGCCCGCGGCATCGACCGGATCATCATCACCACGCCACCCCAGGTCGGCAAAACCACCGTGGCCGCGATCTGGGGTCCCCTTTGGTGGCTCACCCATCGCCCAGCGGACCGGATCATCCTCGTGTCCTACGGCGCGGACCTCGCCCGGTCTCGTGGCCGCGCCGTCCGCCGGCTCATCACCCGACACGGCGCCCGCTACGGACTCGTCCTCGACCCCGAGCTACGCCGCGCCGATGACTGGCTCCTCACCACAGGCGGAGGGCTACGCACCGGCGGTATGGCAACCGGCGTCACCGGCGTACCCGCCGACCTACTCGTCATCGACGACCCGCACAAGGACCGCGCCGAAGCCGACTCCCACCAGGTCAAGGAAGCCATCTGGGAGACCTACTCCTCCACCCTGCTGTCCCGGCTCTCACCCGGCGCGCCGATCATCCTGATCCAAACCCGATGGGCGCCAGACGACCTAGCCGGACGCGTGCTCAGCGAAGAGGGCTCACGCGAGACCGGCGGCCGATGGCTCGTCATCCACCTCCCAGCAGTCGCCTCGCCCGACCGGTTCGGACCGGACCCGCTCGGCCGCGCCCCAGGCGACCCGCTCCCCCACCCGAAAATCGCCCCCGCCGACACAGCAGCCGCACGCGCGCACTGGGCAGACAAACAACGCACCTCTACCGTGCGGGACTGGGCCAGCCTCTACCAAGGCGACCCCCAACCCCCCGAGGGGCAGCTTGTACAAGAAGAGCTCCTTCGTGCACGCCGCCACTACCAGCCGGACGCGCAACCTCGCACCGTCGCTGTCGCCGTCGACCCGTCCGGCGGCGGCCGCGACACCGCAGGCATCATCGGCGGCTGGCTCGGCACCGACAATCGCCTCTACTGGTCCGACGACGTCTCCGGCGCTATGAGCCCCGACGAGTGGGCGCGCGCCGCGTGCCAGCTCGCCCACGACCTCGCCGCCGACCGGATCATCTACGAGGCCAACTACGGCCGAGACATGGTGCGGCTCGCGATCCGAACCGCGTGGGACGCGCTATCCCGCCAGGCCCAAACCGACACCGGAACCTCCTGGGGGCTACCACCCAGGCTAGAGCCCGTGCACTCCCGCCGCGGGAAACTCCTGCGCGCAGAACCGATCGCGCAACAGCTCGCCGAAGACCGCATCCGCCTCGCCGCGCCCCTACTCGACCTCGAAGCCGAATGGCTCACATGGCGACCCACAGATACGTGGTCACCCGGCCGGATCGACGCGTCAGTACACCTGGCGTACGCGCTGCTGCCCGTCCCTGGCGCCTCAGCAGTCGTATCCTCACCCGCCGCCCACCAACTCGAACCCACCAGAGCGTCCACACTCACCCGCCACCAGATTCAACGGTGACGACCACTCGTTCACCGCCCTCGCCGGTACTGTTCGTGATCAAAACGCAAGGCCCTGGAGGAGCATGATTGAGGCACTGGCCGGCGTCGCACTCGCCTTCCTCGCGACGGCCCGGGTCACACGCTTCGTAACGCGCGACCTGCTCGCCCAACCCATCCGGACCTGGTTCGCCAACAGGTTCGGCCCTGACTCCCGACTCGCGTACCTCGTCACCTGCGGCTGGTGCGCATCCATCTGGATCGGCATCCTCCCCACCCTCGGATGGGTCACATGGTGGGCCGGCGTCCCCTGGCACGCCTCGGCCGCGCTATGGCTGGGGATTTCCTGGGTCTACGGGATCCTCGACACTAACCTCGACGTCGAGGAGGAGTAGACAGCATGACCCGCACTCGCACCCCGAAAACCGACATCGCCTACTACCAGCTCCCCGGCGTCGACGACCGCCGCGGCCCATCGATCGTAGCCGCCGCTAGCGTGTACTCCTCCCGCCGCCTCGACCGCGCATACCCCGCGCCCCGCAACCTGCAGGAGGCCAAAAGGTGGCAGGAGGAGGCGTGGTCGCTGTACGACGAGATCGGCGAAATGTGGTTCGGAGTCAACTGGGTCGCCAACTCCATGTCGCAGGTGCGACTCATCGCCGCCGCGCCCAGTCCTAGCGGCCCCGAAACCGTAGAGGACGGGCTCGTAGCCGAGCTCGTCGCGGGATTCGCCGGCGGCGTCACGCAACAGATGCAGGTCCTCCAACGCGCCGGGCTGCACCTGGCCACCGTCGGCGAGACCTGGATCATCGGCCGCGAAACCGACCCCAGCACCGCCGGCCAGGACGAGGTACGCCCCTACTCCAGCGAGGAGGTGACGTACCAGACGGGCCGGTGGGCCGTAGACGACGGCAGCGGCAAAATCGAGCTAGGTGAGGACGACCTGATCATCCGGTCGTGGCGGCCGCACCCCCGTCGCTGGCAGTGGCCGGACACCTCCGTGCGCCCGACCCTCCCCGTCGCGCGTGAGCTTCGCGCACTCACCCAGTACGTGAGCGCCCAATGCGATTCCCGGCTAGCCGGTGCCGGGCTGCTGTTGATCCCGGACAGCATCGAGTTCCCCTCCTCCGCGACTGCCGACGCCGCCGACGGCGAGGACCCGTTCACGCTCGCCCTGATCGACGTCGTATCGACCGCGATCAGGGACCGCAGCTCAGCCGCATCCCTAGTCCCAGCGGTCGTCCGCGGACCAGCCGAGGCGATCAGCCAGGTCAAACACCTCCGCCTCGACACCCCACTAGACGGACAGGCCAAAGAGCTCCGAGACGAGGCGATCCGCCGTATCGCGCTGTCGCTGGACATCCCCCCGGAGGTACTCAAGGGCCTCGCCGACGCCAACCACTGGGGCGCCTGGGCGATCAGCGAGGAGGCGATCAAGCACACCATCGCGCCTCTCGCCGCGATGATCTGCCACTCCCTAACCGTAGGGTGGCTGCGGCCCGCGCTTGAGGAGGCCGGCGTCACCAACCCCGGCGACTACATGGTGTGGTTCGATACGAGCCCTCTTGAGCTGCGGCCCGACCGGTCGCGGCCCGCAGTAGAGCTGTACGACCGGGCGGAGCTGTCTGCGGAGGCGTTGAGGAGAGAGAACGGGTTCACCCAGGCCGACGCCCCAAGCGATGAGGAGCGTCTACGGATCCTCATCGCGCAGGCGATGCGCGCGAACCCCTCCGCGTTGCCCGAGCTTGCCTCGCTGCTCGGTATCTCGCTGCCCGCCGTAGCGGGCTCCCCACCGGCCGGCGGCGGCGACGACCAGGTCGGCGAGGAGGGCGTGCGGGAGCTGCCGGAGCAGCCGGCCGACCAGACACCCCCGTCGCAGGCGGAGCCGCCGGTACGTGCCGCGTCGGCCGTAAGCGACTGCGAGCTACGCACCTACTCCCTAGCGGTGATCCGCGCCCTCGAAATGTGCGGCAAGCGGTTGCTCACCCGGTCTAGGCGCAGCGAAGCCGCCAACGTCCCGCCGTGGGAACTACACGTGAAATACGCCTACGACCGCGACCCAGACCTGCTACTAGCCGGAGCGTGGGAGCCGCTCCGCGCCGCCGTCGGAGAGCCCCGATACCAGCAGATCCGCCCCATCCTCGACACCTACGTCCGGCGTCTCCTCAACACCCGCCAACCCCACAGCGACGACACCCTCCGCCAGGCACTCGACGCCGCGCTCACCCCCGGAGAGCTCACCCATGCGTAAGCGTCTACGCCGCCGCCGGGGAGCGGCCCCGGTCTCCGTAGTCGTGCACGCCGGCGGCCGCGAGTTCCCGCTCGCCGAAGTAGACATCCGAGGCGCCGACCCGGACAACCCGGCCCCCGCGATCGCCGGGGCGCTGCGAGAGCTCGCCGCCAACCTCGACCGGGTGATCGTCGATGCCTAACCCGCCTCGGCTACAACGCGCCCCGGACGACCCGTGGCTTACCCGACGGCTCCGCGACGCCGTCGCAGTAACCCAAACTGAGCTCGCGATCCGTGACGTCGTGCTCGCCGCATACGCTGAGACGATCGCTGAGCTGTGGCGGCTCGTGCTACACGAGACCCCGACGGCTGCGCTCACCGCCTCCCACCGCCGCCGCAGACAGCGCCGCAAAGCCCGGTCCCTGACCGCTGCCGCGCCGCCACCGGACCCGACCGCGATGGAACAGGCCCGAGAAACCTGGCTAGACGCGATCGAGCGGTACCTCCTCCCGGTCATCGCCGCAGTCCTGGGGCAACGCGCCGCCGACGCTGTCGCGTCTACACTCACCCGCGCCGGCGGCGTCGAGGCAGCCCAGGCGGCCGCGCTCGCGACCATCCCGAACCGGCTCGTCGAACCGTACTGGCGGTCGGTGCTCGAACGCCTCACCCAAAGCATTGACGAGGTATTCGACGCTATCCGCGCGGTCCTCGTCGACGCCCAAACCCGAGGTGAACCGGTCACCGTGATCCGCGACAGGGTCGCCCGCGTCCTCCAGATCGACACCGGAACCCAGGCGATCCGCGACCAGATCATCGACGTCGAATCCCGCCTCTACAACGCCACCCTGTCCGCGTCCGAACGGGACTCGCTGTACGCGCGGCGTGAGGCCGCGCTGCACGACCAGTTCACCACCGAGGGCCGGCGCCGACGCGCCCAGGGCCTCCTACGGCTCGCTGAGGCACTAGAGGCCCGAGCAAAGCGGGAAGGCCGCGACACACCCGGCTACGCCAGGCTGCTCGCCGACGCCGCCCGGCACCGCCGCGCCGCTGAACGCATCAACCCAACCGCCTCGCAGATCCAGGACGCTCGCGCGGTCGTCGCCGCGATCGACCTCCGCCTGTACCGCAACCCCAACCTAAGCGAGGCCGAGCGGGTCGACCTCGCCGCCCGCCGCCGCAGCCTGTACGAGCAGCTCCGCGCCAGTGAACACGGGTGGCACTACCGAGCGAGAAGGATTGCCCGCACCGAGACCATGGCCGCGCTCAACGGAGGCACCGTCGCCGCCGCCCGCGCTACTGCGGAGACCCTCGGCACCACCCTGTACAAACAGTGGCTCGCAACCCCAGATGAGCGGACACGAGGCACGCACCGGGTCGCCGACGGCCAGGTGGTCCCGCTCACGCAGCCGTTCGCCGTCGGTGGGGCACTGCTGATGCACCCAGGAGACCCGACCGGGCCGGCGCACGAAGTGATCCAGTGCAGGTGCACTCTCCTCCTCCTCGACGAGGACGCCGCCACCGACGCGGAGTCGACGGCGGGCCGGTCCGGTGTCACCGCAGCGGCCTACAACTGGGTGTCCGACTGCGGAGGTCTACCTAACTACATCAGGCGGATCGCGCGGCATCTACGCCGCGACGGCATGAGCGAGTCACGAGCAATCGCCACCGCCGTCAACTCCGTCAAACGCATGTGCGCGACCGGCGACACCAACCTCCCCGGCGTCCAGCAGGTCAACGCCAAGTCACGCGCCGAAGCCTGCCGAGCCGCCGAACAGTGGGAGCGCCTCAAAGCCTGCGCGAAAGCGAGGGACTGATGACCGAGATCTACGACGACGACCTGGCCGAACTTGTCACCGCCACCGGGTCCGGCCTTGACCTGCCTGAGGGTTGGCGGGGTGTGCTCGCGCCGCTCGGCGCCCGCTCCGGCGACGGACGCATCATCGCCGCACCAGACGGTGAGCTGCGGCTCCGGCAGCCGCCGCTGCCGCTGCTATGGCAACGCCAGCTCTCCCAGGGCCACGAAACCGCAGAGGTCGCCGGCCGCATAGACCGAGTATGGGTCGCCGGTAACCGGCTTATGGGGGAGGGCCCGTTCGACCTGGACTCCGACGCAGGGCGAGAGGCCGCCCGGCAGCTCGCCGCCGGCATGGCAAACGGCGTGTCTGTAGATCTCGACGACGCTGTGTTCGAGCTGCGGTATGAGACCGTCGACGGGACTCCCGTAGAGGACCCAGACGTGGAGCAGCTCGCGGCAGGAGAGGTGCGAGAGCTTGCCGTGGCGACGCACTGGCGGCTCATGGGCGCCACACTCGTCGCGCATCCCGCGTTTGATGAGGCCCGGGTAGCGCCGGTAGAGGACTACGACCCCGCCGGCGAGGAGGACACCGACCACGTGACGGCCGCCGTCGTCGGGTCTAGTAGCCTGCCCGTCGCCGACCGCGACCGCGCGTGGGACGGCCCCGCCGCGAAACGCCGCGTGTTCGACCACTGCACCGGCGAGGACGGCGACGTCGACGTCGACTGTCTCTCCCGCGCGTTCCTCCTGCGCCGCAACGATGTTGACGCGCAGACCCAAGCCGCATGGGGCCTCGGGTACGCCGACGTCATCGACGGCCGCCTAACGATCGTGCCCCGAGGCGTAGCAGCGTTAGCCGGCGGCCGGGGCATCGGTGCCGTTGAAGGCATCAGCAGAGACGAGCGAGAACGGCTCCGAGCAAAGGTGTGCTCGCTATACGCGAAGGTCCGCCGGACACACTCCGACTGGCCGCCGTGCCCATTCGACCAGCGGTCGGAGCACATGCTCGCGGCCGCCGGCCCCGCGCGGCCGCTCGTAGAAGAGGCTGCCTCGAACGCTCCTCTTGAACCACCGTCCGCGTGGTTCGCCGACCCTCACCTAGCTTGCCCGACCCCGCTCACCGTCACTCGCGACGGCCGAGTCATGGGGCACGCCGCCGAATGGGGTAAATGCCACGCGGGGTTCCCCGACGTCTGCTTCGTCGCGCCTAGGTCCTCGGCCGGCTACGCCTACTTTCGCAACGGCACCGTCCACACCTCGGACGGGCAGGCGTTGCGCGTGGGCAAGCTCACCGTCGGCGGTGGACACGCAGACGGCCGCCTTGGCATGCGCGCCGCGATCGAGCACTACGACAACGTCGCCGCCACCGTCGCCGTCGTCAACGTCGGTGAGGACCAGCACGGTGTTTGGGTTGCCGGTGCCCTTCGGCCCGGAGTCACCCCCCAGCAGGTGTACGACCTCCTGTCATCCCCGCTGTCAGGTGACTGGCGCACTCCCCACGACGGAACCGGACTCGAACTCATCGCCGCGCATGCCGTGAACGTCCCCGGGTACGGCATCACCGCACCCACAGCAGCGACCGAGGACGGGCTGCAGGTGTCGCTCGTCGCCGCCGGGTGTCTACGTCCCGGGATCGATGCGTCTCTCGCCGCTGCCGGCATTACCGACCCTCTCGCCGACCTTGAGGATCGCGTGGCGCGGCGGGTGCTGGTGGAGATAGATGCCCGGCAGGCTCGGGCGCGTCGTGTTTGGGCGCTGGCACGCAGGATCGGGCGTGACCCGGATTCTCGTGCCGCGGCGTTGGCGGCGCGTATCGGACGAGACGGAGGTCAGTGATGGTCAGCCGCCCCCAAACCACAGAAAGGGAAAAACCCCGTGAGCCTGTACCGCCGCAACGTCTGCTAGCAGAGTCCGGACACCGGCCGCTAGAACGTCGAGAGCGCAGGACGCGGCCCGGCAGCGATAGCGTCGGCTCTAGCAGCACGTATCAAAGGAGGAACGTGATCATGGGTTGCGGATGCGGCAGCAAGAGCAAGAACCGGGCCAAGGCGGCCGGGCAGAGGTACGAGCTGGCCATGCCGACAGGCAAGACGCTGCCCAACGGCGAGACCCGGAAGGTATACGAGACGTGGGGCGAAGCGGTCGCGGCGCGCCGCGCTGTCGGCGCCGGGACGATTAAGAGGGCGTAGGCGCGACCACGACGGACGGATAGCGATCAGTGGTCCCGTCGGTTATCGTGGCCCGTGACCCACTCGGCCACGGCACTATTGCGGCTCGCTTCCGTCCATGCGCTGCGCTCACCGTGGCCGCTCTGGCCCCAGCTTCCCCCGGCTGGGGCCACTCTCTGTTTTCGTGCGCAGCGAGCGGGTCCGATCGCCCTCAAGAGGCCCGTCATCACAGGCCGATCCCCCGCATCGGGTTGTCTCGCCACGCATCCACATCCCGGATGTAGGTGTGCACCTGCATAGACCGCTCCCCCCAGCGGCCATGTCGCGCAATCTGCGCAACCGGCACCCCCGCCCGCGCCGCCTCCGTCGGCCCACCGGCCCGCAGACCGTGCGACGTGACCCGCTCCGCGTCCGGCAACCCGGCCCGCCGCGCGAGCACCCGTACCCGCTCGTTAACCGCTCGCGGCGACATGCCGTCCCCGATCCGGCCGCCCCGGCTAACAGCCCGCAGCAGCGGCCCCTCGGTGACGCCGTGCTCCGCGAGGTGACCAATCCACGCCCGCACGACCCTCACCGGATCCGTCAACGAGTGCACCCCGTGCGGCACCCGCACCACCACACCCTCGCTGTCCCTATCAGTCTTCGACTCCCGGATCCGCACCCTCAGCCCGTCGTCGCAGACCTCGATGTCGTCGATGCGGAGGCCCGCGAGCTCGCTGCGTCTAGCCATCAGCGCGAACCCCAACACCAGCAGGGCACGGTCTCGACGGCCCGCCGTCGACTCCGCGTCGGTGGCGTCGACCATCGCCCTCAGTCGGTCGATGGTGATCGGCGGCGCCTGCCGTTTACCGATCCCGGCCGCAGCCCGCTGTCTCCGGTACGCGCGGAGCACCTGCAACGCCAGGTCGGTGCCCGGTCGGCCGGCCATACCTCGGAGCCGGTGGATCGTGCGCACGGTCGCGATGGCCTGCCCGATCGTGGCCGGGGCGAGGCCTCGCTCCACTAGGTGCGCTACGTAGTTCGCCATGGTCTCCCGGCTGGCCGGGAACGCCTGCACGTCGACGTCGGCGCACCAGGCGAGGAAAGCGCGCCACTGCCGCTCGTACGCGCGCTGCGTGTTGGGTGGCACGGATTGCTGGATGAGCTCCCGCGCCGCCGGCGATAGCTCGTCTCCGGTCGACGCGGGCGTGATCGCGGTGCCCGTTGACGCCGGTTTGATGGTCCCCATAACGGCAGATTATCGGCGGTTACACCAGTTTGGACTGGATCCTGACGACGGCGCCGTGCCGCATGCATCGAGCCGGCCAGTCGTCGATCCGATGCCAGTGCCCGGCGTGCAGGACGGCGTCGGCGTAGGTCACCTCGGGGGCGGCGTCACCGTTTCTCTGTAGGAGGCCGGTAGGGAGGATGCGCTGATCCCGGCCGTCGGGGTCGGCGAGGACAAGCGACCAGCCGATCAGGCTGGTGCCCTCGGCGATGAGTCGCGCTGTCCAGGTGTCGAGGTCGGGATGGGGTTGGCCGGGGTCGGGTGCGGCCCTAGTGGAGAGGGCACCTCGGCAGGTGCCGCACCGAGGCTGGGGCGGGTTGCCGGATGAGAGGCGGGTTTCGCCTGGCGTGCGGGTGTCGTTGCATGTCCAGCACCATCGGTCGGTGTGCGTGTACGCTGACCAAGCCGTTTCCGACGCACGTCGTCAAAGATCAGGGGCCCCAGCTCTCCCCCGTTGGCTGGGGCCCCTTCGTCATCGACGACCGTTGATGCGCCGCCGCCCGCGCGGCAGGTACGCTCTGTACCCGTAGCCGCTGGCATAGGGGCCGGGCAGCTCTGCCCCGGAAGGATCCCCGGACGTGAGCGGCATCACCCTCCAGGCTCTCCTTGATGAGCTGGCCCGCGAGGACGGCGACCTCGCCGCATTCCTGCAAGACCCCGACGCCTCTACCAGCGAAGCGCTCGACGCGCTGACCGCGCTCGAAACCGAAGCGCTCGACGCGTTTGACGACCTCTACATCAAAACGGACAAGGCCGACGACGATATCGCCGCCCTCGAAGCGCTCACCAGCGTCGTAGAGGCCATCCGTAGCGAGAAAGACCGCCGCGAGCAGATCGCAACCGAGCAGCAGGCACACATCGACGAGCTCGCATCCCGGCTGCGCCCTAAAGACTCAACCCCCCAAAGCGACGAGGACGCCGGCGACGAACCCGAGAAGGGTGAGGACGGCGACCAGGGCGACACCGACCAGGACACCGCCGCGCAGGCGGACAACCCCCAGGACGGCGCCGACGGAAACGGTGAACCGGCCGGTGAGGTAGCCGTCCCGGACACGCCCGCTGAGCTCGTCGAGGGTGAGGTAGTACTCGCCGCCGGTGAGACCGTAGCGCCTGGCCCGGCCAAGCCCGGCCGCGCGTCGCTGCGCGCCACCCGTCGCGTCGACCTGTCCGCTATCGCCCGCCGGGTGTCTCGCCCCGAACCCCCCGCCGAAGACGCCGGACCTCTGGGGCAGGTACTGGTAGCGGCCGCCGACGTGCCCGGCATCGCGACCGGCGCTCCGTTCCGGTCCTGGCACGACGTCGCGGAGGCGACGATCCGGCGTTTCGCCGCGATGCCTCGTGGGGACCGGCCTGGCGCCCCGAGCAAACGGATGACGTACGGGCTCGCGCAGATCGTCAAACCGGACACCGGGCTCAACCTGCAACGGTATAACTCCGAGCTGGAGCTGATCGACCACGCCGCGAACGAGGCCCGCCTGACCGGCGGTTCGCTGGTAGCGGCCGGCGGCTGGTGTGGACCGGCCGAACGGTGGACCGACCTGTGTCCCGAGCTCGACTCGATGGACGGCCTGTTCGATCTGCCCGAGGTCACGGTCACCAGGGGTGTTGTGCAGTACCTACAGTCCCCGGACTACTGCGCCATGTGGGACATGGTGACCGACGGCTTTTTCGGGCCTATGACGTCAGAGCAGGTCGACGCCGGCGAAGAGAAGCCGTGTGTAGAGATCCCGTGTCCTGACGAGTGGCTGGAGTGCAGTCAGGAGGCATACGGGCTGTGCATCACAGCCGGCATCCTGACGAACAAGTCGTACCCGGAGTGGGTGTCGCGTTTTCTGCGGTTCGCGCTCAGGGCACACGCTCGCAGAATGAGCGCGGTCAAGCTCAAGGCCGTGTATGACGGCTCCGACGATCTCGGTATGCCAGAACTGGGAGCCGGTGCTACCGCCTCGGTGCTCAACGCCATCGAGCTTGAGGTGGAGTGGGTCAGGTACCGCAACCGGCTCGCGCGTAACGCGAGTCTGGAGATGGTCGCGCCGTACTGGATTCGTCCGGCGATCCGCGCGGACCTCGCTAACCGTGAGGGTCTCGACGTTTTCGCCGTGACGGATCAGCAGATCACGGCGTGGTTCTCCCGCCGCGGGGTGCGGGTGCAGTGGGTGTACGACTGGCAGCCTCTCGCCGGCTGTGACCAGCCGTCCCCGGACGGGCTGCCCGGACCGGCGACCCCGATCACCGCGTACCCCGAGCGAGTCGAGTTCTTGCTCTACCCGGCCGGTACGTGGGTCGCGGCTGCGCAGGACATCATCACCATCGACACCCTCTACGACTCGACGCTTATGCGACGCAACCGCTACACAGCGCTATTCACAGAGGAGGCGCTGTGCGTTGTCCAGCGCTGCACGGGTTCGTACCGTTTCTCGGTGCCGGTGTGCCCGAACGGCGCGATCGGTCAGCGTGTCGAGGTGCCTTGCGCTACCGGCACGTCCCCCTCTGAGTCCTAGTCCCCTGTGCCCGGCCCCCGGTTTGCGGTCCCCCCTACGGCGGCCGGGCACAGGTCCACCGCCCCTAGGAAGCCTTGGAGGGAGGTGGGGGACATGTACTGCCCGAGCGTGCTGGTAGACCCGCCGACGATCACCCCATACCGGTACGGGCTGTTCAGCGTGGCATCGATTCCGCCCGAGCCGATCGACCCGCAGTGGCAGTGCGGCGGGTACGAGTACGTGACGCACGCGTGCTCGGAGGCATCAACGTGGGACCCGGACTGCGAGTCCCCGGCCGAGAAGCCCGTGCAGGGCGCGTTGAGCGTGGTGCATGCCGACCCGTTCGTGGTTCTCGCCGGCCCGCAATGCGACCTGATCTCGTCTAGCCTCGCGGAAATCGAGCAGTCGGCGCGTGAGGCCCTGCGGCTAGGTGAGCAACGCGCCGTCGAAGAACGCCTGTGGCAGCGGCTCTCCCAGTGCTGCGACGCCGACGGGTACGACGAGTCCCCGGCAGAGTGCTGCGACGACGGGCAGCCGTGTTGTCGTGTGCTCAACACGGTCGAGGGACCCGAGGGCGCCCTGTCGGTCACCGCCGGGCTAGCGGCGTTGGAGGAGTACGCGGCTAACCACTACGGCGGTGTCCCGGTGATCCATTCCCCTAGGAGCATGGCCGCGTTCACCGCGGCCGCCGGGCTGATCCACCGCGGCAACGGGGTGATTGAGACGACGGTCGGGTCCCGGTGGGCCATGTACGGCGCCAGCCTCAACACGGGGCCGTGTGGCCAGGCGGCGCCGCCTGGGACGGCGTGGATGTATGCCACCGGCGCTGTCACGATCCGCCGCGGCGACGTGTTCGTGACTCCGCCTCGGGCCCGGGACGGGTTTGACCACAGGCACAACAGGGCGACGGTGCTCGCCGAACGGCTCTACGCCGTGTCCTATGAGTGCGTGTGCGCGGCCGTGCTGGTGACTGCGAGCTGCCTATGCTGACGCCGGACCCGCCCCGCACGGTGCTCGTGGAGACGACGTGGCGCACTAGGCAGGATGTTGTGCGGCGTCTGCTAGGAGCGGCGCGGCGGTTAGGGATGGATCCCCGGGTGGTGCGGTGGGCTGGCCGCGGGTATGTCGTGCCGGGCCAGGTCGCTGTCGAGGTCGGCACCACCGACCCCGACCCCGGTCCTGGCCCGGTTCCGGCGCCGGCTCCCGCCGACCCCGAACCCGAGCCGGAGCGACCGGTATCGAAAAGGCAGCGCGTCGAGAACGCGCTCCGAGCCGACCCCACTCTCCTCAAACTCACCATCCGGGAGATCGCTCGCAGGCTCGACGCCGACGCGTCTACCGTCTCCCGCGTCCGAAAACACCTCCTCGACCAGCAGGAGGTGAGCTGACGTGCCGGACAACCGCATCCCGTCCGAGCCGCTCCCGTGCCCCTCGTGCGGCACCGAACCCTCCTCCCCGGGCCCAGGCCCAGGCGCCGGGGATGTGTGCTGCTCGCCCGCTGTCGCCACCGTCTCGCTGTGCCGCACCGACGACTGCTCCCCCGTCACCCTTGTCCTCACCACAAGCTGTGGTTCCTGCGGCGACCCCGACCCCGATCCGCAGGTCACCGGGTGGATCGACGCGGCCGGCACGTTCACGCCCGGCCCGCCGCCCGACGGTCTCGGACCCTGCACAAGCTGCACCGACCAAGAATCCCCGCCTGAGCCGTGCACACCGACCCCTATGTGCCCCGGCATGGTCGGCCTAACCGGGCCGGAAACGTGGACTATCCCGGCAGGCACAGAGAGCGTGCACCTGTCCGTCGTATGCGGCCCGGTCACCGTCTACCCCTGCACCGGCGCGACCGACGGCGTGGTCATCAACGAATGCGGGACCTCGCTCTCGTGGACGGCTCCCGGCACCAACTGCGAGCCGGGCGTGCTCTGCACCGATTTCGCGGTCGAGGTACCGGACGGGGGCGCGGCGTACGTGACGTGGCTCGCAGCCGGATGCGGTGACCAGTCATGACGGACCCGTACCAGGAGCGGTACCTCGCTCACCAGGCCCGCAAGAAGCGCACGCTGATCGAGGTGATGCGGGCTAGACACAGCGACCGCATGTTCGCTGACCGGCCGGTCGAGCCGCAGACGCGGGCCGCGCTACTAGAGGTGGTGGACCTCGCCCCGTCATCCTGTGACAGGCGCGGCGTTTCCGTGCGTGTCGTCGACACCCGCGACGAGCTCGCGCTGCTCGGTGGGCTCCTAGTCGGCGGGGTCGGGTGGGTCCACCGCGCCCCGCTGGTGCTGCTGCTGTTCGGGAGCCCGCTGGCGTACAAGGCGGGCAACGAGATCGAGTACATGCCATACCTGGACTCGGGCGTGATCGTGCAGCAGCTCCTACTACGCGCTACCGATCTCGGGCTGGCAGCGGCTTACATCAACCCCAACATCCGCGCCCGTGACCGAGACCACTTCCGCGCCGTCTTCGGCGACGGCGTGTACACCGGCGCGGTCGCGGCTGGCTACTCGCACCCGGACTCCCCGGACCGGCTTAGGCACGAGCAACGCGAGGGGGTTGCTCGTGCCTAAGCCACGCATCTACGCCGTCGCCGGGTGGCGCTACGAGCCGGAGTGGCTAGTAGACGAGCTCCGCCGCAACCTCGCGTGGGTAGATGAGCTCGTCATCGTCGACGACCGGGCCCGCACCGACGAGCTGTGGGTGCACGAGGGTCAGTACCGGCTGATGCAGCGCAGCGCCCTAGAAGACGCTGGGATCCGGCCGTGGGACTGGGTGCTTGTCACATCTCCTGATGAGCGGTGGGAGGACAACGCTGCCCGCGTCATCCCCAGCCTGATCCGGCGGCGTCGCCGCGCCATCTACAGCTTCCCGTTGCGGGAGATGTGGACCGCCACCCACTACCGGGTCGACGGCATGTGGGGCAACAAGTGGCGGCCCCGCCTGTTCCCGTACCTGCCCGGCCAGGTCTTTACGCAGAAGGCGATCCAGACGGCGCCGACACCTGTCGGCGGCGGCTATACGCGGATCCGGCAGCCCAGAGTGACTCTGTACCACCTGGAGAACATCCAGGCCGCGTCCCGCGCGGAACGCGCCATCGTGTACGAGGCGCTGTCACCGGGTTCGGTGCGCCGCTGCCGCCGCTCCAGGTACTGGCGGCGCCACGACCCGACCGGCCGGTACATCCGCCGCTACGGGTACGCCTACCTCGCTGATACCCGGGGGATGCTGCTCCAGCCGGTGCCTAAGCATCGTGCCTTCACCCCGGCCCCGACCCGCCCCTACATCTTCCGGGTCCCCGATCACCTGCTGGTCGCCGCGTGCGGCCGCACACGCGCGCAGCTCACGGACTGGCTGCAAACGACGCTCGGTCGACGACCGCGAAGCGAGGAGACGTAATGCCGATCGGAGGGAACTTCGTGTCCTGCTCCTGCTGCGGACAGGGCGAGGCCTGCGAGAGCAGGACGACTGCGCTCTCAACCGCCCCGCTGTGCCTGGGTGACGGTACACCGATCGCGGTCGTGGTAACCCGCGGCTGTGACGGCAACGTCACCCAGGACGGCTACCTTGACCTGACGACCGGCGAGTACGTCGAGGGCGCGCCACCAGAGGGCGCCGGGCCGTGCGCCGGTGGCCAGGTCGAGTCCCCTGGGGATGTCTCTCCCGGCCAGCCGGTGCCGGAGCCGGAGCGGGCGTGATGGTAGCGACCGGTGCGCAGCGGCTCGGAGCGTCCGACAGCGTCGACGTTCCCCCGGTGGCGCCCGGCCTACAGTCGGCGACCGTGACCGTGGTCGCCGGTGAGGCGACGGTGACCACGGACGACGGCGCCGTGCAGGTCCCGGCCGGGGTTTCTCTCACCTGGAGCGTCGCTAAGGACTCTGACGCCACGCTCACGCTGTCTACGCTGCAGGTAGAGGCCGCGCCGTCGTCGGATGCGCTGGTGACGTGGACGAGGCTGAGCTGATGTCTAGGGGCTAGCTGGTCCGTTGACCTGCCGGGGCGGCGTGTCGACACCTACACCGGGGCAACTAACGCGGCCGAGAGGTGTTCGCGGTGGTGTTCGATACGCCGTTCCTGGCGGCGCCGGGCGACGTCGGGCGGCGGGGTCGAGGGCTACGATGAGCGGTAGCCGCTGGCATAGGGGTCGGGCAGCCTCACGTCTCTTTGAGGTCCCCTGCCATGGCAACCAAGTGCTATAGCTCGGTGCGGTCCTGCGCGGCCCGGATCACCAAGCTTGACTCGTGCGGCCGCCCCGTCCCCCCTGGAACCGAATGCGGATACGTCGTCACCAAGGGTTACACGGAGATCGCTTTCACACCCGAGACGACTGAGCCGGACGAGATCGAGCAACGCAACGCGTGCGGCGAGGTCTGCGTCACCGATCGGTCCTGCGAGGAGCTCCGCTGGATCAACGTCGCTATCACGTTCTGCCAGGTAGACCCCGACGTCATCAGCCTGATCACCGGGTATGAGCGGGTCCTTGATTGGGAGGGCAACTCCGTCGGTGTGCGGGTTCGGCGACAGATCGAGTGTGACGCGGGATGGGCGCTGGAGACCTGGTCGCGGGTGCCGGATGTCCAGTGCGAGCCGACGGCCGCGCAAGGTCAGTGGGGCTACTACCTGTTGCCGTGGCTAGTCGGCGGCATCATCGGCGAGTACACGTTGGGCAACAACGCTGTCACGTTTTCGTTGACGGCGCGGACGAAAGCCGGTTCCGGGTGGGGCGTAGGCCCGTGGGATGTCGACCAGCAGGACGCCGCCGGCACACCCGGGCCGCTGCTCACCCCGATCGGTCCTGACGACCACGAGGACATGCACCTGACGACGATCGCGCCGCCAGAACCTGAGTGCGGGTGCCAGCCGATGCCGGACTACTCGCTCGGCGACGTGTCCTGACCGGGGGCGCGGCTCGTGTCTGCTCCTGATGTCGTGTTCGTTGTCCGGCCGGGCGACGCAAACCACGCGTTGCGGTACGCGCTGCGCAGCCTGCAGCACGTCCCGCACGGGCGGGTGTGGATCGCCGGGTACAAACCGTCGTGGGTCAAGGGTGTGCGGTACGTGCCGGTGCCGCAGCGCGGCACCAAATATGAGAACTCGACGGCGAACCTTCGAGCGGCCTGTAGCCACCCCGACCTGTCGGAGGAGTTCCTGTTCTGGCAGGACGACGTGTTCCTGATGCGCCCCGTCGGGTCGATCGGCATGTATCACCGGGGACCGGTCGCCGGGGTGGAGCGGTACTACGCGTCTCGGGCACACGGTATGTACCTGCGTGGCCTACGTGAGACTAGGGCGCTGCTGAAGCGGCTCGGGTACCCCGACCCACTCTCCTACGAGCTGCACGTCCCTATGCCTATGCGCAAGACCGAGGTGCTCAAGGCCTTGGACATCGGGCGGAACATCCGGGCGCTTCACAAGCGCACTCTCTACGGCAACCTGTTCGGGGTCGGCGGGACGAGGATGCGGGACCCGAAGGTCGTCCGGCTCAATGAGCCGGTCAACACAGCTGCCCTGTTCTTGAGCACGATGCCGCAGACGTTCGAGCATGGGAAGGTCGGGCAGTACATCCGTCGATCGTTCCCAGACGCCTCACCGTATGAGGGGCGCCGCTGATGTCGGGGCATGGGCCGTGCTGGCCGCCGCCTGATACGTCGTTGGCGTGCTGCCGCGGCATCGATCTCGATGCCAGCGACGTCGCCGACGAGGTGGCGCGGTGGGCGCCGGTCGCCGCCCGGATCCTGTAGACACTATCGGGTCGGCGGTGGGGTCTGTGTGAGGTCACGGTGCGGCCGTGTGGCCGGGAATGCGACGGGGAGACGACGTACTACGGCCGCGACAACTACGGCGGGTCCCCGTTCAACCCGCATCTGCGAGACGGGGCATGGGTCAACACCATCTGCGACTGTGAGAGCCCGTGCGCGTGTTGCGCGGTGTGCGAGGAACTCCTGCCCGGGCCGGTGGAGGAGGTCCTAGAGGTGTGGGTGGACGGGGAGCTCGTCGACCCCGCCACGTACCGGGTAGACGACCACCGGCGCCTAGTCCGCCTGTCGGGATACCCGTGCTGGCCGCGCTGCCAGGACCTAGGAGCCGAGCCGGACGGGCCGGGCGCATTCGCGGTGACGTATCTACGTAGGCTGCCACTCGACGACGCCGCGATGTGGGCGTACAGCAAGTACGTCTGCGAGCTAGTCAAAGCGTGCGCCGGGGACCGGACGTGTGAGCTGCCGAAACGTGTTCAGTCCATCACCCGCGAAGGCGTGACCGTGAGTTTCGTCGACCCTATGGACTTTCTTGCCCAGGGCCGCACGGGGCTGCCGTCGGTGGACGCGTGGATCGCCGCGGTCAATCCTGCAGGGCTCACCCGCCCGGCCGCCGTGTACTCCCCTGACCGGCTCCCGCCTCGCACCCAAACGTCCCCGAGGTGGGGCCGATGACCGACCGGGTACCGGTGCTAGCTGACCGGCTCCTCACGTGCCTATGCGATGCTCTGGACGCCTCGCTCGGTGGTCCGGTGTGCCGGTGCTGTCTCGCGCCCGGTGTCGCGGTGCCGATGGACGTGTGCTGCCAGTGCGGCGCCGGCGACGGGCAGGCAGCTGTCCGGGTTGCGCAGATCTACCCCACCACTAGTTTCCCGGATCCGATCGTCCAGTCCTCACGTTGCATGCAAATGGAGTGGGCGGTAGTGCTGGAGATGGTCGTGTACCGGTGCGCGGCCACGCTAGACGACTCTGATCCCCCGCAGCCGCCGACGTGTGAGGAGGTCACGCGGGACGCGCTCGTCGCCGCCGACGACGCCGCCGCGATGCGCTGCGCCGTCACCTGTTGTTTCGGGGCGGATCCGTGTGAGCCGGGCGCCGTGCCCGGGGCGTGGCAGCCGATCGGCCCTAGCGGCGGCTGCCATGGCGGGGCGATGCAGGTCACAGTCGCTTTGGGCGCAGAATATTGCCCCGGCGTGTCCTGACCCCTTCCCGGGGGCGGGTTACCGTACTGACGCAAACCTGCACCACGATTCTCGCCGGAGGGGGACACTCACACAATGAGGCTCATCATCGCTGCCGCCGTACTCGCCGTCGCTGTAGGCTGCACCGGCGGCGGGGGAGGCGACCCGGCCCAGGCCGGGCAGAAGACCGCCACACCGAAACCCGAGACGACTCAGGCACCGAAAGTCCACGTCAAGGAGGTCGGGTACGGGCTCGACGCCGATATGTTCGGCCGGCTCGCAGCCGTCGCCGTCGTCGATAACCCGTCGACGGCGCGGGTCCAGGTCCTCGTCGACATCGCCGCGTACGACCGGGCCGGCAAGGTGCTCGGGCAGGAATCAACCTACGTCGCTATCGGCTCTCAGCAGACCGGCGCCGTCTCGGTCGGAGTCGAGGTCGGTGAGGACGCTGTAGTCGACAAGGTCGCCGCGGAGGTCGACATCGTTGACCACGCCGTAGACGACACCCCCGGCCGGTCGGTCACCGCGAAGAGCGTCGCCCACTGGGGTGACGACTACAGCGACGGCCGGGTCACAGCGCAACTGACCAACGGATACGACGCGAACCTGCGGCACTATGAGGTCACTGCCGTGTGCTACCGCGACGGGGGCATCGTCGGCGGCGGCTTCACCTACGTCGATGTACTCCACCGTGCCGGGACGGACCGGCCGGTCGAGGTGCCCGTAGACATCACCGGCGACGCCGACCCTGAGCGATGTGACCTGTACGCGAGCCTGGACTGGCTCACGAGCAACGAGTAGGAGCAGATCCCGTGGCGCGTGTGACGGTGACGGTCAACCGGCTCGAGCTAGGGCGGGTCCTACGGGGGTCGGCGACTAGGGAAGTTGAGCGGGTCACACGCGAGACATGGAACGGCGCCCGCCAGCGCGCCCCCGTCGACGAGGGGACGCTGCGGGCGTCGCTGCTATACCGGGTGGAGACCGGCCGTACCCGAGTCACGGGGACCGTATGGTCCCCGTTGCAGTACGCCCTGTACGTACATGAGGGGACCGGTATCTACGGGCCACGCCGCCGCGTGATCACCCCTCGGCGGCACCGGTTCCTAAGGTTTGAGGTCAAGCCCGGCGGTCCCCTACGGGCAGGGCAACGGGTACCAGCGAGAGGGAACCGGCGGGTGGTGTACGCGCGGTTCGTACGCGGTACCCCACCTAACCGGTTCTTGACGGACGCGCTCGAAGAGGTGTCGCCGTACCCTGTGGTGCGGCGCGACCGATAGGAGACCACCGATGCCTGTGCCTGATGTCCCCGATGACCTCGTATTCACCACCGGCGCGAGATCGGCCGGCGAGGAGCGAGAGACGGTGCCGTTCGCGGTGGACGGCACCGTGTTGACTGCCAGGCGCCCGAAGGAAGCCCACCTACTACTGCTTTCGGAGGCGGCGTCTAAGAGGGTCCCTACCGCCGACAAAGTGCACTTGGTGTTTCAGTTTCTCGATGGATGCCTGACGGATGAGTCGTCGCGGCATCTGCGGGACCGGCTCCTCGACCCCGACGACGCGCTCGACGCCACCGACGTGTTCGCGATCATGGAGCGGCTCGTGTCCCTGTGGGTAGACCAGGGCGGCGAGAACCGGGCCGCGAGGCGGGCGGCGAAGAAGACCACCGCTAGGCGGTGATCCGTGGCCGGGCTGCCTGGGCTGCGGCCGCCACGAGAGCTCATCCTAGACGGCGAGACCTATCAGCTCGTCGACTGGTCGACGGCCGTTGACGTGCTCCCCGCGTTCGAGCATCAGGCGTGGCCGCTCGCTCTTCTGGCGAACGTTCTCGACAGCCGATCATCTACGCGGCTGCTCGCCCGGTGCGTCGACGAGACTGACCCGCTTGACCTACCGGACCTGCACAACATCGCGGCGCGGCTGGTCGAGGTCACATTCGGCCAGCCGTATTGGGTGGCCGGCCGCCTGCTCGGCATGGCCGTAACGGAGTGGTCCCGCGTCGACGGGGTGCTGCTGCTGCGTGGCGTGGACCTGGCTGCGCTGCTGGAGTCGTCGCCCGCGCGCGCGGTCAGTGTGCTTATGGCGTTGGCGCTGGAGGGGCGAGACGACTCTGACCGGCACCGCATCGAGTTCGAGCTGCGGCAGCCCCCGGCGACCGCGCCAGCCGAAGCGGAGTTGTGGATCGCTGAGGATGAGGGCGCGTCGTTCCTCGCGGCCATGGCCGCGAGATAAGGGCTGGCAGACTATCCGTGATGCCGCTGGCTCGGGGCCGGGTCGCCGTCCGCGCATGGTGAGGTGCCCGGGTGCTGGCAGAGGCCGCGGTTGAGATCACCGCGAGGCTGGACAGCCGCGACGCGGAACGCAACGTGCGCCGCGACTTGGACCGGGCCGTCGAACGTGCCGCGCGGCAGGTTGAGCGGGACAATCGGCTCGGCGCGGCGGTCGCGAAGGGGTTCCAGGGCGCTGAGCGCGCGGCCGGGCAGGCCGGGCAGAAGGCGGCCGACCGGTTTTGGCGAGACGCCAGCGGCCGGCTACGAGACGCGAACACCGGTAAGTGGGTCAGCGAGGCGTTCGCGCGGGCTGAGATCGAGGCGGGCCGGGGTGGCCGCGACGCTGGCGAGGAGTTCGCGCGCTCCTTCGGGGACGGCGCTGGCCGGGGAGGACGCCGCGCGGGACGGAGCTTTGCGAACGCGTTCCGCCGGGAGGTCGTCGGTCGGTTGGCTCGGATCTCGCTCGGTGGGCTCCTAGCGCCCGTACTAGGGCCGCTGGTCGCCGTCGGATTCTCCGCGTTGGCTGCCGGTGCCGCGTCGGCCGCTGCGGCGCTGACTTCGCTGGTCGCCGCCTTGGCTCCGCTAGCCGGTGGATTCGCCGCCCTACCGGCGTCGATCGCGGGGGTAGCCGCGGTCATGGGGACGTTGCGGGTCGCGTTGTCGGGTGTCGGTGACGCATTCGAGACTGCGCTGACCGGGGACGCTGAGGAGTTTCAAGAGGCTCTAGAGAGCATCTCCCCTGCTGCCCGGTCTGTGGCGCGTGAGCTGAGGGCGCTCCGACCCGCTCTAGATGAGATCCGAAACGCCGTACAGGACGTCTTTTTCGGGCCGCTCGAAGGGCAGTTGACGCGTGTCGCGGACGCATTGGCTGGGCCGGTACAGCGAGGTATGGCGCAGGTCGCGCGGCAACTCGGCTTAGGGGCGCGAGAGCTCGCCGCGTTCGCTTCTGAGGCCGAGACCGTCGCGGCGACACGCATCGTGTTCGGCTCCGTCGCGGACGCGCTAGCGGAGCTGCGGCCCGCGCTGGAGCCAACGCTTACAGGGCTGCGTGAGCTCGTGACAGCGATCATCCCCGCATTCGGCGGGTGGGCAGCCAACGTTGCCGACCTCGCGGAGCGGTTCGAGGCGTGGGCGACTGCCGCGGCACGTACTGGTGAAGCGATGCAGTGGGTGGACGACGCGCTGACCGTGATGGGGCGGTTGTCCTCTCTGGCCGGTGACCTGTACGGGATCCTCCAGAGCGTGTTCGAGGCCGCGTCGGCGGCCGGACCGAACACGCTCGGGTGGCTTAGCGTCGCCGCTAGCGACCTGAACGACTTCCTGGCCTCGACGGACGGGCAGCTCCAGCTCATCGCGTTGTTCCGCGAGCTGCGGAGGGTTGGGGAGGCGCTGTCCCCGGTGATCCGGTCCCTGGTGACCGAGATCGGGGACATCGCCCCGGCGATCGGGGACATGGCGACCGCGATCGGGCCCGGGTTGGCGGCTGCCGTGACCGCCCTCGGGGCCCTGGTAGAGGCGGCCGGGCCGGGCCTGAGGGATTTCGCGGGGGGCCTCAGCGAGGGTGTGCAGCAGTTGGCGCCGGCGCTCGGCCCGTTGGGCGCCGCGATCGGTCGGGTGCTGTCCGCGCTAGAGCCGCTGCAGCCGCTGGTCGGTCAGATCGCCGGTGCACTCGGGACCGTCCTCGCCGATGCAATGGAGCGCGCCGCGCCACTGATATCGACCGTCGCTGACGCATTGACTACGGTCCTGGAGCCGGTGCTGCCTGTGCTCACCCAGGGGCTGCTGGACATCCAGGCCGCGATAGAGCCGGTCATCGAGCATCTCGGCACCGGGTTGGCCGCAGCGATCGAGCAGATCGGCCCGGCTCTGCCGATCGTGGTGCAATCAATCATTGACCTCGGTGTCGCTCTAGCTAACGTCCTCGTAGCGTTGGCGCCCGTCCTCGGGCCGCTGGGGCAGCTCGCCGGCATCCTCATCACCCTAACTACGGCCGTGCCGCTGGTCCTGCTCGCTGAGGGCCTGACGCTGGTGGCGGAGTCGGGGGCGGCATGGCTGGACTGGATACAGCCGGTGATCGCCTGGGTTGGGCGGCTCGTTGCGAGCCTGAACAACCTGCTGACCGTAAACGGTTCGGTCACCGAGGGCCTGCAGGTGTATCTCGGGCAGCTCCGGGAGGCATGGGACGCTACGGCGGCAGCGATCGACAACGCGGTGACGAGTGTCGCGACGTATACGGCGTCGCTGCCAGGGAGGGTGTCGGACGCGATCACCAGATTCGCGAACCTCGTGCGGCGAACGGTCGGTGAGGCGTGGCGGGCCGCGCGGAGAGAGGTAGAGCAGCGAATCGACGACATCGTGCGATACGTGCAGGGCCTACCGGATCGAGCGGAGAGGGCTCTAGCGGGGATCTCGGGCAGGCTCGTCGCTGAGGGCCGGGCCTTGATCGACGGTCTGATCGAGGGCGTGCGGCAGAAGGCGACCGAGTTGGCGTCGACCGCTGTGCGCGCGGTAGACGATGCGGTGGCCGCAGTGCGGGAGAGGCTAGGGATCTCCTCTCCGTCCAAGGTATTCGCGTTGATCGGTGAGCAGGCCGGGGCGGGTCTTGTGGAGGGGTTGCGTGGGCAGACTGAGGCGGTCCGCCGCGCGGCGGAAGATCTCGCGGACGTGTCCGTCCCGACGATGCGGGCGGCTACCGGTGGCGGGTGGTCTCCGTCGTGGGTTTCGGGTGGGGCCGGGCAGGTGGGCCGGTTCCCCGCCGCTTCTGCGGCGAGGGCTCCGGTGACGGTGCAGCAGACCATCAACATGCCGAGCCCGGTAGACCCGGACGCTTTCGTTGCCTACGTCAATCAGCGCCTAGTCGCCGGGCTGAGGGGTGTGTAGTGGCCTACGACGGATACCTGTGCCTAGATGGAATCCAGCTCGTGTCTCAGCAGGCCGTGGCGTATGCGTGTCAGGGATGGGCGCCGGACACCGCGACCGTCCGGGACTGCTGTGTCTGCCCTGGCCTGGACGCGGTACTAGGGCATCCGGACGGGTGGCAGACGCCGGCGATCGACGCCGCGCCGTGGTACGACCCCACCGAACCCGACTCCTACGATTTCGGCGGCGTCATCATCCAGGAGGTCACGGGGCTAGGGCCGGGCCGGTTAGAGCGTGCGGTGAACGAGCTCGCGGCCGGTGGCGCTGTCCTTGGCCGCGTCCGGCAGGCGCCGCCGGTGATCACGGTGACAGGGATCCTGATGGGCCGCACCGGCTGCGCTATCTCCTACGGGCTGCGCTGGTTGCGGACCGCGCTTCGCGGCTCGTGCTCTCCCGGCACTCGTTGCGCCGGGGCGGATCTGCGGTACCTGGAGTGCTGCCCGCCGCCGCTGGACCCGGACTGCCCGGATATCGACTACGACGCCCATTTCGCGCCGTACTGGCGGACGTTGAAGCGGGTCTCGCTCGTCAGCGACGTGGAGATCATCGAGCGGATCGGGAAGCGCTGTTCCTGCGGGTGCGGTATGACCCCAATGGTTCGGGTGCAGTTCGCGTTCGCGGCCGGGCGGCCGTGCGCGTACCGGGAGCAGGTCACCCTCCACGATTCGGTGCCGTTGGCCGGCGGGGACACGTGGGAGAACTGTTTCACCTGGGTGCGCGTAGACGGTGGCGAGGAGTGCCCGCCGGATGAGGAGACGTGCACTATCCCGGACCCGTGCGCGTTCGATCCAGGATGCCCAACCCCGCCGCCCCCGCCGCCGGTGCCGGTGCCGCTCAACTCCTGCATCACGTGCACCCCGTTCGAGCAGGCCAGGATCTGCCTGGATGTGCCGCCGGACGTGGTGCCCGGGTGGGCTCAGGGCGTCATCGGGATGAGCATCTACGCCGGATCTCTCCCGCTACGGCACGTACGGACGAAATTCTGGGAGAACCCGCTTGGGTTGCCGGTCGACCAGCTAGATCCGTGCGCCGCATGTAGCGAGCTGAACGTGGCGTATATCCCCGCGTGGGGCACGTTTGAGCTTGACGGCGCGGAGCAGATCACGACGATCAAGTGCCCGGGGGCGGCGCCGGCCCCGGCCGCGCCTGTACTTGGTGGCCCGCCAGGCAGGCTGTTCTCGTATCCGGTGCTTGAGTGCGGTGGTCTCGCGTACACCGTGTGCGTGGACGTCGACGGCGCGAGCGTCGCCCTGGACGCCACCGTGTCCCTGTCTGCGACCGTGCGGGAGTGCTGATGGCGGCGTGCACGGAGCTCGGATGCGCTACGGAATACAGCGTGTTCGTCGCGGACCGTGGCGGGCGGACGATGCTCACCGCCGAAACCCTCCCCTACACGCGCCTGTCGTGGGGTCGTGTCCTCGACGGCACGAGCACGGCTCAGCTAGTCGTCGATACCGGGCAGGCGCCGGACTGCTGCGGGCTGCTGGCCGGGCTACGCACCTGGCGGCACGAGCTCATCATCTACCGGGACCAGGACAGGGTGTGGGAGGGGCCGATCACGGCGATCGGGCCGGCCGGACGGGACCGGGTCACTATCGACGCTCAGGACGTCACCGCGTGGCTGGGGGTGCGCGGCATCAACCGTGACCTGTGCTGGCATCCCGACGAGTGCCCCGACACCCAGCCGGCGGACCTGTCGACGATCGCCCAGGCACTCATCGTTGAGGGTCTCCAGCTCGACGACCCCAACGTGCTGCCCTACCTACAGGTGAGCCCGTCGGGGCAGACCGGTGAGCGGCACTACACCCCGGACGAGTCCGAGACCGTCCTAGATGAGCTGGAGGAGCTCGCGCGGACGAGCCTGGACTACACCGCTGTCGGCCGCTCCATCATCATCGGGTCCCCGCTTGCGTTCGGGCAGCTCGCGCAGCTTCGCTGCGACGACGTCGTCGGGGATATCGCTACGGTCGAGGACGGCGTGGCGGCGGCAACGCGCGTGGTGGTGATCGGGGACGGTGTGGTCGGAACCGCCGGCGGCCTGGACCCGTACTGGGGGCTGATCGAGCGCAGGATCCGAGACGACTCGATCAAGGACCTTGCGAGCGCGGTGTATGCGGCGCGGGAGATCCTGCGAGGCTCCAACCCTCCTCCGACATACGTGTACGTGCCTAGGGGCAGCCAGCTCGCTCCTAGCGCGCCGGTGTGTATAAACGACCTGGTGCCCGGGGTGCTGGTACCCGCGTACGTCGACTGCACGTGCCGCCCCACTACGACCGTGCTCAGGCTGCTGTCTTTGCAGGTGGAGGTCGACGCGGCCGGTGAGCAGGTGCGGCCCGTGCTTGTGCCGCTCGGAGTCGCATAGTACGGAGAGGACAGTGCCTACACCTCGCCCGCTCACGCTGGAGGAAAGCCTGCGCAGCATCCTGCGTAGGCTGCGGATCCTAGAGTCCCGCCGCGCCGTACGCGCCGGCGCGTGGGTGTTAGAGACCCGAGAAGACGACGGCGCGCTGGTCGCTAGGAACACCGCAACCGGCGCCGTGCATGTCCTCGCGCCGTGACGGCCGCGCGCTACGCTGATGCTGCTGCTGGCGTATGGGCCGAGCCAGGTCACCAGCTCGTGAGGTGCCTACATGGCGGGGTGCGGCTGCCAGAGCCAGCAATGCAACTGCGTTATCGTCGCCGGGTCAGGCACGACCCTCACCGGGTCCGGGTCGGTCGACTCCCCCTACGTCATCTCCGCAGACGTCGAGGCGCTTGAGGTCGCCGACACCGACACCGTCGACCTAACACTGGCTACCGGTGACCCGCAGCAGCTCACCGCCGACGTCAAAGTCGATCCGGCCGCAAACCTGCTTACTGCTAGCTCTGCTGGGCTCGCGGTGACGTGTGAGGACGTGCAGGACTGCGTCGGTGAGGCGGTCGCGGCCGGGCAGGGCCTGGAGTACGACGACGCCGGGAACGCGTTGTCGGCGTCTGTCAGCGGTGACGCGGGTAACGCGGTGACGTACGGGTCCGATGGTGGCCTATACGCGGCGGGGGCGGCTGCGGCGATCGTCACCGGCTGCGGTGTCACCGGCAACGGGACGAGCGCGGCGCCGTTGACGGCGGCGGTGCCTGCGTGGCCGTGGCCGTGTGCCGCTGACACGGCAGGGGAACCGGTCGCGTGCGGTGCCGACGGGCTGTTGCACGCGCCGCCGGTCCAAACGGTGTGGGTCGAATCGTTCAGCGGTGGAGCGTTGACGTACACGCCGCCGGCCGGAACATCAGCAGACGGGTTCGCCCAGCCGTTCGAGCTCACCCTCACTAACCCTGACGCGTGTCGGGAGATGCTGGGCACGGCGTGGGTGAGCGTGACGCACCGGGTGTCGATGGGGCCGGGCGCAGAGATCGCCGTGAGTATCTCCGGGGACGCGCACCACCGGTGGAGCAACGGCACCGACTCGACCCGGCAGTGGTTCCACCGGGCCATGGAGGGTGTCTCGCTCGCTATCGCGCCGGGCGGCACACAGACCATCTCCTGGACCGTCCAGTCCAACGTGCCTACCGGCAGCGCGACGGTGATCCAGACGATCTGTCAGGTCGGCGTCCAGGGTGTGAGCATGTGAAGGAGGGCATCGTGGTGCATAGATCGGTGTGGGGCCGTACGCCGGACGGCGCGTTGCACGCCGCCACTACCTGGTACGCGCCGACCGACAACACCGACGGCATCGAGTTGGCCGGCGAGCCGGGCCGGTGGCGGATCGTCGGGGCTGCTCTCCTCCCCGACGGCGCCACCCCGGTGCCTGCCGACGTCGCGGAGGTTGAGATTGCGGGCCTGGTCGAGGCCGCGGAACAGGCGATCGCGGCTGCGCAGCAGGAGGAGCGGCAGCAGCGGGAGGCCGACGTCGCGGCCCTCGTGACGGCCGGTATACCCGTAGACGTGGCAGCACGGCTACTGGGGGGCGCCTGATGGCTAACGTCTGTATCTCCGGGGGCCTGACGACAGATGCGCAGGGCCGGCTTACGATCGACGCGGCGCCGTGGCCGTGGCCGTGCGACCCCGGCACCAGCAACCGGGAGCCGGTCGGGATCAGCGCGGATGGCCGGTTGTGGGCGCCGCCCCGGCAGATGGTCGTCGAGCGCTATTTCTCCGGGCTTCCCTCACTAGATTTCGACCCGCCGGATCCCGGGGTCAATGCAAGCGGGTTCTCTCGTGGGTTCACCATCGAGATCAGCAACCCGGATCCGTGCCGGCCGCTGCGTGGGATCCTCATCCTGCACATCGACCTGCGCTGCCAGATCGCGCCGAACGCGCAGATCGTTGTGGCGGCGATGGGTAACAACGCGTGGACGATGCGGAACGAGAGATCCTCGATGCATAGATTCTTCAACGAGTTCACGCGGACCATAGCGGTCTCTATCCCGGCGGCGGATACCGAGACGTACTCCTGGACGGTGTCCAGCGACCTCGTCCAGGGCCAGACCGGCTATGTCACCAGCGTGTCTAACACGGTGCGGCTTATGGCCGTTAGCAACTAGGAGCGCCGCGGGTGGAGACCCTGTACCTGACTACGTACGCGCAGCTAGACGGCGACCTGTACGCGGAGACTGAGGTGTGGGACTCCGACGATGCGGGTGAGCGGCTTCCCGGCCGGCCGGGACGTTGGCGGCTCGTAGCGAGGATTGGTCGTATCCCGCCGGGGGCGACGGAGATGACTGAGGGCGCGTATGAGCGGCTCGTGGCGCAGCGCCGCGCCGCGATTGATGCGAGCTATGAGGCGGAGCGGGCGCTTCAGCTTGAGCAGGTGCGGCGGGCTCGGGCGCATCTGGAGCGGATCGGGGTGCCGGCAGAGCTCGCGGCCGTTCTTACGCCCGGCGCGGACGAGTGACCGGGGTGCGGGATACCGGTCGACATCGCGTCGGTGTTGAC
>Ga0079223_10000075_pt1 | contig 33196 bp, 27 predicted proteins | sample Stecom2011_FD_75072 | JGI IMG/M metagenome (GOLD analysis project Ga0079223, IMG submission 75072) | Agricultural soil microbial communities from Utah to study Nitrogen management - Steer compost 2011 | ecosystem: Environmental > Terrestrial > Soil > Agricultural land | place: USA: Utah...
AAAGATAATTAAAAATAACATAATAAATGAGCTATGACGCTTAGTTTGTTTCCAATTGTTTGTCATTTATCTGTTTGTTTGTTTGTTCGTTTGTTGGGCGATTGTTGGAGGCATGAATCGCAGAATAGTCTTGGTATGAGTTTAAACCATAATTAGTTATATTTTACCCCCATTGTTTGCATAATTTTTTCTGTAAGCTGTTTTTTGTTGTTCTTATAATTAAGACCAACATTTGGTGCAATGGTTGCTTTTTTAAATTATTTGACACTAAACTTAAATGCTAAACAACTCATTAGCCATATAAGCTATAGCAAACCATATAACAACTGTAAAGATTAAAATTACTTTTCTTAATTATATTGTTTTTCGTAAAAAATAACGAAATGTTATAGTTTACTATAAAAACTTAGGAGGGTACGAGATATTTGTTGTTGGAAGAAAGGAATATAAATTGATATAATTGTCTTTTAAATACTCAGTTTGCCTTGGTGAATTAAAATCAACTTCTGTTTCATTTTCTGAAAAAAGCAGCAGTTGAATTTGTGAACGCCGCTCTTCATTTTGATGTTCCTTTCCTGGAACATCAGTTTCTTTTAAACTTTTACTAAGGTGACATTTGCCTTCGCAATTAAAAGATGTTTCCTCTTTATTGATACAAAAGAGTTCTGTAATTTCGACTTTGTTAATTTCATAGGAAATACGAAGCCAAGATTTGTATGAAGTTGTAAACAACATCACGACAGCTAAGCCAACAGCGAAAAATGTTAAAACTGCTTTTTTCATCCTAGCCCAAATATACGAATATAAGAACTGTTAATAGACTACTTTAAGTTACTCAAATCAAAATAATACAAAAATGTCCGAATTGATTGTTGTTTTAGGACCAACTGCAGTTGGAAAAACCAAACTGGCTGCTCACTTTTCCAGAAAAAATAGAGGAGAAGTAATAAGTGCAGATAGTCGACAAGTATATAAAGGGATGGATATTGGCAGTGGGAAAGACATTGCAGAGTTTTCTTTTCCAGATGGAAATGTGCCGTACCATTTGATTGATATTTTAGATGCTGGTACACATTATGACTTGTTCCAGTTTCAACAAGATTTTTACAAAGCCTACAATACCATAGTTAAAAGAGATAAGCTTCCGATTCTTTGTGGGGGTTCAGGCTTATACATAGAGGCGGCATTGGCCAAAGAAAAAATGCAATTTGTGCCCAAAGACAGTAAACTAAGAAAAAGCTTATCAAAATACAATCAAGCAGAATTGGTTGAGCAGTTGAAAAAGTTAAAACCTGAGCAACACAATACAACAGATACTTTAGATGTGAAGCGTACGATAAGGGCAATAGAAATTGCAAGTTTTGAGCAACTAAATCAAAAGCCATCTTCTCCAATTAAAAAGCATACTATCTTCGGAATTAATATGGAGCGTTCTGAATTAAGAGAAAGAATTAAAGAGCGATTGCAAGAAAGGATAGACCAAGGAATGATTGAAGAGGTAGAGCAGTTGATAAAAAATGGTTTAACAACTGAGCAACTACAATACTATGGTTTGGAATATCGTTTTATTGCATTATATTTAAACGGGGAGTTGAACAAGCTTGAGTTTTTTGAAAAGCTTTTACAATCAATTCGTCGTTTTGCTAAAAAACAAATGACTTGGTATAGAAGAATGGAGCGCAAAGGCTACGAAATAAATTGGATGCCTGCAGCCATGCCAATAGAAGAGAAGATTGATTTTATGGAATTAAAGGTACAGAATGGAAAATAGGTTTCACGTTTACAAGTCCTCAGCTGGTTCTGGAAAGACCTTTACGCTGGTGAAAGAATTTTTGAAGCTTTGCTTTCGAGAAGAGTCCAACTATTTCTCATCTATTCTGGCCATTACCTTTACCAATAAGGCAACTCAAGAACTAAAAAGCAGGCTGTTAGAAAGCTTGAAGGAATTGGCTTTTCCAGAACGGGAAAGAGGAGCGATGAGTAAGGTTCTTTCTACAGAACTTGAAATGGAAGAAGAAGAGATAGAGCAAAAAGCCGCTGCTATTTTGTCGGCGATTTTGCACAATTATGGTGATTTTAGCATTAGCACTATTGATCGATTTTCACATCGATTGATTCGAACTTTTGCGAAAGATTTGAAGTTGCCAATGAACTTTCAACTTGAAATTGATGCCAATAGAATCTTGGAAGAAAGCATTGCAGCTTTAATTGAGTCGGTGGGTAGAGATCCAAAGCTTACAGAGTTTTTGATAGCCTTTGTATTGTTTAGAGTAGAAGAGGAGAGTACTTGGCGTTTGGAAGATGATTTAAAGAAGTTTTCTTATAACTTGATTCAAGATAAAAACAGTCCTTTTCTCGATGCGCTTAAACAAAGCAACGAAAAGGATTTTGAAGCGCTTAAACAAGAGCTCAATGCTTTTTTGAAGAAGACAGAACAAAAAATAGAAGGTATAAAAACTGAGGGAGAAGCCTTGCTCAAAGACAATGGGCTTGAGGTTGAGGTGTTTTATTATGGCAAGGGAGGAATTGGAAATTACTTTAACAAGATTGGCTTAAACAAGGCGGAGTCATTTTTAATTGGCGCCAACATGCAAAAAGCCATAGATCAAGATAAGTGGTATAGTGGAAAAGCTACTGAAGTTGAAATTTCAAGTATTGAGGGAATAAAACCTAGGTTTATGGAACTTGTTGAAGAAGTTCAAGCTTTTGTTGAGGGAGAGTTGGCAAGATATTACGCTTATTCTGCAATTAGAAATAACATTTATTCACTTTCTCTTATCAAAGAAATTGATAAGCGGATTGAGCAATATAAAAAAGACGAACGTGTACTTCCACTATCTGATTTTAATAAAAAAATTGCAACAGTTGTTCTTAAAGAATCTATTCCATTCATTTACCTTCGAATGGGAGAACGCTACAAACACTTAATGATTGATGAATTTCAAGATACTTCTGTTTTACAGTTTATGAACCTGCTTCCGCTGATGGAGAATGCTTTGTCAGAAGGAAAAATGAATATGATTGTTGGCGATGCCAAACAAGCCATTTATCGTTTTAGAGGTGGCGAGCTTAGGCAGTTGGCTGAGATGCCTAACTTTTTATCCAAACAATTTAAAGAAAACGATTGGGTGAAGATGCGAATGCAAACGTTAAAGCAACAATACCTTGAGATGGAGTTGATGACCAATTACCGCTCTGCAGAAGCAGTTGTTAATTTTAATAATCATTTTTTTAGCTTTTTATCAAACTATGATCTGCTCGAAAAAGAAGCAAGGACAATTTTTAGTGGTTATTCTCAAGATATTAAGGAAAGTGCCATAGATAAAGGAATGGTGGAGGTGGCCTTTTTAGAATCTACATCTACAGAAGATCATTTAGAATACACCTTGGCTGCCATTCACGAAGCTTTGGCAGATAATTATTCACCCAAAGACATTGCAGTGCTTTGTAAAAGAAATGACAATGCGGCAGCTGTAGCCAATCATTTGAAAGAAAATAACATTGCTGTAGTTTCATCAGAAGCTTTGTTAATTAAGAATATCCCTCAAGTTAAGTTCTTAATTAATATGGCAATATGGCTTGGGAATGATGCTGATGTAAAAGCTAAGAAAGACATCATAGCTTTTTTAGAACTAGAAAATAGGCTTGATACTGAGGTGGATAGCTATTTCGAAAAGTATATTAAAAAAGAAGAAGATTTAAGAGGGCTATTTCATCAACTTGGAATAGTAATAGATGCTGAAGAAGTTCGATTAAAGCCCTTGCATTTGCTTTTTGAATCCCTTATTCGATTGTTTCAACTTGATGAGAAGTTTGACATATATATTCAGTCTTTCCAAGAAGAAGTGTTGACTTTTTCTCAAAATAATGGAAATAATTTGAACGACTTTATAGCTTGGTGGGAGGAGTATCAAGATAAATTGGCATTGGACATTCCACAGGGAACAGATGCAGTAGAGGTGTTGACCATACATAAATCTAAAGGTTTGGACTATCCAGTGGTAATTATTCCTTTTTTAAAGAAAAATGCCCGTCCGCCGAAAGGTGACTTATGGGTTCCTAAGCTAAGTGAAATAAAAGCCAATGTACCTTACTTTTTGGTACAGCTAAACAAAAATTTAGAACATTCAGTATACAAAGAACACTATTTAGAAGAGGTTCAACAATCTCAAATAGATATATTAAATGTTTTGTATGTAGCCTTTACCAGAGCAGCTGATCGTATGTACTTGTGCAGTGACCCTGCACCTAAAAATGCTTCTATTGCAGATGCCTCTTTGCTCGATGCGTTTGTTCGGTTTCAAAACAAAGAGGTAATAGAAACAAATGGTATTGAGAAGTATAGGTGGGGAAGTAAAGGGGGTAAAGAAATAGACAAGGAAGAGGTAATTAAAGAAGCAGAAGCTTTTGAAATAATCTATCATTCCTCTTCTTGGGATGAAAAGTTAGAAATAAGCAAGGATGCTCAAAACAACTGGCAAATGGAAGGTGAAGAAAGCTCACAACGTTATTATGGCAATTTGTTGCATGATCTTTTAGCGGAAATCCACTGTAAATCTGATTCTATTGAAATAGAGATTGAGGCGGTACTGAACAAGCGGCTTTTTGATGGGGAAATTGATGAAAAAGAAATGGAGCTGTTAAAGCAGGAGCTAACAACTATAGTTAGGCATCCAGAAATAAGTCCACTTTTTGACAAAGCTGTGAAGAGCAAAAGAGAAGCAGCATTAATTACAGAAGAAGGGAAGGTCTTGCGACCAGACCTGGTAGTATTTTTTGATGAAAAATGGGTTGTGGTTGACTATAAAACAGGGGAGAAAAATGAAAGCCATCAAGCGCAATTGTTAGGGTATATGCAAGCACTTTCAAAAATGACTAGCCAGCCAATTGAAGGAGTTATTCTTTATACCAATACACTTGAGCTGGTGAAAGTAGCTTAGCGCATTAAGTTTATGTTTCCTTTTTTAGAAATGGTTTTACCACTATAGGTTAAACCTTCCACAACATATACATAAGTTTCTATGGGTTGCGCCTTACCTTTGTAGCGGCCATCCCATCCTTTATTAAAATCATTTGACTCAAACAATTTTTCTCCCATGCGGTTGTATATTTTAAAACTCAACAGTTCTTTTAAGCCCCAACCTTTTGCATAGATTATATCATTATGTCCATCGCCATTTGGCGTAAATGTATTGGGAACATCAAGAGAGTATTTTTCAATTACCTCTACAAAAATTGTATCGTAAATGATAAAGCAACCCATTGAGTCAGCAATCTTAACAATATACTGTTTGCTAGCTAAAGGTTTTGCCGTAGGATTAGGACAATCATCGCAAGACAAGCCATCAGATGGTTTCCATTCATAATAAAAGCCCATGCCGGCATATACATTTAAGTCAACGTGCTCACCAATAATTAAAGAGGTATCTTGGCTACCTTTTGCTTGGGCGATTGGTGGCTGCTGTACTTTTATTTTAACCATTGCGGTATCTGTGCAATTGTATGAATTAAATGCAACAACTTGATAAATAGTTGTTACATCAGGTTTGGCCAATTGAACTGCACTACTGTTATCCGTTAAAGAACTATCTGGAGTCCATAAATAACTACTTCCACCTGAAGCTTCTAAAACAACGCTATCGCCAAAACATATTTCATGATATGGGATAATAGATATTTTTGGTTTTGGGTTTACTACAATATTTTTGTAAGCCGTGTCTTTACAGCCTATCTTTGATTCAATTTTTAAACTAACTTGGTAATTGCCCACTGATTCATATAAATGATTTGGGTTATAGTTTTGAGTACTGCTACTTCCATCTCCAAAATTCCATTCGTAACTGTCTGCGCCTTGAGAAGTGTTGGTAAATATTGCATTAAATGGCTGGCAAGCAGTATCTGCATTTATGGTAAACTCAGCTTTATTTTCAAATATGTAAATGCTGTCTTTTATTTTTACGCTGCAATTGGTTGCAGAATCTGTTAGCGTTAGGTATAAGTATCTTTTGCCAACTTCTTTATAAGCATGTTGACTGCTATATGAAGTGCTGCTGCTACCATCTCCAAAATCCCAAAATACGCTAGTTAAGTTGTTGGGGTTAATTATACCAAAGCTAATAGGTTCATGAATACATGCGCTATCTTTATCGATGATAATATCGGCAGTAGGAGCCTTAATTTTAATAAAGTCACTGATATGGATGCTATCTGTACACCCAAAAGAAGTGCTCACAACAAGGGAAACATCAAAATTTCCATTTGCAGTATAGTTGTGGTATGGATTAGGTAGCTTTGAGTTGTTGTTGTCGCCAAAGCTCCACGACCAGTCCGTAATTACACCAGTTGATTGGTCGATAAAATTGACTTCGAAAGGATAACAACTTGCAGAAGTAGTATCGGCTGTAAAACTGGCTATAGGAGTTTCCTCAACTTCTATATATTCAGTTCTAACTTTTGTTAGCTCGCAACTGCTGTTGCTAACTCCGAACAACTCTACTTGGAATTTACCAGCTTTGGTATAGCGGTGTCCAACAAATTCATCAGTACTTATTAAACTGTCGTTATCACCAAATCGCCATGTGTAAGTAACTCCATTCTTTGTAGAGGTATTTCTAAAACTAACACTATCCCCACTACATACTTTTCTTTTGTCGGCAACAAAATCTACCATAAAATCAGTGCTTCTAAGATGATCTCTCGATAAAACTGAATCAGCACAACCAAAAATATTTTCTACCCTTAAGAAGATGTCTTTATAGCCAGCTTTGGTATATATTGCTGTATCAACTCTTTGTTTTGAGCTATCGCCATTGCCAAAAGCCCACTGCCATTTTGCAATGGTAGTATCTGTAATTGAGGAATCGATAAAACGAATAGAAGAAGGAAGACATCCATTTAGCACTTCATGTCCAATTTTTGCAATTGGACGAGAGACATAGATGGTGTCTGTTACTTTCCGTTTACAACCAAGGACTTCTTCTACTTCCAATTCGATTACATATATTCCTCTTTCTTTAAATTTTTTGGTGAATTTTCCGTTTTTTGAAACAATTTTACCATCGATGCGCCAAACCTTACTTACGTAGAAGCTAGAATCAGTAGTCATAAATGTGCCTGAGTCTCCCAAACAGAAGTTCATTTTTCCAGGAGATATTTGTAGTGGTGGAAGTGCTGCTAAATTCAAACCTATTTTTATGGTATCGGCTAAACAGTTGTTGGTGTCGTTAAGAATGATAAGCATTGGACGATACAATCTGTTTTCAGGGTAGGTATGGGTTGGGTTTTTATTGACTGAGTCAAGTGGTGAGCCATCTCCAAAATCCCAATAAAATTTGGTTTCTCCTTCAATCATAGCTTTAAATTCTATTTCTTTTCTATTGTGACAATTTAGAGAAGATGTAGTAACTTTTGCTATTGGACCTTTGATATACACACTGCCTTTTTTCATCGAAGTATCACAGCCATTATAACTAACTTCTAATTCAACTTCATGATTCCCAATTGATTCATAGTTTGTGAAATAAACATTTGTGTCCGCAAAAGTTTGAAAAGTAGCTACGTTTTTTGATCCGCTGTCCTGACTTAATAATGTATAGGTATATTTATCTATCAACGATTTATTTGAGCTATTGTTAATGATAAATAAAGTATCGCCCTGACAAATGGTATCTGGGTAAAAGCTGATGTCTGGTTGTTGTTTTGTTCCAGCTTTTATAGCAATTGAATATGAAGCTTTACAACCTAGTGAGTTGGTTATCGTTAATTGGATTGGGACAATACCAGCACTGTTAAGAATCAGAGGAGGTGGAACTTTTTGATTATAGGTGTTGGTGCCAATGGTCCAGCTGTATGAGTTGATTGGCAACGAACTGTTGGTGGTATCTTTTAAGGTAATGGTGTCTGGAATACAAAAGCCTAAAGTATCTGTGCTGCTAGGGGCAAATAGGTTATTTACAATAATGTTGGTTCTCATCAACTGTATGGTTCTGTTGCTGTCTTTAACAACCGTATCGCGACAACCATACTTGCTGATGGCAATTAAAGTATCTGAAAAAGCAAATAAAGAGTCTGGATATGTCGACCGTTCTGTATGTGAAATACTGTCTCCAACATAGGAGTGAGAGGTCTTCTCATTGTCAAAAAATTGCTCATAGTTAGTCAATGACCAATAATATGTTGCAGGATAGTTGCTTTTAGCAGCAAATTTAAAATTGCTAAATGAATTGCAATAAAATGAGGGTGTAGTTGTAAAATCAGCAATTAGCTGTTGAACATAAATGCTATCTTTATAGGTGTCCGTACAAGAAGCGCCTGCGGATACGGTTAAAGTAATTTCATAATAACCTGAATCTTGATAACTGTGCTTTGGAGTTTTAAAGGAGGAAGTATTGCCATCTCCGAAATTCCAAGAATATATACGTGCTCCATGTGAATTATCAATAGGCTCGAATGTTTCATACAAACAGATGGTGTCTCTTGATAATTTAAACTTGGCTTCACTTTGTTCTAAAATCACATACTCTTTTAACGTTATGGTATCTGCACAATTAGAGCTTGTAACAATTAAAGTAACATCATATCTCCCAAGTGAATTGTATTTGTGAGAAGGGTTTTCTGCAGTGGAAGTGGTATTGTCTCCAAAATTCCATAAATAAGTCAAATTTTGGCCTGTAGATTGATTGACAAAGTTTACAGTATAAGGATATTGACAGCTAATAGGAGAGTTTGAGGTGGTGAATTTTGCTATAGCTCTTGGAAAAACAGTAATTGACGGTTTGGAGAGTACTGCTTTACAGCCATTGTTGTCAACCACTTCTAAAGAGGGGGTATAAGTGCCAGTGGATAGGTACTCATGGCTAGTGTTTTTATTACTTCCGGGCTGACTTCCATCAGAAAAATCCCATTTGTATGACTGAAATCCAGAACTGCTAGTGGTTGAGGTACTGGTAAAGTCTACTTTAAGCGGAGCGCAACCTTGTTGTGGGTTAAAGTTAAAGTTTGCCGTTGGTGATGGATATACCTCGATTAGATTATTTTTTGTAAGGGTATCTGTGTTGCTGCCGTCACTTACAATTAACTGAACGGTATAAGTGCCAGCTTGTTGATAAGAAGCAGAAGGGTTTTGTTGCGTAGAGCTATTCCCATTGCCAAAGTTCCATCGGTAGGTAAGGTTGCTACCGACTGAAGTGCTGGTGAATTTTACATTAATTGAACCACAACCGGATGTGGTGTCGGCAGTAAAGTTAGCCTGCAATTGTGCAGAGCTGTTTTGTGTCAGAAGAAACAGTAACGCAAAACCAAATGAGTAAATAACGTTTTGAAAAGAAAAATATAAACCTTTGAGCATAGAATAATTTAGCTAATTTAGCATTTCATGATTGTTAAAAGTATGAAAATAATAATAGTAATTACAATATTACTGTTACCTTTTAAAGAGTTGTATAGTCAAGACGTACATTTTTCACAAAAGTTGGCTAATGATAAAGAAAGGAATCCTGCTTTTCTAAACCATTTTGAAGGAAGTTGGCAAGCAATGTCGGTTTACCGTCAACAATGGCAAGCGGTTGGAGTTCCTTATACAACTGCTGGTTTGTTGTTTTCGAAAAACTTTTATACACCTATAAAAAATTTGAAGGCCTTTGGTGGTTTGCAATATACTAATGATAAAAGTGGTGATGCGAAGTTGCTCATCAACCGCTTTGCTTTAAATGTTGGGGCTTCTTATCTTAGCAATTTGGGTTTGTTTTCATTTGCCGTCTCAAATAATATAGTAAACAAAGGGTTTAACCAAAGTGGGCTTACCTTTCCATCGCAATACGATAGAGAGCAAGGGGGCTTTAATGAAAACCTTGCATCTGGTGAAAATTTTGCAGGAGAAAGTCTTTCTTTTTATCAATTAAATCTCGGTATGCGTTGGGAGTATCAACTGTTTGAAAAATGGAAGCTAAATTCTGGTTTATATGCACAGAACATTACTTCACATCAAGAGACTTTTTTGGCAGAGGACAATCAAAAAGAAATGGCTTATGGCATACAGTTAATGGCAGACCATCAATATAGAGCAGGAATAAATGTAGAGCCTTATTTTTCATTTTATCGTAACAATCGGGCTTCTGAAAGTATTGTAGGTTCTGCTGTTTCTTTTGATACGCAAAAGTTTGGCGCAGTTGATCAGCTGAAGCCCTTTCTATATTTCCGTAGTGGATTTTGGAGAAATACAGATGCCCTAATTTTGGGGAGTAGAGTTACCTTAGGGGAGTTTGATTTAGGTATTTCTTACGATGTGAATATTTCTGATTTAGAGTTGGCTTCTAATTATCAAGGAGGCTTTGAATTGAGTTTAATATACTCCGCAAAAGAAAAAAAACTTGAAAAAAGGAGGATACCTTGTGTACGTTATTAGAAAACTGACATATCTTTTATTGCTGTGTTTGTCAGCTGAGGTTTTTGCACAAGAAAGTACCGATGAAATGAGTGCTGCTGAACTCAAACAATTGGGCAATACTGCTGAAAGAATCAATGATTTATCAACTGCTTCTATTTATTATCAAGCTTATTTAGATAAAAAACCCAAAAACATTAAAATGCAATTTCATTTGGGAGAAATATATCGAGAGCTTGGAGAATATAAAAAAGCCCAAGATTTATTTCAACAACTGTGGGAAGGTAAAGGGAATAAATACCCTTTATCACAGTATTACTATGCCGAAATGCTAAAAGCGACTGGAAATTGCAAAGAAGCAGTTCCCATATTTAAAGAATTTAGAAGGGGGTACATGGGGGAGAAAGATGACCGTAAGTATCGAAGACTGGCAAAAAATAATATTGAAGGATGTGAAAGTTTAAGTGAAAAGCCGAAAAGGTTAGATGCGGAATTTATCAATGTTACAATCCTTCCTGAACCCATAAATGGCGAACACCTCGAAGCTTCACCAATTTATTTAGAGGATGATGTATTGCTTTACAACTCATTAAAGAGTGGTGGGAAAACTACTTTTGATGCTGATGAAATACTTCCTAAACGGAATTTTTATACGGCAAAAGAAGAAGGTGACAGTTGGGTTGATAAAGGACTTTGGAAAATGGCGCCAACTGTTAAAGGAAAAGAAGTTGCCAATGGAGCATTTAATTTCGATAAGAGTAGGTTTTACTTTTCTGCTTGTGAAGTTAATTCTCTTGGAAAAGTCGATTGTGACATTTATAAAATAGAGCGGAGTGGGAAATCCTGGTCATCTCCTATAAATCTGGGAGATGCAATTAATTCAAAGTATACTGAAACCCAGGTAGCAGTTGGCTTGGATGAAAAAGGGAGAGAAACCATTTACTTTGTATCTGATCGAAAAGGAGGTAAAGGAGGCTTGGATATTTGGTACAGCATTTATTATGAGAAAAAAGACGAGTATCGGAATGCAAAAAATTGTGGTTCAAAAGTCAACTCTGTTGGAGATGAAATGACACCTTTTATTAATCCAGAAGATGGCAGCTTGTACTTTAGCTCTGATGGTCATCCTGACTTTGGACAGTTAGATGTTTTTTATACAACAGGGCAAAGAAGCAAATGGGGTGAAGTGACCAATCTCGGTAGCGATATGAACAGTGCAGCTGATGAGCTTTACTATATGCGACATGAATCTAAAGATAAGGGGTACTTTGTATCTAATCGGAAGAGAAAAGACAAGAATAAACTTTGTTGTGATGACCTTTATTTCTTTGAAGAATTAGATAAGGTGAAACTATATGCCACTGGAAAAGTAAATGCCGTTGATAAGAAAGGGAGTAAGTCAACTTTAGAGAAAGCAGCTATTTTACTATACCGCATTTCCGATGAAGGAGAGAAGCTTTATCAAAAACGTATTACTACGGATGAGCAAGGGAAATATAAATTGCGCTTGACTCCTGATCAAAATTATTTACTTCGCATTGAGAAGGATGGCTATTTAGCAGAAGAACAGGAGTTGAATACCGATGGAATGTATAAGCATCAAGATATTCAATATAATGCGACGCTTGAGGCGGTAAAAGAGCGAGTTTTTCAATTAGCTGATATTCAGTATGAGTACAATAGCTCTGATCTAACTAAGGCAGCAAAAGAAGCAATAGATACTTCAATATATGAAGTGTTAAAAACTAACCCTGCAATGGTAATAGAAATATCCTCTCATACAGATAGCATTGGGTCAGCAGGATATAATAAAAAGCTTTCTCAAGATCGCGCACAAAGCGTTGTGACATACTTGCGTGATAAAGGAATAGAAAAGCACCGTATGAAAGCAAAAGGCTATGGGGAGTCAATGCCTATCGCACCAAATAGCAAGCCCGATGGATCTGATAATCCAGAGGGGCGTGAAAAAAACCGCCGAACTGAATTTAAGGTTGTTGGGGAAATAGAAATTGAAGAGGAGTTGGATTAAGAAGCTGAAATTCCTTTTAAATAACTGCCTTTCTAATTCTAATTAGCTTTTCTAGAAGTTCTTCTAATTTATCGAGGTGCAACATGTTAGCACCATCTGATTTGGCTTCAGAAGGATTGTGGTGTGTTTCAATAAATATACCATCTGCACCGCTTGCAATAGCTGCTTTTCCAATAGTTTCTATCATTTCAGGTTGCCCACCAGTTACCCCGCTGCTTTGGTTGGGTTGCTGCAAAGAATGTGTAATGTCCATAACAACTGCTGTGTTAAAAGCTTTCATTTTTGGAATTCCACGAAAGTCAACTACCATATCTTGGTAACCAAACATAGTTCCCCGATCTGTTACCCAAACATTATCATTGCCTGATTCTCTAACTTTATTTATTGCAAACTGCATGGCTTCAGGCGCTAAAAATTGTCCTTTTTTAATGTTGATGTGTTTGCCAGTTTTTGCAGCGGCTACCAGCAAATCAGTTTGACGACACAAAAAGGCGGGTATTTGTATAATATCGACATACTCAGCCGCCATAGATGCTTCTTCAGCTGTGTGAATATCAGTAATGACTGGAATGTTGTACTTTTCTTTGATTGATTGAAGAATCTCAAGTGCCTTCTTATCGCCAATACCAGTAAAAGAGTCGAGTCTTGAACGGTTGGCTTTTCTATAAGAGCCTTTAAAAACCCAAGGAATTTCGAGTCTATTGGTAATCTCATATATCCTTTTGGCAATTTCAAAAGCCATTTCCTCCCCTTCAATTGCACAAGGACCTGCCAATAGAAAGAAATTTCTTTCCTCGATGAATTTTATATTTGGTACTGTTTCAATCATTTGAATAAAATTAAAAGACTTACACTATATGTTTTTAAAGAAAGTCTTGCATGTATACTATTTTGCAAAGATAGTTGCTTTTATTAAAGCATAAAAAAGGCCGAAGTTATTGCTTCGACCTATTTAATCTAAAGAATGGTAAAATTAGTATTTCAAAGAAACATTTATTTTTACATCATTAGATACTACCATGTCTTGAACTGGATGCGTGAAAGCTACATTAAAAGCTTTACGATCGAATACCAATGTTCCTTTTACTGTTCTTTCCTCATGGTTTACAGAAATGCTTTCAACTTTTGCATCGTTGCTTACGCCTCTTATTGTTAAAGTACCTTCAACAGCATCATCGTGCGAAGCTGTAATATCAAACTGTGCAGTTGGATGCTCTTCTACCAAGAAAAAATCATCTCCTTCTAAATGTTCTACTAGTTTTTCTTTTGAGTTTCCTTCTTCAGGGTTATAGTTTTCATCAGTTGGCGTAATGGTGCTCATGTCTACTACAAAGCTTCCTCCTGTAACTCTGTCTCCTTCTAGTTCCAGCTCGCCCTTTTCGAGTTGAATGGTTCCTTCGTGAGTATATACACCCATAAGCACGCCTGCCCATGTAATTGTGCTTTCATCAGGAACTATTTCATAATTTGCTTGCTCTACATTAACTTCCTCTTTTGTTACATTATCTGTTTCTGCGTCGTTTTCCTTTTGAGCTGTTCCACCACAGGCAACAATTGCCGCACTGAAGGTAAGTCCAATAAATAGTTTGCTTAAATCTTTCATATTATTATTATGGTTTTAGTTAGATACAAATATAAAAATAATTTGTCGTTGATTTTTAGTCTATGAGCCAAGACATCATTAAAAGCAACAATTGACTGGCTAAAGTTGTTTAAAAAGGATAAAAAACAAGCTACAGAAGTAAATGCGTATCATTAATAAAGGCAGATTTGGCTTTATTAATAATCACAAAAGAAGTAAAAGTAAGTTGATTTAATAAATATAAAGTCCGCTGCTTACAATTTTAGACCTGAATTCTGCTTAGAAATTAATCAAGCATGTCGCTAATAACATTTCCACTTTCATCAAAAACAACCTTTCGCTCTTCAAACAGTCCTTTTTTAAGTTCAACTTTATAGGTTAATTCTGAAACTGCTTTAGTCATTTTGATATCGTCGATCTTATAACCAGCGTATTTGCTTTTAATAGACGAAGCTATGGCTAAAGGCAATTCCTTTTCAGAAAGCTCTTTTTCCATTCGGATTACTTTCCCGCTTTTAGAATACCAAACCTTATTATCCATTCTACCTAAGTCAAACTCTACTTTGTAGTTTTCTCCGTCCATTTCCCATTCTACATCTGTCGCCTGAGCATACTCTTTATTGAATTTTTCTTTTAAGTTGTTTGGAACTTCTTCTATTCTTAAATCTTGGGCATACACTGCAGCTGTTGTGCATATTGCAATTGCCAATAGTTGTAATTTTTTCATAATATTTTTAACGTTAGTTAGAATCAAATAAGTTTTAACATATTACCTTTAATCGACAAGTATGCTCTATCAAATTTAATAATAATTAATTTGTTTTTAGCAAGAAATTATTTTAAAGTTAAAATTATTTCTGTTTAAATAAATGTGTAAGGCTGGTGATAAATAGCTGTATAATTTCCTTTTTTAACATCATCATCACAGCCCTTATACTTTCAGGGCGACAGATTACTAAATTTAATATTTTTTAAAAAAAACTCTCAAACACAGTTAACAGAAACAATTATTCGGTTAAAGTTGTTTTAGAAGATAAAACACAAACTAAAGCAACAGATGGGCATCATTAGTGAAGATAATTTGTCATTTTTATCTGACCTCAAGAGAAATAACAATAGAGAATGGTTTAATGAAAACAAAGACCGCTATTTAAAATCGCAAGAAGAAGTGATTAAGCTAGGTGACCGTATGATTGAATTGCTCAGTAAAAATGATGAAATCGAAACGGCAAATGGCAAAAAAGCACTCTATCGTATATATAGAGACATTCGATTTTCAAAAGATAAGACACCATACAAAACACAGCGATCGGCTTTGTTTAGAAGAAGAGGTGCAGAACGAAGAGGTACGTATTATTTACGAATTGCACCTGGAGGATCTTTTATTGGCGGTGGGTTTTATCGGCCAGAAAAAGATGATTTATTACATTTGAGAAAGCAAATTGAAGTTGATGCCGAACCTTTAAGAGGAGTTTTAAACAGCAGGGATTTTAAAAATTATTATGGAGAATTGTTGGGTGATAAATTAAAGACGGTACCTAGAGGTTTCTCCAAAGAAGATCCTAATATCGAACTTTTGCGACATAAAAGCTACTATGTTATATATAGATTTAGTGATGCTGAAATTTTGTCTAACAGTTTTCCCGAACATGCCGCCGCAGGCTATGAAAAAATTCGACCATTTTTTGATGTTATGACAGACTATTTAACAACAGATTTAAATGGTGTACCTTTATTTTAGAAATATTCTAAACTGCAATTTTGCAACTGTAAAAACCTTACAAAAAACATATCTTTGTTTTTCTTTAAAATAAATGAATGTCACAAAAATTTTATACTATAAAAGTCAAAGAAGTTCAAAAGACAACTACAGATGCAACGGTTGTTAGTTTTGATGTTCCTGAAGAGTTGAGAGAAAAGTTTAACTACAGACAGGGGCAGCATTTGACTTTAAAAAAAGAAATTAATGGAGAGTCATTAAGACGCTCTTATTCTTTGTGTTCCTCTCCGCTTGACAGAGAATGGAAGGTAGCAGTAAAACAAATTGAAGATGGTCGGTTTTCAACTTATGTAAACACTGAGCTGAAGGCTGGAGATGAATTGGAGATTATGCCTCCACACGGAAGGTTCTTTTGCGAAATTGAAAAAAAGAAAAACAAACGATATGTAGCATTTGCTGCGGGTAGTGGAATTACACCTATTCTTTCAATTGTAAAAACACATTTGAAAGAAGAAGAAAATAGTAGCTTTTCTCTTTTTTATCAAAATAGAAGTGTACAGTCTATCATGCTGAGAGAAGAGGTGGAGGGTTTGAAAAATAGCCACTTAGGTCGTTTCGAGCTTTATCATTTGTTGACCCAAGAAGAAAGAGATGTACCCCTCTTTAATGGAAGGCTCAACGAAGAGAAACTAAAGGAGATTAACGATAAAATAATGAACTTTTCGACCATCGATGAGTTTTTCTTGTGTGGTCCTTCAGAGATGATCTTCATGATTCGCGACTTTTTACTGGAAGTAGGTGTGGATGAGCAACGCATTCACTTTGAGTTGTTCAATACCCCAACTAACACTGGGAAAAAGAAAAAGAAAAGCACTGCATCAGCTTCAAAAGATACAAGTACTGTAACAGTTATAAACAATGGTACAAAAATGTTTTTTGAAATGCCACAAGATGGCGAAAGTGTTTTAGATGCTGCTTTGCGTCACAATGCCGATCTTCCATTTGCTTGTAAAGGTGGAGTTTGTTGTACTTGTAGAGCAAAAATAATAGAAGGGGAAGTAGAAATGGAAGTAAACTATGCACTTGAAGAGGATGAAGTAGAGGCTGGATATGTTTTAACTTGCCAATCTATTCCTAAAACTAAAAATATTTTAGTAGATTTCGATAGCTAAACTCAAGAATATGAACAATACAAAAAATTTAGAAGAAGAATTTCAGGCGAGAATTGATGCCGGAGAAAATATAGAGCCTAAAGATTGGATGCCAGAGAAATATCGACAAACACACATTCGTCAGATTTCACAGCATGCACACTCTGAAGTGGTAGGTATGCTACCCGAAGGAAACTGGATTAGCAGAGCACCTTCATTGCGAAGAAAAGTTGCATTGTTGGCAAAGGTGCAAGATGAAGCTGGTCACGGTTTGTACTTGTACAGCGCTGCTGAAACACTTGGTATTTCTAGACAAGAAATGACCGAGCAATTGAATTCAGGAAAGGCTAAATATTCTTCAATTTTTAATTATCCTAGCTTAACATGGGCAGATATGGGTGCAATTGGTTGGTTGGTTGATGGCGCTGCCATTATCAATCAAGTGATGTTGACCAAGACTTCTTTTGGTCCTTATGCCAGGGCAATGGTGAGAATATGTAAAGAAGAGAGTTTTCATCAAAGGCAAGGGTATGAGATAATGTTGACCCTTTGCAAAGGCACCAAAGCTCAGAAAGAAATGGCACAAGACGCTCTTAATCGCTGGTGGTGGCCGTCGTTAATGATGTTTGGGCCGAGAGATGAAGAATCTCCTCATACCGAGCAATCCATGAAATGGAAAATTAAACGAAAAACAAATGATGAGCTGCGTCAGCAGTTTATCGATCAAACTGTTCCACAAGCTGAAATATTGGGAATTACTATTCCCGATCCAGATTTAAAATGGAATGAAGAAAGAGGACACTACGATTTTGGAGCGATTGATTGGGATGAATTTTGGAATGTTGTGAAAGGGAATGGCATGTGTAATAGAATGCGATTAAAGGCGAGAAACGATGCCTGGGACAATGGTAAGTGGGTTCGTGAAGCAGCAGTTGCTTATGCAGACAAACAAATAGATAAGAAATTGAGTAAAGCGGTATAATCCGAATAACGAAACAAGAAAATAATGAAAAATGAATGGCCCATTTGGGAGGTTTTTATAAGGAGTAAAAATGGTTTAGAACACCGTCATGTCGGTAGCCTTCATGCAGCAGATGCAGAAATGGCAATTCAAAATGCTAGAGATGTTTACACAAGAAGACAAGAAGGTGTGAGCATTTGGGTGGTAGAGTCAAAGCACTTTACGGCTTCAAATCCTGAGAAAAGTGGAGAGTTGTTCGAGCCTGCACGAGATAAGATCTATCGACATCCGACATTTTATAATCTTCCTGATGAAGTAAAACACATGTAAATGAGTAAAGAAAATTTAAAAAATTATATTCTAGTATTGGGGGATAGCTCAATGATTTTAGGTCAGCGACTTGGAGAATTGTGTGGTCATGGTCCAGAATTAGAAACAGATATCGCCTTGACAAATATTTCACTAGACCTTTTTGGCCAAGTGAGAAATTATTTTCAATATGCGGCTGATGTTGCAGACGATGGTTGTACAGAAGATGATTTGGCAATGTTGCGCTTGGAGCGTGATTATAAAAATGCGCTTCTTGTAGAACAGCCAAACACTGATTTTGCTTTCGTTATTGCAAGGCAGTTTTTTTATGATGTTTACCACAAATTAATGATGGCTGCTTTAGTTAATAGTAAAGACAGAACCTTGTCTGCTATTGCTCAGAAATCGATTAAAGAAGTTCGTTACCACAAGGATTTTTCTTCTACATGGATGAAAAGATTGGGTGATGGAACAGGAGAGAGTCATGAGCGGCTGCAATTTGCTGTGAATGAGTTGTGGCGATTTGCCATGGATTTATTTTACGAAACAGATGTGGAAAAGTGGGCAGCTAAAGAGGGAATTGCTCCTGATTTAAAAGCATTAAAAAAAGAGTATATCAAAGAAGTTAAGGCGCTTTGTGAAGAGGCGAAAATTAATATACCTGAAGATGAGGTTTTTCAATACGGTGGTAAAGAGGGAAGGCATTCAGAATACATGGGTTTTATACTCGCTGAATTTCAGTACATGCAACGCACCTTTCCCAATATGAAATGGTAATGGAATTAAAAAACAGATGACTGCAATTGATAACATAAAAAATATTTTACAAGCTGTGAGCGACCCTGAAATTCCCGTGCTTTCTATCATGGATATGGGAATTGTTCGTGAAGTAGAAAGTAGGGATGATGGTTCTTACCTGATTTATATTATTCCTACGTATTCTGGTTGTCCTGCTATGGATACGATTGCAGATGATATTGTTGCAGAACTTTCTAAAGCAGATATCAAAGCTGAAGTCAAGCAAATACTTTCTCCTGCATGGACAACAGATATGATTACAGAAAAGGGGAGGCAAGCACTTGAGGATTATGGTATTGCCGCTCCCTTGGAAGCGGATATGGACAAAGCTGCTCTAAAAGGTGAAAGTAATAAAGTACAATGTACCAACTGTGGGTCTAAAAACACTAAGATGATAAGTAAGTTTGGCTCTACACCTTGCAAAGCACTGTTTAGGTGTAATGATTGTAGCGAGCCTTTCGACTATTTTAAGTGTTTTAAATAAAGCAATAAACAACATAAGAGATGAGCGAAACAATTGTAAAGACTATTGATAATGGTGTTGCAAAAATTAAATTAAATCGTCCCAAGGCATTTAATAGCTTCAACCGAGAAATGGCATTGGCTTTTCAAAAGGAATTGGATAAATGCAATGAAGATGAAAGTGTTCGACTCATTGTGATAAGTGGAGAAGGAAAAGCGTTTTGTGCTGGACAAGATTTGAAAGAAGTTACAGATCAACAAAATAATCCGGGTTTTAAAAAGATTCTCGATGAGCATTATGGTCCGATTATTAAAAAAATAAGAAATACAGAGAAACCAATAATTGCAGCTGTAAATGGTGTAGCAGCTGGCGCAGGAGCAAATATAGCCTTGGCTTGTGATATTGTTGTTGCTGCAGATACAGCCTCATTTATACAAGCATTTTCTGCTATTGGTTTGATTCCAGACAGTGGAGGAACATTTTTCTTGCCGCGATTGATTGGCTTTCAAAAAGCATCTGCTTTAGCGATGTTGGGTGATAAGGTTTCTGCAACTGAAGCAGAGCAAATGGGCATGATTTACAAATGCTTTCCTGCAGCTGACTTTGATGAAGCAGTGGAGAAACTTTCAAATAAAGTTGCCAATATGCCAACAAGAGGGTTGGTACTTACTAAACTGGCTTTTAATCAGTCATTTAATAACGATTTGGATACACAGTTGGACTTGGAGTCAAAACTCCAGATTTTGGCAAGCGAAACCGATGATTACCACGAAGGTGTAGCTGCTTTTGTAGAAAAACGACAAGCGAACTTTAAAGGGAAATAGGATTAATCTTTTGATGCTTATTGTATTTTGTCAAGCGTTAGAATCAACGTACTTTAGCAGTAAAACAACAACAGCATTTTTAAAATAAATAATAGATGAATATTGGCGTAATTGGAAGTGGAACAATGGGTAGCGGAATTGCTCAAGTGGCATCTACTGCAAATTGTAAGGTAATAGTTTTTGATGTTAAACAGGAAGCTTTAGACAAGAGCAAGGAGGCTTTGACAAAAATTATGAATCGCTTGGTAGAGAAAGGCAGAATTGATGAAACAAAAGCCTCAGCCATTCAAAACAACATTCATTATTCAGATAAGTTAAAAGACTTTGCAGATTGCAATTTGGTAATTGAAGCCATCGTAGAAAACCCTGAGGTGAAACGCAAAGTATTCCAAGAGCTAGAAGGAATTGTTTCAGACGATTGTGTGATTGCTTCTAACACATCTTCTCTTTCCATAACTTCTTTGGCTGCTGCTTTAAAAAATGCCGAACGCTTTATCGGAATTCACTTTTTCAATCCGGCACCTTTAATGAAGTTGGTAGAAGTAATTCCCGCCATACAAACAGCTGATAGGGTATTACAACAGACAAAGAATACCATCACCTCTTGGGGAAAGGTAGTAGTAGAAGCAAAAGACACTCCCGGCTTTATTGTCAACAAAGTTGCCCGTCCTTTTTACGGGGAAGCATTGCGTATTTACGAAGAGGGAATTGCCGATTTCGCCACCATAGATTGGGCGGTAAAAACGTATGCTGGTTTTCGAATGGGACCTTTTGAATTGATGGATTTTATTGGCAATGACGTTAATTATGTAGTTACTGAAACTGTGTTTAAGGCTTTTTATTACGATTCGAGGTACAAGCCTGCTTTTACGCAAAAGCGTTTGTCAGAAGCTGGTTATTTAGGAAGGAAAAGTGGTAGGGGTTATTATCAATATGGAGAAGGTGTAGAAAACCCAAAGGCTATAGAAGATGAAAAGTTGGGCAAAGAAATTGTTAACCGAATTGTGGTAATGTTAATTAATGAGGCGGCAGATACACTTTACCTTAACATTGCCAATGCTAAAGACATTGATTTGGCAATGACCAATGGGGTGAACTACCCTAAAGGCCTGCTCGCTTGGGCGAACGAAAAGGGAATTGAGGCATCTGTTAGAGCTTTGGATGAGTTGTATGAGACTTATCATGAAGAGCGTTACCGTTGCAGTCCTATCTTGCGAAAAATGGCCAAAGAAGGAAAAAAGTTTGAAGTAGAGTAAGGTGTAGCTATGGAATCAAAAGCAGAAAAAGTATACAACAGCATGATGGAGAAAGATGAGATGTCGAAATGGCTCGGTATTGAACCTTTGCTTCTTAAAGAAGGGGAGTGTCACCTTCAATTGAAAGTGCGCAAAGAAATGCTGAATGGTTTTGATATTTTGCATGGAGGCGTGGCTTTTGCTTTGGCCGACTCTGCCTTGGCTTTTGCTGCCAATGCTTATGGTAGAATTTCTCCCTTGATTAATGGCAATATGGTGTATTCTAAATCTGCAAAGGAGGGAGACATACTTAGAGCTGAAGCAAAAGTGTTTGCCATAAGTTACAAAAAAGCCGATGTGGATGTAATAATCTACTGCAATGATGAAAAAGAAGGGTATTACTTTATGCGGGGTACTGTTTACCGCAGTTCAAAAGAACATTTGATTGGCTCTAAATAGTATTAAAAAAATATGCTTTATTGATTTTTGTGGCTTAGATAATAGTGAATAAAAGCTATCTGATTAGAACATATTTCTCAATCGCCTAATTGAGAAACACTTGAATATAATTCAAGTGTTTTAAATAATTTATTAGAATTTTTCTCAAAAACAACTCCACTAATAATTATATTACATTGATTATAAGACTTTTTGTGTCTGCATGATGAAATAAAAGATAAATTTGTCCGAAATAGGAAAATATTGTAGAACTTTGTGTCAAATAAATAATAAGATATTCTAATGTTTAAACAAATAAATCCTTTTAAAGTAAGGGATATCCTTATAAATAAAAATTATTAAACAATGATGATATGGAAAATTTAGCACAAACCAAAGTGAGTAAAATCGTTGCTCAAAACTATAAAACAGCTAAAGTTTTTAGTAATTATGGAATTGATTTCTGCTGTAATGGTGGAATTCCATTAACTGTAGCTTGTGAGGAAAATGGAGCTGATTTAGAAGCAGTTCTTCAAGAACTTGCCATTGAATTGATGGTAGAGGACAAAGACAATGTAAAGAATTTGCCGATGCCAGAGCTGGTTGATTATATTATAGATACCCATCATAAATATGTAATCAAAACAGCGCCATTGTTAACTGCTTACTTGGATAAACTTTGTAAAGTTCACGGAGAGAGACATCCTGAGTTGTTTGACATTAAACAGCATTTTGATTCAAGTGCCGATGCACTGATGGATCACATGAAAAAGGAAGAAGGTATTTTGTTTCCTTTTATCAAAGAAATGGTGGCAGCAAACAAAGAAGGCAAATCGATAGAAGCGCCTGATTTTGGTCATATTGACAACCCTATTGCAATGATGGAAGATGAGCACACCACAGAAGGAGAAAGATTTAGAAAGATTGCAGAGCTAACAGATGGTTATAAGGCACCTTCAGATGGCTGCCAAACATATAAGGTAACATTTGCAATTTTAGATGAGTTTGAGAAAGATTTGCATCGACATATTCATTTGGAAAACAACATTTTATTTCCAAAATCAAAGCAATTGTTTCAAGAAATGACATCTGAAACACCCGCATAATTTAAATTCTTTTTAGTTTTTAGCCTTTGGACATTTTATTGCAATTATTGCTTTGTGTGATTTTGCAAAGAATGATAAAATGTTCAAAGGCTTTTTCAGCCCAATACACCAGATGAAACACAGTTTCCATATTCCTGTTATGGGAATCGCATACACGATAGATACGCCATTAAAGGTAGCCCACTTGGGCATTGGTTCAGTGGGTTCAATTATAGAAGATAGTCTTTTAGAACAGCTCAGAAAATTTTACTGTAAAGTTGAAAATAGATTGTTTCAGCCCATTACTAATAAAGAAGAAGATGCTAGAGCTAAAAGGGTTACAGCTTTTCTCAACATGCTTGCTGAGATTAGTCAAGAGAAGTTCAAGGAGTTAAAGGACGATTGCAATTTGTCAGAAGCTAATAAATACCTTGGCTTACAAGCAAATGAACAAGAGATAAGGGCCAAGATTAACAGTCAATCAAAAAGTGATATCGAAAGTAATAAAAATTTGATTGACTATGTAAAAGAAAATGCAAGCGCAGGTAGTATTGATGTTAACATAATGACGAAAGTTGACAAAGTTAATTATCAAAAAGGAAAAGCGCTACCAAAGGAATACAATGATGCTCATGCATCTCTTCGTGGTTTTGCGTTGAGTAAATTAAACTCATCGCTAGTTTTATCAGCTGGTTTAAATCCTTCGCTTGTCAGCTATATGACAACCTTTGATGATTTCTTTCCGGATGGTGAAGGAAACATAAAAAAGAAAATAATATTAAAAGTAAGTGATTACCGACCTGCGATAATTCAAGCCAATTTTTTTGCAAAAAAAGGTTTATGGATCTCTGAATTTAGAGTGGAACCTGGTTTAAATTGTGGTGGTCATGCTTTTGCAACAGATGGTTTTTTGTTAGGACCAATCTTAGAAGAGTTCAAAAAAAATAGAAATCAACTTATCGAATCAATGAAAGTGCTTTTTGAGGAAGTATTAAAAGAAAAAGGAGCCCCCATACCATATGGCAATCCGACAGCTGGAATTACTGCTCAAGGCGGTGTAGGTACTGCCGAAGAGCATTCATTTCTGTTAGATTATTATGGTTTAGACGCTGTTGGTTGGGGGTCTCCTTTCTTACTCGTACCTGAAGTTAGCTGTTTGGATAAAGACAGTCGGCTTACTCTAAGAAAAGCAAAAGAAGCAGATTTATACCTCAGTGATATATCTCCACTCGGTGTGCCAATGAACAATATGCGAGGGAACAGTATGGGAGAAGTAAAAGCAAAAAGAATTTTGAAAGATAGGCCGGGAAGTCCCTGTATTAAAAAGCATCTTGAGTTTAATACTGAATTTACAGAGAAGGCATTTTGCACAGCTTCTAGAAAATATCAGGATCTAAAAATAAAAGAATTAGAATCAAAAAACCTCAATGAAGCGGCATATCAAAAGGAATATGACATAATTACAGATAAAGAATGCATTGTACAGGTCTGGGAACTTCCTTTTTATTGGAAAACGAATCTGAAAGCTATGGTATGGATACCAAGTCTGTTGGCAATGGTGTTTCTCTTTGTCCTGGCCCCAACATGGTCTACTTCGATCGAGACCTTAGCCTGGCTGAAATGGTAGGGCATATTTATGGAAAAATCAAGGTAATTTCAAGAACGGATCGGCCACATTTTTTTGTAAAAGAAATGCAACTATATCTTGACTACTTGATGGGACTGACTGTTGAGTGGAAAGAAAATCAAGAAAATAAACTAAAGAGACAAATTGATCGTTTTGCCGAAAATCTAAATTTGGGAATTGCCTACTACCATCAGCTTTTTAATGAAAGCTTAAAAAATAACATAATAAACCAAAAGCTTATAACGGATTTTGATGAAGGAAAGTTAAAGTTAGCAGCATTGTTAGCTACAACTGAAAAGATAGCATCAGCATAAAAAATTTATTACAATGGATCAATCAGAAATGAAAGTGGCAATTCGGAGAATGCTAAAAGAAAAAAATGCAGTTCTTTTGGCACATTATTATCAGCGAACTGAGATTCAAGAAATCGCAGATTTTGTCGGTGACAGTTTGGCGTTGGCAAAAAAAGCTTCCACTACTGATGCAGACATTATTGTTTTTGCCGGCGTTCATTTTATGGCGGAAACTGCAAAAATCATCAATCCAAATAAAAAGGTTTTGCTACCTGATTTGGAAGCTGGTTGTTCTTTAGCAGATGGTTGTCCGCCCTTAGCCTTTTCAGAATTCCTCGCAGCAAATCCCAACCATAAGGTTGTAACTTATATCAATTGTAGCGCAGAAATAAAAGCCATGAGCGATTATGTTTGTACTTCTTCTAATGCGGTAGAAGTGATACAATCAATTCCAGAGAAGTACGACATAATTTTTGCGCCAGATAAAAATCTTGGATTGTATTTAAAAAAAGTAAGTGGCAGGGATTTATTGCTTTGGGATGGAAGTTGCATTGTGCATGAAGCTTTTAGTTTAGAAAAACTTATTAAACTAATCAAAGAATATCCAAAAGCTGAATTAATTGCACATCCTGAAAGTGAGCCACATATTTTAGAATTGGCCAAGTTTATTGGCTCTACAGCAAAACTAATTGAATACACCAAAACTTCTCCTGCATCTACATTTATTGTTGCTACAGAGGCTGGTATTTTGCATAAAATGCAAAAGGAAGCACCTGACAAGCATTTGATTCCCGCTCCAGCTGAAGAAAACAACAACTGTGCTTGTAGTGAATGCGCATATATGAAAGTGAATACTTTAGAGAAAGTATACGATTGCTTAAAGGACGAAAGCCCTGAAATATTGATTGATGCTGCTATACTAGAGAAGGCTTTGGCACCCATTGCGCAAATGCTAAATCATGGCTAATAAAAATGAAAGGACAGATGTTTTAATCGTCGGTGCTGGAATTTCCGGCCTAAGCCTTGCTTTGTATCTTTCTGAACAATCTGAAAAACACAAGATTGTAGTTATGGCAAAAGGTCCTTTGGAACTCTGCAATACCGTCATGGCGAAAGGAGGAGTTGCCGCTGTACACGATTTTACAAAAGATTCCTTTGAGCAGCACATTGCAGACACTTATGCAGCGGGACTCAAGAAGGGTGAAATGTCAGTAATTGAAGAAGTTGTAAAGGTTGCACCAGAAAGGATAAAAGATTTAATTCGCTGGGGTGTGGCTTTTGATTATAACGGAAAAGATTTTGACTTGCATCAAGAAGGTGGACATATGCACCAACGTATTTTGCATCATGCAGATTATACAGGAAAAGAAATTCACGAAAAGCTATTGTTGGCTGCCCAACAAAAAAGTAACGTTAAACTCATACAAAACACCATGGGTGTTGATTTTTATTCGGCGGGTAATAGGATCTGTGGTTTGTTATATCTCGATGAAATAAACAACTTAAAAATTGTCCATGCCAAAGCTTTTGTTTTGGCTACAGGCGGTAGCGGACAACTTTTTGCACATACTACCAACTCTAAAATTGCAACTGCCGATGGTGTAGCAATGGCGGCGAGAATTGGTGCTGAAATTAAAGATTTGCAGTATATTCAATTTCATCCCACGGCAATATATAAAAAGGGAGCGAAGCAGTTGGAATTGTTGACAGAAGCTTTGAGGGGGGGTGGCGCTCATTTAATCAATGAGAAGGGCGAGCGGTTTATGTTTGCCTACGATGAAGCCGGAGAGTTGGCAAATAGGGCAGTAGTTAGTGAAGCAATTTTTAAAGAGTTAAAAAAGAGCAATACCGATTACCTTTACTTGAAGTTAAGCCACTTGGATCAAAAAGAATTGAGGCATAAATTTCCTTCAGCATACAACAGCTGCCTAAAAACTGCTTACGATCCTGCGAAAGAAGCAATACCAATTGTTCCTGCGGCACATTATCAATGTGGTGGAATTTTGGTTGATAGAGTTGGAAAAACTAACATTGATAACTTATATGCAATTGGTGAATGTGCTTGTACGAATCTTCATGGTGCCAACCGTTTGGCATCAAACTCCTTGTCTGAAGCATTGGTTTATGCCCACAATGCTGCCCAAAGTTTAGGCAAGCTTTTAATGCAGTCAGCATTTGATTATTTGCACTTTAACGATGAGGCCTTCAATTTTGAGCAAAACCCTTTGTTGCTAGAAACAAAAGAAAATAGTTTTGAAATCAACACAAAGAATTTACAAATACAAATTGATGAAATTGCAGTTGAATTGAGCAACATTCACTGTGGAGAATATACCATTGACAATTTTGAAGAAACAGCTTTGCGTTTGTCGACGTTAAAAAAACAACTGAACAAACATGATTTTATTTTAAATAAAAAAGTTGCTGAAATTAGAAACATTGTAGAGGTTTCTATACTGTATCTTGAAGAAAAAAAACAATCACTATTTGCTCAAAATTCAATTACCTTAGAGAATGATTTTATTGTATAGGTTTTAAATTTCTGCATATTAATGCTATCTGTAAACTTGCTTTTAAGAATAGTTGGAGTTGTCAAATTTGAATTCTTTAAATTTGTGGGCTTAATTAAAACTTTATGTTGCTGAAAAAGTATTTTACAACACTTTTTATTTTCTTGATAGGCTTATCAGTTTATGCGCAGGAGCTAGATGAATATGGCAGAGATTTGGAAGTTTTAACTTTAAAAAAGAAAGGCTTAAACAAAGATCATTACAACCATTTTTTTTTATCTTATGGATTTTTAGTGGGAGAGACAGCATCTGATAGTGCAAAAACATTAAAGCCGGGATCATCAACTTTTCAGCTTGGCTATTTATTTAAATGGAGAATGAGCAATTGGTATGAACTAGGGTTTGATGTGATGTACCATTACAGTTCATATCATATCAAGCAAGATAGCATGAAAATTGTGCCAAACAATCGATTGGTTAAAAAGGAGAAGTTGGTTTTTAACAGCCTTCAACTTGTGCCTTTTCAGCGTTTTAAATTTAAAAACAAACATAATTCAGCCGGAATATTTTTGGATTTAGGAGCTTATCTAGGATATAACTATCGCATCAAACACCAAACTGAAGAAATTAACAATACACCTTCTACAGGCAAAACAAAAACAGTAAACCTTAGGTTGAAATACACTGAAGATTTTGACTATGGGGTTATGGCAAGAGTAGGGTTTAACCGTATGGTAATATACGGACGTTATCGTTTTTCAGATTTGTTTACCAATAAAAGTGGCTTGCCTGAACTCTCTCGTATAGAAGCTGGAATTCGCATAGGCTTGCACCGATAACTTTTACATCATTCCGGGCAACATTCCTTTGGCGATACCTTGCATTTCTGCTTCATTCACCTTTTCAGCCTTTTCTAATACTCGGTTTACAGCAGCCAAGGTTAAATCTTCTATTTGTTCCTTATCTGCATCTATCATCAAGCTATCGTCGATAATTATGCTTGTTATTTTCTTATTGCCATTGGCAACTACTTTTACGCCTTCTACTTCTGCTTCTACGCTAACGTTTTCAAGGCGCTTTTTTACTTCTTCTGTTTTTTGCTGCATCTCTTTCAGCTTTCCCATCATATCTCCAAACATAATCTTTGCTTTTTTACAAAAATAAGAAAGTAGTGAGTAGTAATTTTAAAAAAATAAACATGAACAAAAAATCTTAGAATCGTTCTTACAGAAGTGTTATCTTTGACCAACTACAAAAAACAAGAACAAATGAAATTAATGGAAGGAAAAGTTGCCTTAGTAACAGGAGGAACAAGAGGCATAGGTAAGGGAATTGCAATGAAATTAGCGGAAAATGGTGCTAATGTAGCTTTCACTTATATGTCATCAGCCGAAAAGGCAAAAAAGGTAGAAGATGAATTAACTGCTTTGGGTGTAAAAGCAAAAGGATATCAGTCTAATGCAGCTGACTACACCGCTGCTGAGCAATTGATTGCAGATGTTGTAAAAGACTTTGAGCGAATTGATGCCGTGGTTAACAATGCTGGAATTACAAGAGATGGATTGTTGATGCACATGAGTGAAGAAAATTGGGATGAAGTAATGCAAACCAACTTAAAATCGGTTTTTAACATTACCAAAGCAGCTCAAAGAACACTTTTAAAACAACGCTCAGGTTCCATTATTAACATGAGCTCAATTGTTGGCGTTCGTGGAAATGGTGGACAATCAAACTACGCTGCATCTAAGGCTGGAATAATCGGCTTTACAAAGTCTATCGCTCAAGAATTGGGAAGCAGAAACATTCGATGTAATGCAATTGCCCCTGGATTTATAGCTACTGAAATGACAGATGAATTGGGAGAGGAAGTAATTAATGACTATTTAAAAAATATTCCATTAAAACGAGCCGGAACGCCTGAAGATGTTGCAAATGCTGTACTATACTTGGCATCTGACCTTTCCACTTATGTGTCTGGACAAACCTTGAGTGTTTGTGGCGCTTTGTTGACGTAGTTGTCGAACTTCATATATTTAATAAAAAAAAACAAATCACTTAAATTATTTGAATTTAGTTAGTCAATATCCGTGGTGGATGTATATGCTTTGTTTCTTGCTAGGAGCATTGTATGCATTTGTGCTTTATAGAAAAGACAAGAAGCTAGTTGAGTTTTCACGCCTTACAGTTGGAGGGCTTGCCACTTTGCGAGCCCTTACAGCAGGCTTGCTTGCAGTTTTGCTTCTAGCGCCACTCATAAAGTATTTGAACAAAAAAGTAGAACGGCCGATATTGGTGATTGCGCAAGATAATTCTGCCTCTCTCACGATGATTGCCGACTCTACTTTTTATTTGACTGAATTTGAGGAAGAACTGTCTGCTTTTAAAACTGAGGTAAAACAAAAGTTTGACATTGACCACTATTATTTTGCAGGCAGCTTTGAGCGAGCAGACTCTGCCATTGTTTATGATGGTAAGATGACTGATTACCATCAGCTATTTAACAGTATTGAAGAGCGTTATGCCAATAGAAATGTTGGCGCTGTAATTTTAATGAGTGATGGAATATACAATCGCGGTTCCAATCCATTGTATTTGAAAAGTACCGATGATTTTCCCATATATAGCATTGCTATGGGAGATACTACAGTTAGAAAGGATATAAAAATTAGCCGCATTCAGCACAATGAGATTGCCTATCTAGACAATAAATTCCCTCTTGAAGTGGCTTTGAGTTTTGAGCAGGCAAAAGGAGAGAAAACTAAATTTCAAGTTTTTAAAGAAGGGGAGAAACTGCATGAAAATACAATTGAAATTGATAAATCTGAAGCACTACAAAACCTTTCCATTCAACTAACTGCTACAGCTGTTGGCTTGCAAAAGTATGAACTTGTTTTAACGCCAATTGAAGGTGAGCAAAACATTCTTAATAATAAAAAGACATTCTATATTGATGTATTAGACGATCGACAAAAAGTTTTGCTGTTGTATGATGCTCCACATCCTGATGTTGGTGCAATTAATGAAGCATTGAGCAGCAGTAAAAGTTATGAGGTAGAATTGCAAAATATCAAAGACTTTTCAGGAAATCTTGAAAACTTTAATTTGGTAATTGCCTATCAACTCCCTTCAAATAACAATTCAGCTGCTTCCCTCATCAAAGCTATTAAAAACAGCGATGTTGCCACTTGGTTTATATTGGGTTCGCAAAGCAATTACAACAAACTAGCTGAACATCAACTACCTATAAGTACTCAAATAAACAGCAGGGATTTTAACGATGTATACCCGCTTTACAATTCGGCATTTCCTTTGTTCACACTTTCTGAAAATACAGTAAAAACACTTCGAAACTTACCTCCCTTACGACTTCCTTTTGGAAGATATGGTCTCGATGGGGCCGCTCAACTTTTATTAAAACAAAAATTAGGAAGCGTTGAAACAGAGTATCCCTTATTTGTATTTGGTGAAAAGGGTGGTAAAAAGAATGCGGTATTTGTAGGAGAAGGATTGTGGCGTTGGCGTTTGGCCAATTACGCTACATTTGAGAATCACAATGCCGTGGATGAATTAATTTCCAAAACTGTTCAATACCTTTCTTTGAAAGCCGATAAAAGCTACTTTCGAATTGAGCATGAGCGTCAGTTTTTAGAAAATGACCCCATAGTTTTCGACCTTCAACTATATAATGAAAGTTATGAGTTGGTAAATGAAGCTGAAGTGAAAATGCAAGTACAAGATGAAGGTGGGAGTGAATATGAATATGTGTTTAATAGAAGTGGAAATACTTATTTTTTAGAAATTCCTTTTTTGCCTATTGGAAATTACACTTACTTAGCAACTACTCAAATTGGAAGTAAAAAATACGAAAAGCGGGGACAGTTCAGTATTCAAGAGATTCAGTTAGAAGCAGCTGAATTGGTAGCCGATCATAATTTACTTTTCCAACTCTCAGCCAATAGCGGAGGTGAATTATTTTATCCCAAGGAGTTATCTCAATTAGAAAAAGCTTTAAAAGAAAGAGAAGATATAACGGCAATCTCATACAATGAAGAAGAGGTGCAAGAAATAATTAACCTGCCTTGGATTTTTTATATTATTTTGTTTTTACTTAGTTTAGAGTGGTTTGTTAGGAAACGTAATGGAGCATATTAGGAGGCGTTCATTTATAAAACCAACAGTTAACAAATAATGCCACTCCTCCGGAGCTTAAGTTAATTTTATTGTTCTCAGGCTCATCGGGACGATATCTTTGTAAAGAACGCAGCGAATGCAATCAAACCCTAAATGTGGGCGACACAAGTCATACTCTTAAATCATTTGCAGTAAATGCCCTTTCAACATCATAGCTTTATGAAATATATACATACATTTTCAAGCTTTTAAAGAAATATTAATTAGCATTGCAGTTGATAAAATACAAATTAAGATGAAAGCAATTTTTCTTTTTTTATTATCATGTTTGTTCTCAATAGGTTTATATGCTCAAGAAGCGCATGAGAATTTTGATCAATATGTAAAATCCGCAGTAGATTCTTTTGAACTACCGGGCTTAGCAATCTCGATTGTAAAAGGAGATGAAGTGGTTTTTCAGAATACCTATGGTTATAAAAATACCAATACTAAGGAAGCAATTACTCCCAATTCAGTGTTTGCCATTGCTTCACTTTCAAAAGCTTTTACGGCTACTGCCATTGCCATGCTTGTTGATGATGGGAAATTAGCTTGGAATGATAGAGTGAAAGATCACTTGCCATACTTTACCCTAAAAGACGAACACATTGCCGCAAAAATGACCATTGAGGACATCCTTTGTCACCGCAGTGGTTTTAAAACTTTCGATGGTGATTTACTTTGGTATGGAACAACATACTCTCCAAAAGAAATTATAGAACATTTTGGTAATTATAATTTGTCCTATGATCATAGAACTACCTATGGGTATCAGAACATTATGTTTATCGTAGCAGGACAAATTGTTGAAGAGGTAAGTGGTATGACATTAGGGGCGTTTATGAAAAAGCGCATCTTTGATCCTTTAGGAATGCAAAATACCTTTAGTTCGATTACACAATTTAAAAAGAATACAGATATAGCCATGCCGCATGTAAAAGGTGAGTTGGATGAATTGCGTAACTATGAGAATTCTGCAGGAGCAGCCCTTTTAAGTTCGAATATAGTGGACCTAAACAAGTGGATTGCATTCTGGTTGAACGAGGGAGTTTATAAAAATGATACACTTCTGACAAAGGCGACCTATTATAAGATTCTAGATATTCATACGCCAATAAGTCCTTCTAATTTTAACCGACAAAGTGGAATTGAGTTTAACGGTTATGGCTTAGGCTGGTTTTTAACTGGATATGAAGGAAGTAAAATTGCACACCATGGTGGTGGTTTGCCAGGATTTATTTCTAAGATTTTCTTAGTACCTAGTAAAAAGCTAGGTGGTATTATACTAACCAATGGGGAGAGTTACTTGCCTTCAGCTTTAATGTACAGCGCTATTGATGAGTTTAATCCTTCTATTGAAAGTGATAAAGACTGGGCAGCAACTTATTTAATGTTCGCTAAGTTTAATGAAGCCAGACTAGAAAAACAAAAAGAAGAACGCCATGCAAAAAGAAATGCTGCGCTCAAATCAAATATTCCTGTAAACGACATTGTAGGGACTTATGAAGATGTTTATTACGGAAAGGCCAAGGTGGTTGAGAAAGATGGGAAACTACATTTGTCGCTATTGCCCACAAAAGCTATTTTTAGTTCTGAAATGACACATTGGCAACAAAATAC
>Ga0079223_10000076_pt1 | contig 32992 bp, 36 predicted proteins | sample Stecom2011_FD_75072 | JGI IMG/M metagenome (GOLD analysis project Ga0079223, IMG submission 75072) | Agricultural soil microbial communities from Utah to study Nitrogen management - Steer compost 2011 | ecosystem: Environmental > Terrestrial > Soil > Agricultural land | place: USA: Utah...
CGACGCGATGAGTCGCACCCCTCGCGGGTGCGTGGATCGAAACGGGCGGTGCCGAGCACACGATTTCCGCCGCCCCGTCGCACCCCTCGCGGGTGCGTGGATCGAAACACTAACCCGCTTCGGCGGGTTTCGTTTTATCTGGTCGCACCCCTCGCGGGTGCGTGGATCGAAACTACCCCATCTTCGACTGGCACTCGCGGGATGTGTGTCGCACCCCTCGCGGGTGCGTGGATTGAAACACCCAGACAGAAAGGGAGCGACGACTAGGAAAGTCGTCGCTCCCTCGGTTTCGTGGTCCCCGCCCTCTTCACAAGGACAGGGTGCGCCTTACTGCAGCGTGCGCTCGAACACGAACTTGTCGTCCTGCCAGTCCACCGGCACCACGTCCTTCTCGCCAAATGTGCCGTCGAGCACCAGCTTGGCAATCGGGTTCTCGATATGCTGCTGGATCGCGCGCTTGAGCGGCCGCGCCCCGAACACCGGATCGAACCCTGCCCTCGCCAGTTGCGCCACAGCAGCGTCCGTGACTTCCAGGCGCATCTCGCGTTGCGCCAGACGGTCGGCCAGGCGTTGCAGCTGCAGGCGTGCAATCGATTCGATGTGCTTCGCATCCAGCGAGTGGAAGACCACCACTTCATCGATACGATTCAGGAACTCAGGGCGGAAGCTCTGCTTGAGTTCCGTCCAGATGACTTCCTTCACCACCTCGTACGGCTGGCCCGCCATGCTCTGAATATGCTGCGAACCGAGGTTCGAGGTCATGATGATGACCGTATTGCGGAAGTCGACTGTACGGCCCTGACCATCGGTGAGCCGGCCATCGTCGAGCACCTGCAGCAGCACGTTGAACACGTCGGGGTGTGCCTTTTCGACTTCGTCGAGCAACACCACGCTGTAGGGCTTGCGGCGCACTGCCTCGGTCAGGTAGCCGCCCTCTTCGTACCCCACGTAGCCCGGAGGCGCACCGATGAGCCGCGCTACCGAGTGCTTCTCCATGAACTCGCTCATGTCGATACGGATCATATGATCTTCCGAATCGAACAGGAAGCTGGCCAGCGCCTTGGTGAGCTCGGTCTTGCCCACTCCCGTGGGGCCCAGGAACAGGAAGGAGCCATAGGGTCGATTCGGGTCTGACAAACCGGCACGGGAACGACGGATGGCGTCAGCAACCAGCGTCACGGCTTCGTCCTGACCCACCACGCGCTTGTGCAGGTGTTCTTCCATATTGAGCAGCTTCTGGCGCTCGCCCTGCATCATTTTCGCCACAGGAATGCCGGTGGCACGCGAGACGACTTCGGCGATCTCTTCGGCACCCACCTCGGTGCGCAACAGCTTCGGCTTGTCGGCATGGGTATCCTGCTTACCTGCCTCCGCTGCCTTGAGACGGCCCTCCAGCTCGGGCAGGCGCCCGTACTGGAGTTCGGCAAGCTTGTCGAACTGCCCCTTGCGCTGCAGCTCCGCCATTTCCGCACGCAGCCGTTCGATCTCTTCCTTGATCGACTGCGAGCCCTGTACGGCCGCTTTCTCGGCCTTCCAGATTTCCTCGTAATCGTTATATTCGCGCTGCAGCTTCACCAGTTCGTCTTCAATAGCCTGCAGTCGGCGCTGCGACGCCTCGTCGGTATCACGGCGCACGGCCTCGCGCTCGATCTTGAGCTGAATGATGCGCCGGTCGAGCTTGTCCATCACTTCCGGCTTGGAGTCGATCTCCATGCGAATGCGCGCGGCGGCCTCGTCGATCAGGTCGATGGCCTTGTCGGGCAGGAAGCGGTCGGTGATGTAACGGTGCGAAAGTTCGGCAGCCGCAACGATGGCCGGGTCGGTAATGGCCACGCCGTGGTGAAGCTCGTAGCGTTCCTGCAAACCGCGCAGAATCGCAATGGTGGATTCCACGTCGGGTTCCGACACCAGCACCTTCTGGAAGCGTCGCTCGAGTGCGGCGTCTTTCTCGATGTACTTGCGGTATTCGTCGAGCGTGGTGGCGCCGATACAGTGCAGTTCGCCGCGCGAAAGCGCCGGCTTGAGCATGTTGCCCGCATCGATCGCGCCCTCGGCCTTGCCTGCGCCCACCATGGTGTGCAGTTCGTCGATGAATACGATCGTGTTGCCGTCGTCGTGGGCAAGTTCCTTGAGCACGGCTTTCAGGCGCTCTTCGAACTCACCGCGGTATTTTGCACCGGCGAGCAATGCCGCCATGTCCAGTGACAGCACGCGGCGGCCCTTGAGGGTTTCCGGTACCTCGTTATTGACGATACGCTGCGCCAGGCCCTCGACAATCGCGGTCTTGCCGACGCCGGGCTCGCCGATCAGTACGGGGTTGTTCTTGGTGCGACGCTGCAGAATCTGTATGGCACGTCGGATCTCGTCGTCGCGCCCGATCACCGGGTCGAGCTTGCCCTGACGCGCGCGCTCGGTCAGATCGGTGGTGTACTTTTCGAGCGCCTGGCGATTCTGCTCGTCAGACGGGTCGGTGACCGCCGCACCGCCACGCACGGCGTCAATGGCCGCCTCAAGTGCCTGGCGCTGCAATCCGGCGTCGCGCAGAATGCGACCGGTGTCGCCCTTGTCGTCGGCCAGGGCAAGCAGGAAGAGTTCGCTGGCAATGTAATCATCGCCCCGCTGCATGGCTTCCTTTTCGGTACGCGCCAGAATGCCTTGCAGCTCGCGGCTGACCTGCAGGTTGGCCTCGGCGCCCTGCACCTGGGGGTAGCCGGCAATCAGCTGATTCAGCGCGCTGTTCACGCGATTGACGGCCACGCCTGCACGAGCCAGCAGGCTGCTGGTGCCACTTTCATCGGCCAGCAGGGCTGTAAGCAGGTGCGCGGCCTCGATATACGGGTTGTCGTTTCGCAGGGCCAGGCTGCGTGCATCGCCGATGGCTTGCTGGAAACGGGTGGTCAGTTTGTCGAATCTCATGGTGTGTCGCCCCTTGGGGTGAATTCTTCAATTGCTTACAAGGTGCGGGCGACACAGCCCATTTCAAGGTGGCCAACGGCGCAACGACACCACTCAACCCGGCAGATCCGACACTGTTGACACAGAGTCGAAACTTGTTAAGCTGTGGGCGGCATGAATGTCACAGGAGCCGGCATGCGCGGAGTCATCAGAAAATGGGGCAACAGTGCGGCAGTTCGCCTGCCGTCGTCCATGCTGAAAAGTTTAAGAATCGGCATCGACGACCTGGTCGAAATGCGGGTGGAACGGGGCAACCTGATTCTTACGCCCGTGCGCACGCAGGAATACACCCTTGCGCAGCTCGTCGGCGGTATCAAACCCTCCAACACCCACCCCGAAGTCGATTTCGGGTCAATGTAGCACCCTTGCGGGCTTCCACTCCATGAGCAAGCGTTACACGCCCGAAGCGGGCGACATCGTGCATGTGCATTTCGAACTGCCGCCCCGGCACAGCGGCCCCGATTACAAAGCCGCACTGGTCATCAGCCCGGCAGTCTACAACAAGAAATCCGGCCTCATGGTGTGCTGTGCCGTCACGGCCGAGCCACGGGGCTACCCGTTCGAGGTACCCCTTAGCACCGCCGATGGCCAGGCCGTGCTGGCCGACCAGGTCAAGAGCCTGGGCTGGCCCGGTATCAAGATCAGCCATCAGGGCCGCGCCACTCCCGAAGAACTCGCCGCCGTACGCGCCAAGCTCATGGCGTTGATCCTGCCCGGCTGACCGCCTTGCCCCGGTACTGTTGACCGGCCGCTGTAACATTGCTACGAGGAGCCCATGAGCCGTTTCAAGCAGCTCGAAAGTTTCGTGGCCGTCGCCACCCTCGGCAGTCTGTCGGCCGCCGCCCGTCAGGAAGGCATCGCACCCGCCATGATGGGCCGGCGCATCAATGCGCTGGAGGCGCGCCTGGGCATCAAGTTGCTGGTCCGCTCCACCCGGCGCATGTCGCTCACTTCCGAGGGCAGCGCCTTTCTTGAAGAAGCGCAGCGCATTCTGCGCGATCTGAACGACGTCGAATCGCGCATTTCACAAGGCAGCGTACGCCCGTCGGGCCATCTGCGTGTCAGTGCACCGGCCGGTTTCGGGCGGCGTCACATCGCCCCTCTGCTGCCCTCGTTCATCCAGGCCTACTTCGACGTCACCATCAGCCTCGATCTCAGCGACCGGCTGGTCGACCTCATCGAAGAAGGCTATGACTGCGCCATCCGCATCGGCGAGCTCGAGGATTCCCGCATCGTAGGGCAACGGCTCGCCGACAATGTGCGGGTGATCGTGGCAGCGCCATCGTACCTGCAGCGCCACGGTCGGCCCAGCTCGCCCGACGACCTGCTGAATCACAATTGCCTGTCATTCGGGCAACAGGGCAACCAGGCCAAGGGCTGGCTGCTGCGTCAGAACGGCCAGGTGCGCGCGATACGGGTCAAGGGCAACCTCGCGTGCAGCGACGGGTCGGTGCTGCATCAATGGACTCTGGCCGGCATCGGCCTGGCGTGGCGATCGCTGTGGGAAGTGCGCGAAGACATCGCGCAAGGCCGGCTGGTGCCAGTACTTGAGGAATTCGCGGCGCCGCCGAATGGTATATTCGCGCTGACGCCAGAGCGTAAGCACTTGCCGCAACGCTTACGACTTTTTCTCGACATGCTCAAGCAGCATTATTCGTCGCCGTCGTACTGGGAAAATAGCTGATCTGGCCCGTAATTCCAGCGAAAATCGCCGAATCGGCGCCATATACCACAAAATAAAAATTTCCGCCATCAGGACAGATACGGTGTAATCCTTTATACTTGATCAGTATCAAACTGCAGTGAATGTCCTGCAGCACCCCGCAGTGACATCCTTCTGAAGTATGCAAAAGCGAATTCCCGTATCTCCCGACTCCACGCGTTGCTCGACCTGTATGCTCAGCGAGATCTGTCTTCCGCTGGGCATGGCGCGCAACGATATTTCGCGTCTGGATGAATTGATCAAAGAGCGGATTCGCCTTCCCAAGGGCACGGCGCTGTTTCATCTGGGCGACAAAACCGAGGCGGTCTACGGAATTCGTTCCGGGTCGATCAAAACACAACTCGAAGACGCATCAGGGCAGGTTCAGATTACCGGCTTTTTGCTTCCGGGCGAAATCCTCGGCATGGACGGTCTGGTCGACAACACCCATGTGTCGCATGCCATCGCACTGGAAGACAGTGAAGTCTGTGTGATTCGCCTTGACGAAATGGACCGGCTCGCCATGCAGCTGCCCGTGCTGCAACAGCAACTGCGCCGGCTCATGAGCAAAGAAATCAACCGCTCACACCTCCTGGTGATGTCGTTGGGAGCGCTGCGCTCGGAACAGCGGCTGGCCGCGTTTCTGCTCAACCTGTCGCACCGGCTGTCGGCGCTGGGTTATTCGCCCTACGAATTTGTGTTGCGCATGAGCCGCGAGGAAATCGGCAACTACCTGGGTTTGACCCTTGAAACGGTGAGCCGCCTGTTTTCACGCTTTGCCCGCGAAGGCGTGATCAAGATCCATCAGCGCGAAGTGCACATACTCGACATGCAGGCGCTGCGCACCCTGGCTGGCAGCGACTGCGCCTGACCGGCTGCATCCATATTCCAGACTAGTTGATGGGTTCGCCGAACTCGTCGTATTCCTTGGGCCGAGGCGCTATGTTCAGCGTAAGCGCACTGGAAATGGCGGCCATGATCCAGAAGAAGAAGAAGCCTGCGGCGTAAACCTGCATGCGCGACGCCTGAATGTGCCCGAAGATCACGATGTCGAGCGGATCGATGAGCGCAAACACAAAGAACGTCATCATGGCTGCAGCCAGAAACGAGGGCCACAGTATCCACATCAATGAACGCCACTTCATAGCACGTCTCCTGCAATCAGTGCCGCGGCTCGACCTCGATCTGCGGCTTGGTTACGACTAGCCCGCGCTTCACGCCGCCGTCACGGATTTCCTGATCGCCAAAATTGCTTACGGCCAGATAGATCGTAATGCCACAACCCACGATCGCCAGCGCCGGGCCCGCCATCAGGATCCAGGGCCAAGGCTCGCGGTACCACGGCTTCGATTGATCTGTGCTTTTCATGTTACCTGCCAGTTTGAGGTTTGAACATATCATACTACCCGGGCACCGCGCGACAGCCTGAACCCGGCTTTACTTCGGAACGTAGAAGCTGGAGTGTTCGACCACCACCGTTTCACGTCCGCCTTCCGACACGGCTTGGGCACGCAGTTCGATATCGTGCAGACCCGGTTCGGTCTGCCCCACCGGCACCTGCACCACGATCGGCACCAGACGGTTCGATGCCGGATCGATCTTGACGGTGGAGGTGGTGCCGTCGGCGGTGGTGAGCGTGATTTCAGGCAGCCCCGAAGCCGAAAGGTCAACGCTGAGGGTTTCTTCAGACGTATTCATGATCTGTAAACGGTAGACGTTTTCGATCATGCCGCCCGGAACCTCGCGCCCCAGCACACCCCGGTCGCGGATGACGTCGACGCGCAACGTGGTGCGCGTAGCCAGCGACACCAGGAAGGCCACGAGGATTACGCTGAGGATGGTCATGTAAACGATCGTGCGCGGGCGGAAGATGCGCTTTCGCACCTGCTGCTGCGTGAGCCCTTCCTTGATGGCGTTGCCCGACGTGTAACGGATCAGCCCTCGCGGGTAATCCATTTTGTCCATGACCGTGTCACAGGCGTCGACGCAGGCGCCGCACCCAATACACATGTACTGCATGCCTTCGCGGATATCGATGCCCGTGGGGCAGACCTGCACGCAAAGGCTGCAATCGACACAGTCGCCCATGCCGGCTTCCTTGTGGTCGATGCGCCGCGAACGACCACCACGCGGCTCGCCACGCACGTAGTCGTACGTCACCACGAAGGTGTCCTGGTCGACCATCACGCTCTGGAAGCGCGCATACGGGCACATGTACTTGCAGACCTGCTCGCGCATGAAGCCGGCGTTGCCCCAGGTGGCAAAACCGTAGAAGAACATCCAGAACCACTGCCAGAAGCCCAGGGTTCCGGCAAACACGCCCGTGAAGAGTTCACGAATGGGCGCGAAATAGCCGATGAAGGTGAAGCCAGTCCAGAGCGCGATCAGGATCCACAGCACGTGCTTGGTGGCCTTGAGCCGGATCTTGCGCGCATTCCAGGGTGATTCGTCGAGACGGATGCGGGCGAGCCGGTCGCCTTCGACCTTGCGCTCGACCCACATGAAAATTTCGGTATAGACCGTTTGGGGGCAGGCATAGCCGCAGAACAGCCGCCCCGCCATTGCCGTGAACAGAAATAGCGAGAACGCCGAAAGCACCAACAGGACAGTCAGATAGATGATGTCCTGTGGCCACAACACCATGCCAAAGATGTAGAACTTGCGGGCGCCGAGATCAAACAGCACGGCCTGACGGCCGTTCCATTGCAACCACGGCAGCCCGTAATAAATCAGCTGGGTGAATACCACCAGCGCGACACGCCATCGTGCAAAGAAGCCGGTAACCGAACGCGGATAAATCTTGCTGCGAACGTCGGCCAGCGCACGTTCCACAACAGGCGAGGACCCACCGCCCGGCCTCGCAATAGGCTGCGGCTGCCAGGCAGGCGCAGCGTCTTCGTTCCGGGGTCGTACGGTGGGTTCCTGACTACTCATTATGTATTACTGCCTTGTCGTGTCGAACTTCAGATTTCAGTTGGCGGCTGCCACGTTGCTGCCCGGATTGTTGGAAAGACCCCAGACCCACGCCGCCAGCAGGCGGATTTGCTCTTCCGTCAGAATATTCTTCTGGGCGGGCATGATGTTCTCGCGCCCATTCAGAATCGTTTCGACGATAGAAGCTTCCGAACTGCCATACAGCCAGACGTTGTCGGTCAGGTTCGGGGCACCCATGGCGGGATTGCCCTTGGCGTCGGCGCCGTGGCAGGCCACACAGTAGGTGTCGAAGTGACGCTTGCCGGGAACGACGCGCAACGCATCGTGCGCCAGGCCCGAGAGCGACCGCACGTACTGTGCAATATCGGAGGCCTCGGACGGCTTGATCTGCGCACCCCAGGGCGGCATCATGCCATGACGCCCTTCGGTGATCGTGTGGATGATCTGCTCGGGCGAGCCCCCCCACAGCCAGTCACCGTCGGTAAGGTTGGGGAAGTTGGCGGCGCCACGCGCATCGGAACCGTGGCACTGCGCGCAGTTGTTCAGGAACAGGCGCTGACCGATTTCGCGGGCAGATTCGTCGCGCGCGACCTGCTCGAACGGCATTTCCTGATAGCGCGCGTAAATCGGCTTGATGCGCTCTTGCAGGGCCAGCTGATCGGCGCGCACCTCGCGTGCGGCGCTGTAGCCGGTAAAGCCGTTGCCGAAGCCCAGCGCCGGGTACAGCCAGAAGATGCTCAGGCCGATGATGCAAAGGCCCACGAACATCACTGTCCACCAGCGGGGAATCGGGTTGTTCAGCTCGGTGAGGTCGCCGTCCCACACGTGGCCCGTGTCTTCGACCTGCTCGATTTCGCGCTTGAGCCATGCGCGCTGCGAGAACAGCAGCACGAGACAGAACACGACGCCGCCGATCGAAAGTATTGCGATCCAGTAGCTCCAGAAGCTACTTACGAAGTCATTCATGGGAGCTCCTAATCCTTCTTTTCAGTGACTTGCTCGTCGGGCAGTGCGAAGGGCAGCATCGAGGCTTCGCGGTTGGCTTCGCTACGCCCCCTCGAAAATGCCCACCAGCAGATGCCCAGGAAAGTGATCATCGCCAGAACGGTGGCAAAAGCGTTGATGACGGCGATCATTGCACACCCCCTTCCATTACAGCGCGTGCCGCAGCTTCGCGACCGGCCACACCCAGGCCCTGCAGATACGCAACGATGGCGTCTTCTTCGGTCTTGCCCTTGAGGGCTTCGGGCGCCGCGTCGATCTGCTCATCGGTATAGGGCACACCGATGCGACGAAGCGCACGCATCTTCGCCTGAACGTCGACGTTTTCCACGCTGTTGTGCTGCAGCCAGGGGTATGCGGGCATGTTCGATTCCTTCACAACCGCGCGCGGATCACGCAAGTGCACGCGGTGCCAGTCGTCGGAATAACGTTGACCCACACGCGCCAGGTCGGGGCCGGTACGCTTGGAACCCCACAGGAAGGGGTGTTCGTACACGCCCTCGCCTGCCAGCGAATACGGGCCATAACGCTGCACTTCGGAGCTCAGCATGCGGACCTGCTGCGAGTGGCAGCCCACACAGCCTTCGCGGATGTAAATGTCACGCCCCACCAGCCGCAGCGAATCGTAAGGCTCGACGCCCTCGACCGGCACGGTGGTGGAGTGCTGGAAGAACAGCGGAACGATCTGTGCCAGACCGGCGAAGGAGATCACCAGTACGCTGCACACGATGAGCCAGCCGACGTTCAGCTCGATCGTCTTGTGGGAAAAAAGTTTAGGTTTTTCTTGCGCCATTTTTTTCAATCTCCTCAGGCGGTGGCCGGAGCCGGCATACGCAGGGCCGGGTCACGCGCGTCGGGGCTGTACAGCGGCACTTCGGGGTTCACGCCCTTGACGCCGACTCGAACGGTCATGATGGTGTTCCAGAACATGATCACGACACCGGTCAGGAACATGAGACCGCCAAGCAGACGAATGGCATAGAACGGGTACGTGGCCTTGACCGCTTCCACGAAGGAATAGGTGAGCGTGCCGTCGGCGCCGGTTGCGCGCCACATCAGGCCTTGCATCACACCCGCAATCCACATCGAGGCGATGTACAGCACCACGCCCAGGGTGGCGATCCAGAAGTGCACCTCGATGGCCTTCACGCTGTACATGGTGGTACGGCCGAACAGGCGCGGAATGAGGTAATAGAGCGAGCCGAAGGTAATCATGGCGACCCAGCCCAGCGCACCGGAGTGAACGTGGCCGACGGTCCAGTCGGTGTAGTGCGACAGCGCGTTCACCGTACGGATCGACATCATGGAACCTTCAAACGTGGACATGCCGTAGAAAGACAACGCCACGACCAGGAACTTGAGGATCGGGTCGGTGCGCAGCTTGTGCCAGGCACCCGACATGGTCATGATGCCGTTGATCATGCCACCCCACGACGGAGCCAGCAGAATCAGCGACAGCGCCATGCCCAGCGATTGGGTCCAGTCGGGCAGCGAGGTGTACAGCAGGTGGTGGGGGCCCGCCCACATGTACGTGAAAGCCAGCGCCCAGAAGTGAACGATGGACAGGCGGTACGAGAAGATGGGACGCTCGGCCTGCTTCGGCACGAAGTAGTACATCATGCCCAGGAAGCTGGTGGTGAGGAAGAAGCCCACCGCATTATGGCCGTACCACCACTGCACCATGGCGTCTTGCACGCCGGCATAGATGGAATACGACTTCCACAGCGACACCGGCATTTCAAGGTTGTTGAAGATGTGCAGGACCGCGATGGTGAGGATGTACGAACCGAAGAACCAGTTCGCCACGTAAATATGCTTGACGCGACGCTTGGCGATCGTGCCGAAGAACACGATGGCGTAGGCCACCCATACCAGCGCAATCAGAATATCGATGGGCCATTCCAGCTCGGCGTATTCCTTGGTGCTGGTGATACCCAGCGGCAGCGTGATCACCGCCGCCACGATAACGGCCTGCCAGCCCCAGAAAGTGAAGGCGGCCAGTTTGTCGCTGAACAGTCGAGCCTGGCTGGTACGCTGCACCACGTAGTACGAGGTGGCAAACAGCGCGCTGCCGCCGAATGCGAAGATGACCGCATTGGTGTGCAGCGGCCGCAGACGGCCGTAGCTGAGCCAGGGAATGTCGAAATTCAGTTCAGGCCAGATCAGTTGTGCGGCGATCCAGACGCCGACAGCCATGCCTACGATTCCCCAGACTACGGTCATGATCGCAAACTGCCGTACCACACCGTAGTTGAAGACTTCTGGCTGTTTTCCGAGCGTATCGGAAGTACCCATGAGCTTCCCCTCTAATTAAAAAAACAAATCGCGAGCATGATCCCGCATGACCAGGCCGGCAGCCTTGATCTGAATCAATGCCTCATCTACCCCTTTAGGCTTGATGCTTTCCCGCCACACGGCGGCGCGGCCTGCAGCGCAAACCGGCATCTTCCCAATTCTTCTATGCCCCGCTTATCCGTCGCGCTTGTCGTGGTCAGACGGTTCGGATGACTTCGGCGTGTCGTCGTCGAGAAGGATGGACTCGCCCCCGGACTGCGTGTCGTCGAACTGACCGGCAAAAATTGCCCACCAGAACAGACCGCCGATCAGCACCACGAACGCCAGTGCGATCGGCAGCAACAGCAGCAACGAGGCGGTCATGCCCCACCCCGGGCAGCCGCGGCCGGCCAGCCGGGGATGTCGACCGAACGGCACTGCCGCCGGTACATGCGCCATGCATTGGCCGCCACGGCCAGCGACGACAGCAGCATGCTGATCGCCGCGACCCAGGGGGCCACGAGCCCGATCGCCGCAAGCGGCGTCATGAGCAGGTGCCACGCAATGGACCCGTACAGATTCTGGCGCGTGACACGGCGCGCCGCCTGCACCAGAGCAGCAACTTCGGATTCGGAAACGGAACCGCGCGCAGCGAGGGTGGCGTGCGCGGCGGAAACGGTGGAGGGAACGGCCATGGCCATGGCACAGGGGCAGCTCATGACGAACATGGCCACCGTAACGGGCACGGCATGGGCGGGATCGATGTACAGCCACCAGACTGCCCCGGCCACGATGGCCAGCAGCACCTGAATGGAGACGAACCAGAATGCCAGACGATCGGCATGGGCGCCGGCCGCAACACGGAAGGCCTCAACCGCCTGGTTGGCACCCGCAGACTGTACCGCCTGGCGCGCACACAATTCCAGATAACGGGCGGTGAGCAGGAAGGCGACGAACATCCCGACCGAATCGAAGTAGACTTCGCCCTGACCCGCCCACGTTGCATAGGCGCTGGGCACAAACGCCACGATGATGCCCAGGGCGACGGGCACGTCCATGGTGATGCGACCACGCACGAGGCGATCGATCGCGCCCGCCCACACGGGCTGGGCACAATACAACACCACGGGAACGGTAATGAGCAGACTGATCCAGTTCATCAGGAAGATGGCCTGGTCGAGCAGCTGGAGATTGTCGGGCGCCATGCCTTCGTGGCGCAGATAGCCCGGGAAAGCAAACATCATGACCTGCATCATCGCAAGCCACGCGAGCCCCAGACGTGCGAGCATATGGCGACGCCGATGGCGGTCCGCGGCGGATAACGCCACGGGGGGAGAGAAGATGGACAGCGCGCTCATGCGCTGCAATATACCTGCACGCACCCAGGCAAGGCTTGATCTAGATCAACGCTTTACATGATTGCTGCACCGCAACGCCGCCCGCGGAACACGACTGTTGTTTGAAGATTGAAAAAGCCCCTGCCCCATGTTCACGCGCCCCGCGAGCGGCGCGTCGAACCCACGGCAGGGGTCGGGAACTCAGCCTTGCAGGCTTACGCTGCGGATTCCTCGAACTGGGCTTCCTCGGTGGAGCCGGTGAGCGCGGTGGTCGAGGACTGGCCGCCTTCGATCACCTGTGTCACGGCGTCGAAGTAACCGGTACCCACCTCGCGCTGATGCTTCACCGCGGTGAAACCGAGGTCGGCGGCGGCGAATTCCTTCTGCTGCAGCTCGACGAAGGCGCTCATCTGGCGACGGGCGTAACCATGCGCAAGCTCGAACATGCCGTAGTTCAGCGCATGGAAGCCGGCCAGCGTGATGAACTGGAACTTGTAACCCATGGCACCCAGTTCCCGCTGGAAGCGCGCGATGGTGTCGTCGTCGAGGTTCTTCTTCCAGTTGAACGACGGCGAGCAGTTGTAGGCCAGCATCTTGCCGGGGAACTGCCGGTGAATCGCCTCGGCAAACTGGCGCGCATACTCGAGGTTCGGTGTGGACGTTTCGCACCATACGAGGTCGGCGTACGGCGCATAGGCCAGGCCGCGCGCAATCGCCTGCTCGATGCCGGCGCGGGTGCGGAAGAAGCCTTCCACTGTACGCTCGCCGGTAATGAAGGGGCGATCGTTCTCGTCGATGTCGCTGGTGACGAGGTCGGCCGCATCGGCATCGGTACGGGCGACCAGCAGGGTGGGCACGTCAAGCACGTCGGCGGCCAGGCGCGCTGCCACGAGCTTGGATACGGCTTCGCGGGTGGGCACCAGTACCTTGCCGCCCATGTGGCCACACTTCTTCACCGATGCAAGCTGATCTTCGAAGTGCACGCCCGCAGCGCCGGCCTCGATCATCGCCTTCATGAGCTCGAACGCGTTGAGCACACCCCCGAAACCCGCCTCGGCGTCGGCCACGATGGGCGCGAAGTAATCGATGTAGTCGGGGTCGCCCGGCTGTTTGCCTTCACTCCACTGGATCTGGTCGCAGCGCGCCAGCGCGTTGTTGATGCGGCGCACGACTTGCGGCACCGAGTTGGCGGGGTACAGCGACTGATCGGGATACATTTCACCGGCCAGGTTGGCGTCGCCGGCCACCTGCCAGCCCGACAGATAAATAGCCTTGAGGCCCGCCTTGACCTGCTGCATGGCCTGGTTGCCGGTGAGCGCGCCCAAAGCGTTCACAAAAGGCTCTTCGTGCAGCAGGCCCCACAGTTTCTCGGCGCCGCGGCGTGCCAGCGTGTGTTCGACCACCACCGAGCCGCGCAGCTGGATCACGTCTTCGGCGGTATAGCCGCGCTTGATGCCCTGCCAGCGGGCATCCTCGGCCCAACGGCGCTGCAGATTGCGGACTTCGGTTTCGCGTGTGCTCATGGTGTTCCCCTTATGCATATGAAAAGAAAGACTGGATGGGGAAAATTCTACGGGTATGCTGCAACGCAAAGAACACTTTTGTCTTATATAAGACAATGAATTTTTCTTTTATAAATCAACGAAATGAAAGTTGTATTCCGCATTAAGAAACGACATTCCCGGAAATGAAACGTTCTTCGACGCGCCGCAAAATACAATTTCCGTAATGTGAAATGCGAGTTTCACAGCCTGGAATCCGGGGGATTAAAATGCAGGATGTTCCACCTTCGTTTTACACATGACCACCCTTTCGAATGCTCCACTGGGGCGCGATGTCGATTACCCCCGCTCGTACGACCCCACCCTGCTCTTTCCCATAGAACGCGAAACCAACCGTCGCAGCCTGCAACGACCCGCCCACTGGTATGGTGCCGACATCTGGAACGGGTACGAGATCTCGTGGCTGAATCCGCGCGGCCTGCCGCGTGTGGCCGTGGCGCGTTTCACCATTCCCGCCGACAGCCCCCGCCTCATCGAGTCGAAGTCGTTCAAGCTGTACCTCAACTCGCACAATGAAGAGCGCTATGCGAGCGCCGACGATCTGGCCGCCATACTGCGCACCGACCTGAGCCGTGCGGCCGGTGCCGAGGTTCAGGTGCACCTCGAAACGGATCTGGCGCGTCTGGAAAGTGTGTGCCGCCCCCTGCCGGGCCTGTGCCTGGACGACCTGGACATCGAGATCGACCGCTACGAACCTGACGCCACCTTGCTGCGGCGCGATTCAGGCAGTGCGGTGGTGACTGAAACGCTGGTGAGTAATCTGCTCAAGTCGAATTGCCCCGTAACCGGGCAACCCGACTGGGGTTCCGTGCAGGTGCGTTATACGGGCCCGGGTATCAACCACGCCAGTCTGCTGAGATATGTCGTGTCGTTCCGTCGCCATACCGAATTCCACGAACATTGCGTAGAACGCATGTATTGCGATCTGTGGCAGGTTCTTTCGCCGCAATCGCTGTTTGTAATGGCGCGCTACACGCGCCGCGGGGGGCTCGATATCAATCCCTGGCGCAGCAGCCACCCCGTACAGGTCGACGACCTGCGCACTGTGCGGCAGTAGGCGGCGCACGCGGCAAGGCGTCGCAGCAACCGCGCGGGCGGGGTCACGCGGGGCTGGCCGCCGTACGTGCTGCGGCAGAACGCCCCACAGCAACGGCCAGCAGGGCTGCGGCAATGAAGCTGAGCCCCGCCCCCATCCAGGGGCCGCGGGTGAGCCCGAGGTCGAGCATCAGGCCGAAACCGACCGGTGCCAGCGACGCGCCCACATCCATTCCGGAATACACCAGCCCGTAAACGGTGCCGGTGGCGCCTTTGGGGGTGACCCGCCGTATGAGCATGTCACGCGATGGGCCGGCCACACCCGAAAAAAACCCGGCCATGGCCACGAAAACCAGGGCCATGTACGAACCGGCCCAGCCACTGGCAAGCAGCGCAAAGCACAGCGCGGCCAGCACCAGCGTAACGAAGACGATGAACTCGCTGCGTGGCGTGCTGGATACGATGAACCCGCCCGCCAGCATGCCCGCCGCACCGGCGACCATATACCCCGACAGGGCCGAACCCGCCAGCACCTTGTCGATGCCATAGACGGTGCCCAGCATCGGAATGGTGTAGTTCTGGATGGCCGACAGGGCAATGGAACTGAATGCGAAGAACAGGAACGCCCCCCACAGGGCCGGCTGCACCGCCAGAGCCTGCAGGGTTCCCCCCACGCTGCGCCGCGAAAGGTCGCCTGTTGGCGTGCCCCGAGCGCCGGCAGCGGGTGCGGCGTGCGCCTGCGCCGCAGCGCCCGGTTGGGCATCGGTGGCAGCCGTGTCGGGCATCAGCGCCCCGCCCTGCACGGCGGCCGAACGGCCCGAAAGCATGTCGCGCCCCAGCCAGGTGAGCAGCAACACCACACCGACCAGCGCTGAGGCGGCCACCGCAGCCGTGCGCCAGTCGGCCCAATGAATGAAGGCGGCCATGTACACGGGGGCGAGCGCCCAGCCAAGGTTGCCGGTAAGCCCGTGCGTACTGAACCCATGGCCAAGCCGGCGGGCACTGACACGGTGATTCAGTATGGAGTAATCGACCGGGTGGAACACGGCATTGCCCACCCCGCCGATGATCGCCGCCAGCACCAGCATGGCGTAGCCGGTCGACCCGGCAATGAGCAACCCCGACAGGGCAAAGCAGATGAGCCCGAAATGCAGCACCGGCACCGGCCCGATGCGATCGACCACGAAACCCGAAGACGCCTGCCCGATCGACGACACCAGAAAAAAGATGGACGCCAGCAACCCCAGCTGCGCGAAGTCGTAGCCGTATTCGTGTGCGAGCGAGAGGTACAGCGTGGGCAGCACGAGCTGAAAGAAATGTGAACATGCATGCGCGCCGCCCACCAGCGCGATGATGAGCCAATCACGGCGCCGCACAATTGCGCTATCGACGCCGGCCGCCTGAACCGAGGCACTCATGACACGAAAATCCTAAGAACGTTCAGAGCGTGTGCGAATTTCGGGCCACGCTCGCTTGAGGTAATAGCACATCGACCACACCGTAAGAACGGCGGCCACCACGATCAGCGCCTGCCCGACCAGGTCGGTGGGCACGCCGAACAGCGGCTGACCGAACAGCAGGCAGGGAATGGCCACCATTTGCGCGGCTGTCTTGAACTTGCCCAGCCAGTGCACCGCCACGCTGCCGCTCGCTCCGATCTTGGCCATCCATTCACGCAGGGCGGAAATGGTGATTTCGCGACCGATGATGATGAGCGCAATGAAGGCATCGACGCGATCGAGGTTCAGCAGAATGAGCAGTGCCGCGCACACCATGAGCTTGTCGGCCACCGGATCGAGGAAGGCGCCAAAACTCGAGGTCTGGTTCCAGCGCCGTGCAAGCCAGCCGTCGAACCAGTCGGTAAGTGCCGCAATGATGAAGAAGGCGGCGCCCACCGCATCGCGCGTGGCTTCGGGCATGAGGTTGGTTGGCACGTAGTACAGCGCGACGATCAGGGGGATCATCGCAATGCGAAGCCACGTGAGGGCGATAGGCAGATTGAATGGCATAGTCGGAATACTAACCCAAGGCACCCGCCCTCAGCGCAGTGCGTGATAGATGCGTTCGGCCAGCTCATCGGAGATGCCTTCCACCGAACGCAGATCGTCGATGCTGGCATCGACCACCCCCGAGAAGCCGCCAAACCGTGCCAGCAAGCGCTGACGGCGGCGCGCGCCGATGCCTTCGATCTCCTCGAGCCGCGACACGGTACGTGCCTTGGCGCGGCGCGCCCGCATGCCTGTGATCGCAAAGCGGTGCGCCTCGTCGCGAATCTGGGCGATGAGCATGAGCGCCGGCGATTCCACACCCAGCTGAAGGGGCTCGCGTCCGTCGGCAAACAGCAGCGTCTCGAGCCCCACCTTGCGCCCTTCCCCCTTGGCCACCCCCACCAGAACCCGCGTATCGAGCCCCAGCTCGACGAAGACCTGACGCGCCACCTCGACCTGGCCCTTGCCACCATCGATCAGCACCACCTCGGGCAGCGGCGCATCGCCGTCGGCCACCCGTGTGAACCGCCGCGACAACACCTGGCGCATGGCGGCGTAGTCATCGCCCGGCGTGATGCCGGCGATGTTGTAGCGCCGGTACATTGAAGGCTGCATGTCGTGATTCTGATACACCACACACGAGGCCTGGGTAGCCTCACCGGCGGTATGACTGATATCGAAGCATTCGATTCGCAGGGCTTCCAGCGAGGCCGCATCGGTGTCGAGATTGAGCGTGGTGGCCAGCGCCAGCGTGCGCGCCTCGCGAGCGCCGGATTCGCTCAGGGAGCGCGCCAGCGCCAGCTCGGCGTTCTTCACGACCTGCTCGAGCCAGGTTTTGCGCAAACCCTGCGGGCGGATGATGTAACGCGCCTTGACCCCGGTTTGTTCCGCCAGCAGGGCAAGCAGTTGCGGATCGGGCAGCTTGTGCGAACACACGAGCACGGGCGGCATGCGCGTATCGATATAATGCTGCGCCACGAAGGCCGCCAGCACGTCGGCCGGCGTGTCGTCGACCGTGTGCGACGGGAAAAACGCCTTGTCGCCCAGGTGGCGGCCACCGCGCACCATCGCCAGGTTCACGCAGGTGCGCCCGCCCGAGGCCACCACGCCGATGATGTCCACGTCGTCGTTGCCGATCTGCTCCATCGACTGCTGCTGCAATACGCGCGACAGCGCGCCCATCTGGTCGCGCAGCATCGCCGCCTGCTCGAAATCCAGGCGCTCCGAGGCCGAAAACATGCGTGCCTCGATGTCTTTCAGCACATCATCGGCGTGACCGTCGAGAAAGCGGATCGCGCGCTCCACGTCGGCCTGATAGTCTTGCACCGAAATCAGCCCCACACACGGAGCCGAGCAGCGGCCAATCTGGTGCAGCAGGCAGGGCCGCGAGCGATTGGCAAAAACGCTGTCTTCACAGGTACGAAGCCGGAACACGCGCTGCAGAATCTGAATGGTTTCGCGCACCGCCCAGCTGTTCGGGTACGGACCAAAAAAGCGGCCCTGCCGGCTCGTTGCACCCCGGTAGTACGCAATGCGGGCGTATTCGTGCGCGCTGAAGCGCAGGTACGGGTATGACTTGTCGTCGCGAAAGAGAATGTTGTAGCGGGGCTTGAGCCGCTTGATGAGGTTGTTCTCGAGCAGCAGGGCTTCCGCCTCGCTGCGCGTGACGGTAACCTCGACCCGCTGCACGCGCGCCACCATGTGAGCGATGCGCGGGCTGTTCGCGGTTTTCTGAAAATACGAGCTGACGCGGCGCTTGAGATCGCGCGCCTTTCCCACGTAAAGCACCTCGCCCTGCGCATCGATATGCCGATACACCCCGGGCAGGTTCGGAAGCTCAGCCAGAAAGGATTTCAGATCGAATTCTTCGGGCATGCTGGTATTGCGTGTCATGCTGCAGAGTGTTCCAGTCGGGCGCGACCGTGCGTGGCATGAGGCGGGCGAGCCGGGCCAGCGACTCGGGCGGTGGCGTGAACTGCAGGCGTTGCAGCAGTTCGTCGGCCAGATCGGGCCGGTTGCACACCAGCACCATGTCGCAGCCCGCAGTGAGCGCGGCTTGGGCACGGGCCAGAATGTCGCCCGCCACGGTTGCGCCTTCCATGGTGAGATCATCGGAAAACACCACACCATCGTAGCCCAGGCGCCCGCGAAGTATGTGCTGTACCCATACTCGCGAAAAGCCGGCCGGGGCAGCATCGACCTGCGGGTAGATGACATGCGCCGGCATGACCGACGGCAGGGCCAGATCGCCCAGCCACTCGTACGGGCGGGCATCGGCCGACAGAATCTCGTCGAGCGTGCGCTCATCCACGGGAATCTCGTGATGCGAATCGGCCTCGACCGCACCGTGGCCGGGGAAATGCTTGCCGCACGCCGCCATGCCGCCCAGCGCCAGACCGTGCATGAGCGCCCGGGCAAGCTGCGTGACGATCGCAGGGTCGCGGTGCAGGGCGCGATCGCCAATGACGCGGCTGACGCCGTAATCCAGATCAAGCACGGGCGTAAAGCTCAGGTCGACCCCGCAGGCACGCAGCTCGGCCGCCAGCACGTAGCCCACCGCAGTGGCCGCCTGCAGTGCGCGCTGTGGGTCGGCGTCCCAGGCCTCGCCCAGGCGTCGCATGGCGGGCTGTTCGGTAACCCGTCGCTGCGAAAGCGCTGCACGCGCCCGCCTTCATGGTCGACCGCAATCAGCAAGGGGGCCGAGCGAAGGGCGTGAATTTCGTCGCACAGCGCCTCGAGATGCGCGCGATCTGAAAAATTGCGCGCAAACAGAATGACGCCACCGACGAGCGGGTGACGCAGACGCGCGCGCTCGTGGTCGGTAAGGCGGTGGCCGGCCACGTCGACCATGACGGGCCCGCGTGGCAGTTCGATCGGGGTTGTGATCATGAATGAGGTGCGTTCAATGGCGCGCCCGCGGGCTGAGCGAGCGCTTCGACCACCACGTAGGCGGCCACGATGTCATGTTCGTCGGTTACGGAAACGTGCGCCACGCCGAAACGCTGCGCATACCAGCCGGCAAGCGGTTCGGAAAGCTGGACGTAAGGCCGGCCGCCGGGGCCGTTGAGGGTCTGCATGCGCGACCAGGCCATTGGCATGCGCATGCCCAGGCCGATGGCCTTGGAAAAGGCTTCCTTGGCGGCAAAGCGGGTGGCCAGATAGCGGATGCCCCGGCGCGGATCGCGTGCATAGCGCCGCTGAAAGGTCTGAATCTCGCCGGGCCCCAGCACCCGCTGCACGAAGCGCTGCGGATGCCGATCGAATACACGCTGAACGCGCTCGAGCCGCACGATATCCATACCGATGCCCGCGATGCGGGCCGCGCCTGCCTGCGCCGGCATACGCCACTCCCATGAACCAAGCCAAACCGCATCATACCGTGTTGACGCGGTGCAGCGTGGATGCCTGCGCCCACAGCGTGGGCCGTGCGACAGCCACGCCGCACGCCCGTGCACGCCGTGGTGAGCGCGATGCGTCTAGCGCGGACGCTTGTCGATGACCCGACGCGCCTTGCCGGTCAGCGTGCGCTCAACCTGGCCGGGTGGCTGAATCGTGATTCTCGCGCTGATGCCCACGTAATTCTTGAGCGAATGCCCCAGCCGTTTGCCGATTGCCGCCCGCTCGTCTTCGCTGAGGTGTCCGCATTCCGAACGCAGCTCGGTCAGCACCTCCAGCGCATCGAGATTGCCTTCGCGCGTGACCACCAGTTGATACTGGGGTGCCAGCTCGGGCATCTTGAGCACCAGTTCCTCGACCTGGGTCGGAAAGAGATTGACGCCACGAATGATGAGCATGTCGTCGCTGCGGCCGGTGATCTTGCCGATTCGGCGCATGCTGCGTGCCGTGGGCGGCAGCAGGCAGGTCAGGTCACGCGTGCGGTAGCGGATCACCGGCATGGCTTCCTTGGTGAGCGAGGTGAACACCAGCTCGCCGGATTCGCCTTCCGCCACCGGTTCGCCCGTGTCGGGGTTGACGATCTCCGGGTAGAAGTGGTCTTCCCACACTACAGGGCCGTCTTTCGCTTCGACACACTCCATGGCCACGCCGGGCCCCATCACCTCCGACAGGCCGTAAATATCCACGGCATCCAGGCCGGAGTGCGCCTCGATATCCTCGCGCATGCGGCCCGTCCAGGGTTCCGCTCCGAAAATGCCGATCCGCAGCGTGGATTCCTTCGGATTCATGCCCTGCCGCTGCATCTCTTCCATGATGTTGCAGAAGTAAGACGGCGTCACCATGATGATGCGAGGGCCGAAATCGCGGATCAGCTGCACCTGTTTCTCGGTCTGCCCGCCCGACATCGGCACCACCGAGCAGCCCAGCCGCTCGGCGCCGTAGTGGGCGCCGAGGCCACCAGTGAACAGCCCGTACCCGTACGCCACGTGCACGATGTCGCCCGGCCGGCCGCCGGCGGCCCAGATCGAGCGCGCCACCAGCTCAGACCAGTTGTCGATATCGCGCTGGGTATAGCCCACCACGGTGGGTTTGCCCGTGGTGCCGCTCGATGCATGAATGCGCACCACCTTTTCGCGCGGCACCGCAAACATGCCGAACGGGTAGTTCTCGCGCAGGTCGCCCTTGGTGGTGAACGGGAACTTCGATAGATCGGCGAGCGTTTTGAGATCGTCGGGGTGAACGCCCGCAGCGTCGAAGCTCTTGCGGTAATGCGGCACATTCTCATAGGCGTGGCGCAGCGTCCATTTGAGGCGTTCGAGCTGTAGCGCCCGCAGCTCGTCTTCGCTTGCATGTTCGATGGGGTCGCGCCCCCGCTTCATGTCCGACATGATGTGTCTCCTGCCCTGTCTTGTCTTGCTCTGTAATTCTTATGGTGATCGGGGTCGGCTATGCGCCCGCACCTTCCACCACATTCCCCTTGATTCGGTACGAACGCCCCCGGAACACCGCGATCTGCCTGCCGTCCTGATTGGTCACGTAAACATCGTAGATGCCCGTGCGCCCGGCCAGTGAATATTCCACGGCCGTGGCGGTGAGCCGGTCGCCTTCGAAGGCCGGCGCCAGGTAATCGATGGTGCAGCCCGACGCAACGGTCACCAGGTTGCGCGAATTGCACGCGAAGGCGAACGCGCTGTCGGCCAGCGCAAAGATGAAGCCTCCGTGACACGTCTTGTGGCCGTTCAGCATTTCGGGCTTCACCGTCATGCTCATGGTGGCGCTGCCCGGAGCTACGGCATCGAGTGTGGCGCCCAGCGCCTGCGACGCCGTGTCGCGTTCATACATGGCCTGCCCGGCCAGCTCGGCCAGCGCCTGCGGATCGTCGGGCAGGGTTTCGGTTACCACCTGTGCTGCATTGCCTGCGCTCATCACTGCCCCTTGAATACTGGTTGACGCTTTTCCATGAAGGCGGCAACGCCTTCCGCGTAATCGTCGCTCGCACCCAGCTCGCGCATCATGTCGCGCTCGAGGTCGAGCTGCGCGTCGAGCGTGTTGCCCAGGCTTTCGCCAATGGCCCGCTTGGTGAAGGCGAGCCCCTTGGTGGGGGCCTGCGCAAAATGGCGGGCAAGGGCATCGAGCCGTGCTTCGAGTTCGGCGTCGGGCACGCATTCCCAGATCATGCCCCACTGCTGGGCCTGTGCGGCCGGGAGCTTGTCGCCCAACAGGGCCAGACCCAGGGCACGCGCCCGCCCCACCAGCCGAGGCAGGGCATAGGTGCCGCCCGTATCGGGTATGAGGCCGAGCCGGCAGAACGGCTGGATGAAGCTGGCCGATTCGGCCGCCACGACGATATCGCCGCCCGCCAGGGCCAGGTTGGCGCCGGCACCCGCGGCAACGCCGTTGACGCCCACCACGACCGGCAGCGGCAGCGCGTTCAGGCGCCGGATGAGCGGCGCATAGAACGTTTCAACGGTTTCGCCCAGATCGACGCGACCGCCGTCAGCCCCGGGCTGGCGCTCCGAAAGGTCCTGGCCAGCGCAAAAGCCGCGTCCGCGACCGGAAATGACAAGCACGCGTGCCCCGCCCTGTTCCACCTGGGTCAGGGCATTGGCCAGTTCGCGGTGCATGGCAGCCGTAAAGCTGTTCAGCTTGTCGGGCCGGTTCAGCCAGATGCGCGCAATACCGCCTTCCTGCTGAAATTCAATGCTTTCGTAAGTCATGCGCACCTCCTCAGACATGCCAGCGGGTTTGCACCACGCGGAAGCGGTTTGCCACGAACGCACTGTCGGACAACGCAGCGTTGGCAGCCGGGTTGGCGCCGGTGCCGTGGAAATCGCTGAAGGCTGCCGTCTGGTTCACGAACACGCCGCCCGTCAAGTTCAGGGAAAGCGACACCCCCGCACGCTCAGCGGCCTTGCGCATGTCGATGGCCACCGCATCGCGGGTGGTGTAGCCCGACAGCGTAAGCGCACCATGCTGCACGACCGTATCGCGCGCGAGCTGAATGCTGTGTTCGGTGGAATCGGTGGCCACCACAAACACGATGGGCCCGAACCATTCCTGGAAAATGCGTTCATCGCTCGCATCGGCCTTGAGCACCAGGGGCGTTCGCACGCGCGCCTTGGGGTGTTGGGGATGCTCGAGCGCACGGCTGTCGCACAACACCGGCAGGCCGAGCTCACGCGCCGCGTCGATGCGCTGGGCCGTCGCTTCGTTCTGGATCGCGCCCGTAAGCTCGACCGCCTTTGCCGGATCGCTGACCATGCGTTCCACGGCTTGGGCGAGCGCCTGCGCCACCTCGTCGAAGCTCATGCGGCCATCGGCGGTGGTAATGCCGTCGCGCGGAACATACACATTCTGGGGGGCCGTACACATCTGGCCCGAGTACAGTGCAAAGGAAAACGCCAGGTTACGCGCCACGGCCTTGATGTCTTCAACCGAATCGATGATGACCTGGTTGACGCCGGCCTTTTCGGTGTAGACCTGCGCGTGGCGGGCGTGCGCTTCCAGCCAGTTGCCGTTGGCACTGCTGCCGGTGAAGTCGATGATGCGCACCGCAGGGTTCATGGCGAGTTCACGCGCGGTGTCGTCGGTTGCCTCGTGTGCCGCCAGCTGCACCACGTTCGGGTCGAAGCCGCCCTCGGCAAGCACCTGGCGGGCCACCTGCACGGTGATGGCCAGCGGCAGAATCGCACCCGGGTGCGGTTTGACGATGACGGGGTTGCCGGTCGCCAGGCTGGCGAACAGCCCGGGGTAACCATTCCAGGTGGGAAACGTGGACACGCCGATCACCAGCGCCACGCCACGCGGCACGATGGTGAAGCGCTTCTGCATGCGCAGCGGGTCATGCTTGCCCTGCGGCTTTTCCCAGTCGGCCAGCTCGGGAATGCGCGCCATCTCCTGCCAGGCATAGGCCACCGCCTCGAGGCCGCGGTCTTGAGCATGTGGGCCGCCCGCTTGAAATGCCATCATGAAACCCTGCCCGGTGGTGTGCTGCACGGCGTTCGCGATTTCGAAGCTACGCTGGTTCAGGCGCTTGAGGATCTCGAGACTGACGCCAACCCAGGCCCTGGGTCCGGCCTCGCGCCACGACTCCAGCGCCTGTTCGGCCTGCTGCACCAGAACGTCGGCGGGCACTTTCGGATAGCGGATGTCGAGATCGAATCCGAAAGGCGAGCGTTCCCCGCCCACCGTGCCCTGAGCGCCGGGCAGATCCAGCGGGAACGCCTGACCCAAAAGCGCCTCGAAGGCCTTCTGGCCGTCTTGCGCAGCGGTCTCACCATACACGCGGGGGCTGGGCGATTCGGGAAACGGGCTCCAGTAGGCCCGGCTGGCCGCAGCGGCCAGCGCCTGCTCCAGCACCTCGCGATTGCTTTCGAAAAAATCCACCGACACGTTCCTGTCTCCTTGTTCATGTTTCCTGATCGAAATCGATCAGGACCCGGTCTGTGACCGGAAAACTCTGGCAGCTCAACACAAAGCCACGCGCAACCTCGTAGTCTTCGAGCGCGAAGTTGGCATCCATGTCGACTTCGCCCTCGATGACCTTGCAGCGGCAGGTCGAACACACGCCTCCCTTGCACGAATAGGGCAGCTCGACACCCTGCGCCAGCGCAGAATCGAGCAGGCTGTCCTTGTTCTTTTCGATGACGATGTTTCGGGTCACGCCATCGAGCACGATCGTCAGTTCACAGTGCTCGCCCGGCGCCGTGCGGGCCTCGCGACCCGTGCGCAGCGCACGCGGCCCCTTGGGTGAACCGAACAATTCGAATTTGATCTGTTCCTTACCGAGCCCCCTGCCCTGCAAGGCCTCGATCACGGATTCGGTCATGTCCTGCGGGCCGCATACGAAAGCGTAATCGATCGTTGCGGCGTCAATCCAGTGTTCGAGCAGCTGCTCGACCTTGGCGCCATCGAGCCGACCGTTAAACAGATCGATGTCCTGGTGTTCGCGGCTCATGATGTACACGATTGAAAACCGGGTCATGTAGCGGTTCTTGAGATCTTCGATCTCTTCACGAAACAGCACCGCCGAGGAGGCACGATTGCCGTAGAACAACGTGAAAGTGGACTCGGGCTCGGTGTCGAGCGCCGTTTTCACCAGCGACAGAATGGGGGTAATGCCACTGCCCACGGCAAAGGCGGCATAGTTGCGCGCCTGATCGGGCGCAAACGGAACCGTGAAATGCCCGTCGGGCGGCATCACGTCGACCACGTCGCCCGGCTGCAGCCGGGCATTGGCCCAGGTCGAAAACGCGCCGTCGTTCAGCCGCTTGATGGCCACCCGCAGCAGCCCGTCGTGCGGGGCCGCGCAGATCGAGTACGAACGGCGCAGTTCCTGGCCGTCGATCTGCGTGCGCAGGGTGAGGTACTGGCCGGGCCGGAAGGCAAAGGTCTCGGCAAGCGCCTCCGGCACCTCAAACGTGACGACGACCGCATCACGCGTATTGCGTGCCACCGAAGCGACTTTCAATGCTTGAAACTGACTCATGACATTCAATGCGTCTTGAAGTGATCGAAGGGTTCGCCGCAAGCGTTGCAGCGGTAAAGCGCCTTGCAGGCGGTGGAGCCGAACTGGCTGATCAGCCGGGTGCGCGGTGACCCGCATTGCGGGCACGGCACGGGCGGCTCGTTGCGCCGGGAAATGCCCGACACATCGATGGCTTTTTCGGTAGGCGGCGCAATGCCGTATGCGCGCAGCGCCTCGCGGCCGCGCTCACTCATCCAGTCGGTGGTCCATGCCGGCGACAACGTGGTTTCCACACGCACATCGGCCAGGCCGTGTGCGTTCAGCACGCCCGTAATGTCTTCGGTGATCTCGCGCATGGCGGGGCAACCGGAATACGTGGGCGTGATGGTGACGACGCAGGTGGCACCCTCGAAACGCACGTTGCGCACGATGCCCAGATCGATCACCGAAATCACGGGGATCTCGGGGTCGGGTACGGCATGCAGCCACTGCATGACGAGCTCGGGGTCGGGCTGCCGGGCGGCAGCGCGCGCAGGCTGCGCGGCGCCCTGCTTCACGTTGTCCATCACCAGGTCGCTCCGGGGTACGTGCGCTGCAGATGCTGCATCTCGGCAAGCAGGTAGCCCAGCGCCTCGGTATGCCGACCGTGCACGCCGCCGCGGTGCGCGCGGTGCATGGCCTCTTCGAACGGCGGCAACGTGAGTGTGGCTTCGGCGGCCAGTTCTCCGACGTGCTGCTGCCAGGGGGCAAGCAGGCTTTCGTGAAGGGGAACCACGCCACGGGCGGCCAGCTCACGCGTGACATCGTCGTCGACGAACAGCTCGCCGGTATGGCGCCAGACATCTTCGAGCGCCTGCTGCATGCGCCGATGACTGAATTCGGTACCGTCGCCCAGGCGCACCATCAGGTCGCCCGAGCGGCGCGCGTGATATGCCGCTTCCTTCACCGCCTTGGCAGCGATGGCCGCCACGCGCTCATCGGTCGAGGCCTGCAGCTTCTCGAGCAACAGGTAATGCCAGATATCGAATACGAACTGGCGTGCGACCGTGTCGCCGTAGTGGCCGTTGGGGCGCTCCACGAGCAGATAGTTGCGGTATTCGGGTGCGTCGCGCAGGTAGGCGAGCGCGTCTTCGTCACGACCGGCGCCTTCCACCTCGCCCGCCAGCGTCAACCACATGCGCGCCTGGCCCAGGAGATCGAGCGCGGTGTTGGCCACCGCCATTTCTTCCTCGAGTACCGGGCCGTGGCCGGTCCATTCGGCCAGCCGCTGCGACAACACGAGTGTGGTGTCGCCCATGCGCAGAAGGTACTGAAACAATGCGTGATCCATTTCCCTTCCTTACATATGCTTGATCTCGTCGGGCATCGGGAAGAAGGTGGGATGCCGGTAGACCTTGCTGTTGGCGGGATCGAACAGCGGCTCCTTGTCGGAAGGACTGCTGGCCACGATATCGGCGGCCTTCACCACCCAGATGCTGACGCCTTCGTTGCGACGCGTGTAGACGTCGCGGGCGTTGTTGATGGCCATTTCGGCATCGGGCGCCCGCAGGCTGCCCACGTGCTTGTGGGCGAGCCCGTGCTGGCTGCGAATGAAAACTTCCCAAAGGGGCCAGGTAGAACGGCTCATGATGACGGATTCCTTGGTGTGAACGGGAGCTGCGCCGCAAGCGGCGCAGGCAGGCTCAATGGGCGCGCGGGTCAGGCGGCCTGGCGGGCGGCGTGTTTTTCAGCGTGGGCGGCAAGTGCCTCGCGTACCCAGGCGCCGTTCTCGTGGGCTTGGACACGGGTGCGCATGCGTTCGCGGTTGCACGGGCCGTTGCCCTTGAGCACTTCGTAGAATTCAGCCCAGTCGATCTCGCCGAAGTCGTAGTGGCCGCGTTCTTCGTTCCACTTGAGATCGGGATCGGGAAGGGTGAGCCCCAGATATTCGGCCTGCGGCACCGTCTGATCGACGAACTTCTGACGCAGCTCATCGTTCGAGAACAGCTTGATGCGCCACTGCATCGACTGCGCGCTGTTGGGAGAATCGTGATCGGGCGGGCCGAACATCATGAGCGCCGGCCACCACCAGCGGTTCAGCGCCTCTTGTGCCATGGCCTTTTGTTCGGCTGTACCGTTGCGGCACAGCTGAATGAGCAGATCGTAGCCCTGGCGCTGATGAAAGGACTCTTCCTTACAGACGCGCACCATGGCACGAGCATAGGGGCCGTATGAACAGCGGCACAGCGGAATCTGATTGATGATGGCTGCGCCGTCGACCAGCCAGCCGATCATGCCGATATCGGCCCACGTGAGCGTGGGGTAGTTGAAGATGCTGGAATACTTGGCCTTGCCGGCGTGCAGCGCGTCGATCAGGTCGTCGCGCGAAACGCCCAGCGTTTCGGCCGCACTGTACAGATACAGGCCATGTCCTGCTTCGTCTTGCACCTTGGCCAGCAATATGGCCTTGCGCTTGAGCGACGGAGCGCGGGTGATCCAGTTGCCTTCGGGCAGCATGCCGACTACCTCGGAGTGGGCATGCTGCGAAATCTGCCGCACCAGAGTCTTGCGGTAGGCCTCGGGCATCCAGTCTTTGGGTTCGATGCGAACACCGGCGTCGATGCGTTCCTGGAACGTGCGTTCGAGGCCGGTGAGTTCTTCGGTACTACGCACCGACTTGACTCCGGTTTCGACCATCTGGGCATACATAACGAGTCTCCTTGCACGAACGGCGCATGCATGGCGCCGCGTATGGACCCATTATTTAATACAATATTCTTGATGTCAATCAAAAATATGTATCGTATTTAAAGGTAAGATGGTCGTTTGCGCATTCGCGCGTGGTTTACACGCGCAAGAAGTGTTCGCGGTAGTGCTTGAGCTCGGCGATCGATTCGTAAATGTCGGCCAGTGCCTCGTGACGCGCCTGCTTCACAAAGCTGCGGTACACCTCGGGCTTCCAGCGCAGGGCCAGTTCCTTCAGTGTGCTGACATCCAGATTGCGGTAATGAAAAAACGCCTCGAGCCGGGGCATGTATTTCACCATGAAGCGGCGGTCCTGCCCGATGGTGTTGCCGCACATGGGCGACTTGCCGGCCGGCACGTGCTGCGCCAGAAATTCCAGCATGCGCTCTTCGGCCTGCGCCTCGGTAAGGGTCGAGGCCTTCACCTTGTCGATCAGGCCCGATTTACCATGAGTCGACTGGTTCCATTTGTCCATGGCATCCAGCAGCGAGTCGGGCTGGTGCACCACCAGCACGGGCCCTTCAGCCACCAGTGTCAGATCGGGCTCGGTGACCACCGCAGCCAGCTCGATAATGCGTTCCTTTTCCGGGTCGAGCCCGGTCATTTCCATGTCGATCCAGACAAGGCGCTGTTCTTTCCCCACCATATAATCCCTTAATCGAAAAAGAGATTTTCGCACAAGCTGCCGATATGTTCACTTTGCTGTTCGTTGCCTTCCTGCTCGCCGACGTGCTGCTGCGCTTCTGGCTCGCCTCCCGCCAGATCCGCCACGTCCGTCTTCATCGCGATCAGGTGCCCGAAGCCTTTGCGGCGCGCATCGGGCTGCGCAGCCACCAGCGGGCCGCCGACTACACGGTGGCCAAGATGCGCCTGGGCATGGTCGAGCGCCTGGTCGAAGCCGCGGTACTGGTCGGCTTCACGCTGCTGGGCGGGCTGCAGGTGCTCGATCTGTGGTTCGGTCGCCTGTTCGAAAACGACATGCTGCGCCAGCTGGCCCTGATCGGTGCCGTGTTCGCCATCATGGGGCTCATCGGTCTGCCCTTCGCGTACTACAACAAATTCAAGCTCGAGCAACGCTTCGGTTTCAACCGCATGACGCCGCGACTGTTCGCAGCCGACTGCATCAAGACCCTCGCGCTGTCGCTCGCCTTCGGCACACCGCTGGCCGCCGCAGTGCTCTGGATCATGGGCAACACCGGGCCAGCCTGGGTCTGGTGGGCGTGGGGTACCTGGGTGCTGTTCAACATTCTGCTGATCTGGCTGTTTCCCACCGTGATCGCACCCCTGTTCAACACCTTCAAGCCGCTTGAAGACCCCACCATCGCGCAGCGCATCGAAGCACTGCTCAAACGCTGCGGATTTTCCGTAAAAGGCCTGTTCGTAATGGACGGCTCGCGCCGCTCGGCTCATGGCAACGCCTATTTCACCGGCTTCGGAAACGCACGGCGCATCGTGTTCTTCGACACGCTGCTGTCGCGCCTGAATGCCGACGAGATCGAGGCCGTACTCGCGCATGAGCTCGGCCATTTCCGCCACCGGCACATCATTCGGCGCATGGCACTGTCGTTCCTGCTGTCGCTGGTGTTCTTCATGGCGCTGGGCTGGCTGTCGCAACAGATCTGGTTCTACGAAGGCCTGGGGGTGGTACCGCAGTTCGGCCGACCCAACGACGCCCTGGCGCTCCTTTTGTTCTTCCTGGTGGTTCCCGTGTTCACGTTCTGGGTCACGCCGCTGGCGGCCTGGTTCTCGCGCCGCGACGAATTCCAGGCCGACCGCTATGCGGCAGAGCAATCGTCTGGCGAAGCGCTGGTGTCGGCGCTGGTCAAGCTTTACGATGACAACGCGGCCACACTCACGCCCGATCCGGTGCATTCCGCGTTCTACGACAGCCACCCTCCCGCCATGCAACGTATCGCCCAGCTGCAACATGCCGTCAACTAAGCCCACTCGCCCTGCTGCACACGATACTGCCCGCCGTCAGGGGCGCATCGTGTCGTCGCACGGGCGGCACTACATGGTAGAACTCGACGACGGCAGCCTGCGTCAGTGTTTTCCCCGCGGCAAACGCAGCGATGCTGCGGTCGGCGACCACGTGGTGGTATCGCTGCAGGGCGAGGAAGGCAGTATCGAACGCATTCTGCCGCGCAAGAATCTGCTGTATCGCTCCGACGAGCTGCGAACCAAGCAGTTTGCTGCAAACGTCGACCGCCTGCTTATCGTCGTGGCACCCGAACCACCCTTTTCCGACGATCTGGCCGGGCGCGCGCTGGTGGGTGCATGGAGCGCCGGCATCGAACCGATTATTGTGCTGAACAAGGCCGATCTGCCCTCGGTTGCCGAAGCTCGCGAGCGGCTGACGGTATTGCGCGAGCTGGGCGTGCCGGTCGTTGAAACCAACGCGACCGACGCCGAGGCCACGCAGCGTACCTTGCTGCCTTTGCTGAAAGGCCGCTGCACCCTGCTTCTGGGGCAAAGCGCCATGGGCAAATCCACCATTCTGAATGCCCTGGTGCCCGATGCCAACGCCGCCACGCAGGAACACTCGCAGGCGCTGAGCGCCGGCCGCCACACCACCACGTACACGCGCCTGTACCACCTTCCGCAAGGCGGCGAACTGATCGACTCACCGGGCTTTCAGGCCTTCGGTTTGAATCACCTCGAGCGCGACGACATTCTTCGCGGGTTCCCGGAGTTCAAGGCGTTCATCGAGCATTGCCGCTTTTACAACTGCAGCCACCGCCACGAACCGGGCTGCGGGGTGCAACAGGCGCTCGAGCACGGCAAGATCACGGCCGAACGCCACGCCCTGTATACGCGTCTGATCGAGGAACTCGAGGCGCGTACGCTCTACTGAGGCCGGTGGCTCAGTGAATGTGCAGGTCGATCAGGCAGGTCGATCAGGGAGTGTGCAGGTCGATCAGGCCGGATGCCTCGGCCGCCGCCAGGTAGTGATACATGTTGCGGATCAGGGCGGCGGTCGCGCCCCAGATGAAGTAACTACCCCAGCTTACCGAAAAGAAATGCCGCGGCAAGCCCTCGGTGGGTCGAATTTCATGCAGACGGTGCAGCTGCGGGTTCAGTAGCGTGGCGATCGGTACTTCAAAGATCTCTTCCACTTCGCTGCGATCAGGCACAAGCGTGTAACCGGGGCGCAGCGCCCCGATCACGGGCTTCATGGTGTAGCGGGTCGACGTAAGGAAGCTGGGTTGCGTGCCGATCAGTTCAATGAATCGGGGCTCGACACCCACCTCTTCCCAGGTTTCACGCAGCGCTGCCTGTACGAAGTCGGGATCCGTGTCTTCAATGCGGCCCCCGGGAAAACAGATCTGGCCCGCGTGGTTATACAGATGTGCCGCTCGGCGCGTGAACATGACGTGCACACCGTCGGGCCGTTCAACCAGCGGAATGAAGACGGCCGCCTGACGAATATCGGCACGACCCGTCGTGTCGAGATCAAACAGATTCGTGAAGACAGGCTCGACCTGCCATGTGAAGCGGGTGCTGAACGCGCGCCGGATGAAGGGTAACCCCAGAGTGCCGGGCGCGAGCTGCGGCAGCTGAGGGCTTGCAATGACCGGTTGTGCGGTCGGGTCGAACCCGGACGTATGCCGGGGAAACTCTACAGGTGGAAGGCGCTTCATACTCGGCAAAAAACAAAGGCACCCGCTCTGGGGTGCCTTTGTATGAGAGACCGGCTCGCGCTTAAGCGGCAGTCTTTTTGCTGGAACGAACCAGCTTTTCCTTGATGCGGGCAGACTTACCAGAACGGCTGCGCAGGTAGTACAGTTTAGCACGGCGCACATCGCCACGGCGCTTGACTTCGATGCTGGCGATTTGCGGCGAATACAGCTGAAACGTACGTTCGACGGCTTCGCCAGAGGAGATCTTGCGCACGATGAACGACGAGTTCAGGCCGCGGTTGCGACGTGCAATGACGACGCCTTCGTACGCCTGTACACGCTTGCGTGTGCCTTCCACCACGTTCACGTTGACCACGACGGTGTCGCCGGGGCCGAACTCGGGCGGAGGGTTGCCGCCGGTAAGGCGCTGGATTTCTTCCTGTTCAAGGATTTCGATGAGATTCACGGTTGGGCTCCAGTCATCTTGCAGTGGGTGTAAAGGTGAAATGTTTTCCCAAGGCAGAGGATGAGATAAGCCCGAGATTTTAGCAGCTTTTGCCGGGAAGCGGAAGTTAAAAGCCGCCTGCGGCACCCAGCCACATGAGCCCGGGAATACTGGCCCCCCAGAAGATGACCAGTGCGATATCGGCCAGCATGGCCCTGCGCGTGAGCACGCCACTGCGCGCCTGCTGCCGGGGCCGTGCACGGCGGGCGGCAGACCTGCGCCGTACCGCCGCGCCAGGCGCTTTGGGTTTTGGAGGAAACGGCCACTTGAACGGGGATTCGGCATGTGCGGGGATCATGTAAGCACCCTGTTTATCCATACAGTGTTCGATACTGTATGAAAAAACAGTATTGAATGCAATCGGGTGTTCCCAAGTTGCGCTGCGCTTGCGTCATATATGCAACGCCCCGCTGGGGGCGGGGCGTGCAAATTACACCCATACGCGCGTTACACCACTACCGTCAGGCCGTCAGGCCGTTACGCCGTTACGC
>Ga0079223_10000079_pt1 | contig 32885 bp, 31 predicted proteins | sample Stecom2011_FD_75072 | JGI IMG/M metagenome (GOLD analysis project Ga0079223, IMG submission 75072) | Agricultural soil microbial communities from Utah to study Nitrogen management - Steer compost 2011 | ecosystem: Environmental > Terrestrial > Soil > Agricultural land | place: USA: Utah...
AACACGCTCAAAAAGTGAGAAATTAAATCAATAAAATAGACAATAACGCTTAGTTAAAAATTGAAATTTATATTTTTCCTTTCTTAATTGGTTAAAACTAGCTGATGAATAAAGCGGGTTAACTTAATAATTCCAGAGCTCAACAGCTTTATCTCACTCTTGGGTAGAGAATCATATAAAGGTTTAATCATTGCACTTTTTACAGTTACAGCAGCTATATCAAGACCTTTCTCAGGAAAGATGGCAGATACTGTCGGTCGAAAAAGCACAATGTATATTGGTACTGCTGTGAGTATAATAATCACATTGTTATATCCAATTAGCGGAACTATTGCATTCTATTTAACATTGCGTTTCTTCCATGGATTCTCTACTGGATTTTTACCAACAGGAGCTACAGCATTGGTTACTGACTTACTCCCTGAAAACAAAAGAGGCCAAGGAATGGGTGTCTTTGGTACCGGTATTGCTTTAGGCTTAGGAGTTGGCCAAGCTTTCGGAACCCCAATTGCAAAAGCATTAAGTATTAATGGACTTTTTATTGTTTCTGGCTTGACTGCAGCCCTGTCAATGCTGCTTATTAAATCAGTCAAAGAAACTCTACCTCATCCACAACCCTTTTCTTTCAGAATTTTCAGAATTAAAGGAGAAGATATACTAGAGAAGAATGTTCTTCCCGCTGCAATGGTAATGTTCCTCACAACAATCTGCACTGGCCTAGTCCTTGTCTTAACCCCAGATATGTCTGTCTATTTAAACATTGAAAACAAAGGGTGGTATTATGTTTTCTATGTTATATCTACAATTTTCGTCCGTTTATTTGCAGGACAACTTTCAGATAAAATCGGTAGAAGACAAGCGCTCCTTCTTGGAGTTTCTTTTTTAATTTTAGCCATGTTAATGACCGGAAATGCAAAAACAGAATTTTGGTATACAGCTGCGTCATTTATTTTTGGTGTCGCAACGGGAATAAGCTCTCCTACTCTATTTGCGTGGATGGCTGATCTTTCTCCAAAAAACAGAAGAGGTGTAGGTGCTGGAACATTATTTATAGCCTTAGAGTTAGGAATTCTAATTGGAAGCATGAACACAATTGTTGTTTACGACAATACTCTAAAATCTCTAAGAAATTGATTTAATATTGGAGCCGCAGTTGCTGGAGTCTCCTTAATATACATTGTTCTTCATTTACTTTTCAGCAAAACAAATAACAGATATGCAAAAGAACCTAAGAAAAGTGAGTAAAGCTTTCACATCTATTTCCAATCAATACAAAGCTTGGTTTTTAGAACAAAAATTAAAAAAACGACTTGCATCGTTTTTTTAATTAAACATTTGATTTTCTCTTATAGAACGTTTCTTTCAAAAAATCATTCAATTTTTTAAATCCAGAAAGTTTAAGTTCTATAAATCACTATTCGAACTCTTCGTCGATATTTTCTTCGTATTCTTCTTTAATTTCTTCTTTTAAGAATCCTTCATCATCGTAATCGTCATCGTCTTCGATAATTTCTTGTGCTTGACTGATGGTCATACGAATTAAATAATAATACTCATCAGTTTCAAATGGAAGTGCGCTAACAGTATTTCCATCTTTGTTTTGAAACTTGATCAAGTGATCCTCAAACCCTTCTGGGTAATTTAATTTAATTAATTGCTTAACTCTCTTGTCAAGTTTAGCATAATCTTTAACAACTCTAGGCTTACTACTCATCTTCATTAATTTTATATTTATATTGTCACGGGATAAAAGTATTAAATTCCTACATTCGTCAAACTTTTGTGTAAGTTTTTTACAAAAAATTATTTTTCATAAATAATTGGACCGATCAATTTTAGATATAAAAATAGGGGTTTAAGAATTAAAAAAACAAGAATACTGCATAAAATCATGAGCTATTAAGAAGAATATGTATTTTTGTCTGACGTATTATGAATAAAACTGAACAAATATTGGGTGTTATTGGCGGTGGTAGTTGGGCTACTGCGCTAATAAAGATTCTTACTGAGAATGTATCAAAAGTAAATTGGTACATGAGAAATGAGGATGCTGTAGAGAATATTGTGAAATACCGTAGAAACTTAAGGTATCTTCAATCCGTAGAATTAAACACTTCTAAAATAAATGTTAGCACAGACTTAGAAGAGGTGATAAAGTCTTCGGACATCATTATTATTGCCACTCCATCTGCATTCTTAACTACATTATTTGATGGATTTCCTACCGAATATTTTGAAGGAAAGACAGTCTTTTCTGCAGTTAAAGGAATTATTCCAGAGTACCATGCAATTCCAGCACGGTTTATTCATAAAACTTTTGGAACTCCATATGATCAAATAGGAATCATCTGTGGGCCATGCCATGCAGAAGAAGTAGCTTTGGAACGCTTATCATACCTTACCATAGTTTGTCAAGATGAAGACATAGCAGAGGACATGGCTGATCGCTTTAAAACACGTTATATAAAAACAACTACTTCTGATGATCTATTCGGAACAGAGCTTTCTGCAATATTAAAGAATGTTTATGCTATTGCTTCTGGAATTTGTGCAGGCTTAGGATATGGAGACAATTTCCAAGCAGTTCTGATTTCCAACGCTATTCAAGAAATTGAAAACTTTATTGACGAAGTAAGTCCGATTCATAGAGATGTAAAAAGCAGTGCTTATTTGGGTGACTTATTAGTAACAGCGTATTCTAAATTTTCCAGAAACAGAACTTTTGGATTTATGATAGGAAAAGGTTACTCCGTAAAGATTGCACAAATGGAAATGGACATGATTGCTGAAGGTTACTATGCGGTAAAGTCTGTAATGGAAATCAATAAGAAGTTCAATGTTGAAATGCCAATAGTAGAAGCTGTTTACAACATTATCTACGAGCGAATCTCTCCAGTAATAGAGATGAAAATTCTTACAGACCGATTGAGCTAAAAAAAACACACCCACTACTCTACACACCTCTAAACCAGCCGAATAAAAACATTCTCAAAAGTTTTAACTGTCTTTTAACCATAAAAAAAGGCGATTCCGAAATATCGAAACCGCCTCTATTTTAAAAATTTTTCTTTTTTAGATTACATCATACCTGGCATTCCTCCTGGCATTCCACCACCCATTGCCGCAGCATTTTCATCTTCAGGCTCATCTACAATAACACACTCTGTTGTCAACAACATAGATGCAATAGATGCAGCATTTTCAATTGCAATACGCGTTACTTTTGTTGGATCTAAAACACCGGCAGCAAGTAAGTTTTCAAACTTTTCAGTTCGTGCATTGTATCCAAAGTCATCTTTTCCTTCAAGTACTTTTTGAACAATAACCGCTCCTTCACTTCCAGCATTACGAACAATTTGTCTTAAAGGCTCTTCGATTGCACGTTTTATTATTTCAATACCAGTTGTTTCATCGTCGTTTTCACCTTTAAGGTCTTTTAAACCTTCTAAAGTTCTCAATAACGCAACACCACCACCAGGAATTACTCCTTCTTCAACCGCAGCACGAGTAGCTGCCAACGCATCTTCAACACGGTCTTTCTTCTCTTTCATCTCAACCTCAGAAGCTGCACCTACGTAAAGAACAGCAACACCTCCAGCTAATTTAGCCAAACGTTCTTGCATCTTCTCCTTGTCGTAATCAGAAGTTGAAGTCTCCATTTGTGCTCTGATTTGAGCTACACGTGAATCAATTTCCTTCTTATCACCAGAACCATTGATGATTGTTGTATTGTCTTTATCAATTTCAACTTTCTCAGCAGTTCCAAGCATATCAAGAGTTGCCGTTTCAAGTGACAATCCTTTCTCTTCAGAAATCACCTGTCCACCTGTAAGAATAGCAAGATCTTCCAACATCGCTTTTCTACGGTCACCAAAACCTGGAGCTTTTACAGCTGCAACTTTCAACGAACCTCTAATTCTGTTTACAACTAAAGTTGTAAGTGCCTCTCCATCTATGTCTTCAGCAATAATCAACAAAGGTCTACCCGATTGAGCAGCTGGCTCCAATACAGGAAGTAAATCCTTCATATTGGTGATCTTTTTATCACAAATTAAGATGTATGGATTCTCTAGATCCGCAATCATTTTCTCTGGATTTGTAACAAAGTAAGGAGATAAATACCCTCTATCGAATTGCATTCCCTCAACAGTTTTTACTTCTGTTTCGATTCCTTTTGCTTCCTCAACAGTAATAACACCATCGTTTCCAACAACCTTCATTGCTTCAGCAATTAGAGAACCAATAGTTTCATCGTTATTTGCAGAAATAGATGCTATTTGTTTGATTTTATCATTATCAGATCCAACTTCTTTCGATAGCTTCTTAAGTTCTTGAACGATAACCTTTACTGCCTTATCAATACCTCTTTTCAAATCCATTGGATTTGCTCCAGCAGTTACGTTTTTTAAACCTGCAGTAATAATCGCTTGTGCCAATACAGTTGCAGTTGTTGTTCCATCTCCAGCAATATCTGCCGTTCTTGAAGCCACTTCTTTAACCATTTGAGCACCCATATTCTCTACAGGATCTTTAAGCTCTATTTCTTTTGCTACAGAAACACCATCTTTAGTAACGTGTGGTGCACCAAATCGTTTACCAATAACAACGTTTCTACCTTTTGGTCCAAGTGTTACCTTTACTGCATTAGCTAATGCATCAACTCCATTTTTAAGTTTCTCTCTTGCTTTCTCGTCGAAATAAATTTCTTTTGCCATTATATTTAATTTTTAAAAGGGTTAGTAATTATTGAAAAACTCCGTAAATATCGGCCTCTTTCATAATCAAATAATTATCGCCATCAATTTTGATTTCTGTTCCTGAGTATTGACCGTACAATACAGTATCTCCTTCTTTAACCGTCATAGGTTCATCTTTTTTACCATTCCCAACGGCTACAACAGTTCCTTTTAAAGGTTTTTCTTTTGCTGCATCTGGAATAATAATTCCGCTTGCTGTTTTCTCTTCGGCTGGAATCGGCTTAATAAGCACACGATCCGCCAACGGTTTTAATGCTGACATAATACTTTGTTTATTTTTGATTTGAATTAATTTTTCACTTGAAAGAGAATCGACCAATTCTATGCCAATAGACAAAGCTGGGACTTTTGTCATAAAACCAGAGTATAAAACAAAAAAAATGTCAGCGTATATGACACACTGACATTTTTATAAAAACATATAACATTTAGAAATGACATCTAAGCCAATCTAAACAAAACCTTCTAATTAATCTTGAGCATCCTCACCTTCAGGTGCAGCTGCTGGAGCTGGTTGCTCAGTATCTTGAGATGCATCATCCATAGGCATTGTATTTGGCGTGTGATACATCAAAGTCATTGCAATACTTAGAATAGCAATAACACCTGCTAAACTCCAAGTTGCTTTTTCTATAAAATCATTTGTTTGCTTAACCCCACCCATTTGGTGAGCTGATCCAAAATCAGTTGACAATCCACCTCCTTTAGGATTTTGCATTAAAACAAGTAGCACAAGTAAAACACTTGCTAGGATAATAAGTACAGTTAATAAAGTTCCCATATTTTAATTTAATTTTCTTTTCAAAGTTTCAATTTGAAGTGCAAAGAAACTCTTTTTTTCTGGAAATTTCAACATTAATTTCTCATAAGCTTCAATTGCCTTCGGATAATTACCTTGTGCAACATAAATTTTGACAAGTGTCTCACTCACTGGAAGCCTTGATTCATCAAGACTTTCACGCGCTTTTTTCACGGGAGAAAAGAACTCAATTTTTCTTTTTTCTGAGATCAAAATTTCTTTATTTTTTTCCTTTTCCTCTGTTTTTTCTGGTATTTTCTCTTCTTTTTCAGAATTTTCAGTCCTTTTCACAGAAGTATCTTTGGCTTTTTTGTCTTCAAAAGAAGTACTCATCCATGAGTTGAATGTTCTATACTTTTCCTCAACAATTTCTTCAGTAATTCCTGAATCCTCCTCTTTAGAAATTATGTTTTTATTTTCGTCATCAAGTTTCGGTAAATCAAATTCTATTTCAGGTAATTCCTGTATCGGTTTTTTAGGCTTATCTATATACTTTAAACGTGCAAACTTATAGACCTCTTCAGACTCTTCGTCCACTTCTAAGTAGATTGATGAACTTACAGCATGAGCGAGTATATCGCGCTCTAAATCACCAATGCTTTTTATGTTTTTAGTTTCCTGCTCCTTTTTTTCCTCTATATCTGAATCAATTTCCGGTACTTCTTCGAAACTCACAGCGGCATCAGTTTCTTCTGCTATTTGATTGTCGTCTTTCTCAATTACATCAACATCAGCAATTGAAGCTTTCGACAATGGAGTAACCTCCTCTTCTAAGGCCTCTTCAACAGGAATGATTGGCTCTGCATCTTGGGTTTCCTCATGAAGATTAACTTCCGGAAGACTTTGAGTTTCGAGCTCTACAAATGAATCACTTTCAGTCACGTCCTCCAGCTTTAATACTTCATCTACATAATGAACCAAATGAAACAGCTGTGAACGGTCAGGAATTCTATATGCATGGTTCTTGAGCTCTGCTTCAAACTGAATAGTATTGTGCATTGACAACCCTTTTAAATACAATTGTGAGAAAACAGCTGTAAACGGATATCTTTCCGCGAGCTGACGCAATTGATCTAAATCCTCCAATTTTATTAAATCTGGCTGATCAATTCTATTTGATATTTCGACAAAATTTAGCATTACCAGTTCGAAAGTAACTTATTTAAAACATCTTGCACTATTTGATCATTAATTTCTTCTAACAATTGTTCTTGAATTGCTCCGACATCTTGAGACGCATCGAAGTCAGCAAACCGTGAACTACTCAGTTCCATCACCTCTTCTTCTGGTGAAGATATGAAGATTTCAAAACCCACACGAACCGTAAGTCTATTCTTTACTTCCGCAACATTATCTTGCAAGGACAATGGAGTAACAACGTATGAATCAACACTGCCCAAAACAATTATTTGCGGATCCTCGTCCTCATCAGTCACTAAAGAAAGGCCGACCCTATTTTGGATAGCATCCTTTACTAACTCTGTTAACTGTGATGAATAGCTAATTGGCGCATTTGGAGCTTTATTTTCCAATGTAGTTACCATAAAGCGTTTCCACTGTGGAGGAACACTTCCGTCACGAAATGAAACGCTCGTTGGCCAACAAGCTGTTAAAAGAAAAGAAATTGTCATTATAAAAAGTATTCTCATGTTGAGTCGTAATTTATTTTAGATTGTATTCTTTTATTTTTCTGTATAAAGTACGCTCAGAGATTCCTAATTCTTTTGCTGCATCTTTTCTTTTTCCATGGTGCTTTTCTAATGCCTTTTTTACAAATTCCATTTCTCTTTCCTCCAAAGACAAAGACTCCTCTACCTCTATGTGCTCTTGATAATCACTATCTACAATTGTAACTTCGTCTGGACCAGCATAGTCAGAACGTTCAACAACTTCATCTCTCGAACCAGACTCCAACAGTTTTTTGCTGTCTTCATTTGAAATGTCTGAATAAACACGGTTCAACACATCGCGTTGAGTACCTGTTAAATCAACATCTTTATTTCCGTTTAATAATTCAATCACTAATTTCTTGAGCTCATTCATGTCTCTTTTCATATCAAACAAGAACTTATAAATCAGTTCACGGTCTGAAAAAGAATCATTTCCGTCATTTTTATTAACAACTGAAGGCACTCCAGAAATAACCTCTTCTGGAAGGTAGCCCCTTATTTTTTGTAAAGATATTTCTCGTTCACTTTCAATTACAGAAATTTGTTCAACAATATTTTTTAATTGTCGAATATTTCCTGGCCATGTATACTTTTCTAATGCAGACACAGCATCGTCATCAAGCTTAATTGAAGGCATTCTATATTTCTCTGCAAAATCAGCAGCGAACTTTCTAAACAACAAATGAATATCTTCTTTTCTTTCTCTTAAAGGCGGCAACTTAATTGGCACAGTACTTAGGCGGTACAATAGATCCTCACGGAATTTATTTTTCCTAATGGCTTCCACCATATTTTCATTCGTAGCTGCAACAACACGAACATTTGTTTTAATCACCTTCGAAGAACCTACGCGAATAAACTCTCCTGTCTCTAAAACACGCAATAAACGAACTTGTGTCTGTTGTGGTAGCTCAGCAACTTCATCCAAGAAAATTGTTCCACCATCAGCCTCTTCAAAATATCCTTTCCTACTTCCACTTGCGCCAGTAAATGCTCCTTTCTCATGACCGAACAGCTCTGAGTCAATAGTTCCTTCTGGAATCGCCCCACAGTTCACTGCGATATAGCTTCCATGTTTTCGAGTACTCAAGTGGTGAATAACCTGAGGAATAATCTCCTTTCCCGTTCCACTTTCACCAGTTACTAAAACAGAAATATCAGTTGGAGCTACTTGAGCTGCTACTTCTAAAGCACGGTTCAGACCTGGTGCATTACCAATGATGCCAAACCGCTGCTTAATTTGTTGAATATTCATATGTATAATTGATTATTGACTTTCAACAATTTCACCAGCTAAAGATGCTTTCGTACAGCCAGTAATACGAACCACTACATAGTCTCCAATCTTTGCGTTTTTTCGATCAAAAATCACTTTATGATTTCTATCAGTACGTCCCATAAACCTATCTTTAGATCGTTTCGAAGTTGTCTCTACCAATACCTCCTCTAACTTTCCAATTTGAGCCTCGTGAATTGCTAAACTATGTTCGTGTTGAAGAATAATAATCTCTTCAAGTCTTTTCTGCTTCACATCCTCGGGAACATTGTCTTCGTACTTTCTTTCTGCTAAAGTTTTAGGTCGTTCGGAATATTTATACATGTAAGCTGCATCATATTCAACTTCTCTCATAATCGAAAGGGTATCTTGATGCTGCTCTTCAGTCTCATCGCAAAAACCTGTTATAATATCTGTTGAAATCCCACACCCTGGAATAATGCGTTTAATTGCTTCAATTCTATTCATGTACCATTCGCGAGTGTATCCTCTATTCATGCGATGAAGTACATCACTATTTCCAGATTGAACAGGTAAATGAATATAATTACAAATATTTTTGTGTTTTGCAATGGCATGTAAAACATCATCCGTCATATCTTTTGGATGAGAAGTAGAAAAACGTACACGCAATAAAGGATTAACTTCCGCTACCATCTCCATCAACTGAGCAAAATTAGTAGTTGGTTTATTAACGTCTTTGATTTCACCCTTACTCGTCATATTCCAACGGTAAGAATCTACGTTTTGGCCCAATAGAGTAACCTCTCTGTAGCCTGTCTCAAACAAAGTAATACATTCCTGAACTATTGTTTCAGGGTCTCTGCTTCTTTCTCTTCCTCTTGTGAATGGCACAACGCAAAACGAGCACATGTTATCACATCCTCGTGTAATACTTACAAATCCAGTAACACCATTTTTATCTAAACGTACAGGACTAATATCTGCGTACGTCTCGTCTCTTGAAAGCAATACATTTACAGCTTTCTGTCCTCCTTCTACCTCTTCAATCAAGCCAGGCAAATCACGGTAAGAATCTGGTCCTGCAACCAAATCAACTAATTTTTCTTCTTCTAATAAATTAGTTTTTAAACGTTCAGCCATACAACCAAGAATACCTATAATTAAACCTGGTTTTTCTTTTTTCGCTCTATTAAATTGTCTCAGTCTATTTCTAATTCTTTGTTCTGCATTATCACGAATACTGCACGTGTTAATTAATATAACATCTGCTTCATCAGATTCCTGTGTAGTAGAAAAACCTTCATTAATCAAAATAGAGGCAACAACTTCACTATCTGCAAAATTCATTGCACAACCATAACTTTCAAGGAAGAGTTTTTTACCTCCTCCTGCTGCATTCATTGAGATTGCTTCGCCTTGGCGAGTCTCATCCATATCTTTATCTAAAACAATTCCCATTGGTGAATATCTATTTAATGAGGTGCAAAGATATTATTTCTTATCATGGTGCCAAAATGTCAGTCGTTAATTTTTATAAAACACTTACATAAATAAACAATACCCCACGTTTCATATGAAAACCTAGCTATTAATAACGTGTTTTAAAAAAGGTAAATGAAGTAAAGTCTCGTTAAAGTTTGTATTTCGCATTAATTTGGAGTTATTTTGCACTCAATTTCAGAAAAGAATTAACGAATATCACTATGGCAAAGAATTTAGTTATCGTAGAGTCTCCAGCAAAAGCAAAAACAATTGAAGGCTATTTAGGCAAAGATTTTGTTGTTTTATCTAGTTACGGTCACGTAAGAGACCTAGCCAAGAAAGGAGTAGCAATAGATATCGAAAATAATTTCAAGCCTAATTATGAAATAAGTCCAGATAAAAAAACTGTTATAGCTGACCTTAAGAAACAAGTGAAAATTGCTGATACAGTTTGGCTAGCAACGGATGAGGACCGTGAAGGAGAAGCTATTTCTTGGCACCTTTACGAAACTCTAAAACTTCAGAACAAGGACACCAAACGAATTACTTTTAATGAGATTACTAAAAGCGCTGTTCAAAAAGCAATTCAAGAACCTCGTGAAATCAATCAAGAGTTAGTTAACGCACAACAAGCAAGACGTGTATTGGACAGACTTGTAGGTTTTGAATTGTCTCCGGTTCTATGGAAAAAGATAAAACCGAGCTTGTCTGCAGGTAGAGTTCAATCTGTAGCTGTGCGCTTAATAGTTGAAAGAGAAAGAGAAATAATGCGCTTTACCCCTGAAAGTTACTTCAGAGTGGTTGGAGATTTTGCAGAAGGAAAAGATAGTGTATCAGCAACTTTAGCACGTAATTTAGGAACAGACAAAGAAGTAGAGTCATTTTTAGAAGACTGCTCATCTGCTAAGTTTAAAGTAACAGACGTCACAAAAAAACCAGGTGTTAAAAACCCTAGTGCCCCATTTATTACTTCAACACTACAACAAGAGGCAAGTTTAAAACTGGGCTTTAGCGTTTCACGTACTATGCGGGTTGCGCAAAGCTTATATGAAGCTGGACTCATTACTTATATGAGAACAGATAGCGTAAACCTTTCTGAAACGGCAATGGAAGGCGCAAAAAGTACAATCATAAAAGATTACGGTCCAGAATACAGTAATCCTAAAAAATACAAAAACAAAAGTGCAGGTGCACAAGAGGCCCACGAGGCAATACGTCCTTCAGACTTTGGAGTTTCTTCTGTTAACAAAGGAAACGATGAAGACCGTTTATATGATTTGATTTGGAAAAGATCGATTGCCTCTCAAATGAGTCCTGCAAAACTTGAAAGGACTACCATTAAAATTGGGGCTCCAACAGTTAAGGATTTATTTGTTGCAAAAGGTGAGGTTATTAAATTTGATGGATTCTTAAAAGTTTACTTAGAATCTAGAATGGACGATGAGGATGAAGACGATAAAGAATTAGAAGGATTACTCCCTGACTTAAAAGTTGGAGCTGATTTATCTACTTTAAAAATAGTAGCACGTGAAAGATTTTCAAAAGCTGCTGCGCGTTATGTTGAAGCTTCATTGGTTAAGAAATTAGAAGAGTTAGGAATTGGAAGACCTTCTACATATGCTCCAACAATTTCAACTATTCAGAAACGTGGATATGTTGAGAAATTAGAAAGAGATGGAACAGAAAGAAATTATTTAATATACACCTTAGACGATAAGGGAACCCATAAAGAAGAAGCTACTGAAATCACAGGAAGAGACAAAAATAGACTGTCCCCTTCTGACATCGGAATGGTGGTAACAGATTTCCTTGTAGAACACTTCGGCGATATTTTAAACTATAATTTCACTGCGGAAGTTGAGCGTGAGTTTGATGAAATCGCAAATGGTATGAAAGAATGGACGGAGATGATCAAACGCTTCTACGATCCATTCCATAAGACTGTTGAACATACTTTAGAGCATTCTGATCGTGCATCAGGAGAACGTCACTTAGGAGAACACCCTAAAACAGGTGAAAAGGTAATCGTTAGAATTGGTCGTTATGGACCAATGGCACAAATTGGAGATACCGAAGGTGAGAAAAAAGCACAATTTGCAAGTTTACGTCCAACACAATCCATTGAAACGATAACATTTGAAGAGGTAATGGACCTATTCAAACTGCCTCGTGAATTAGGTGAATTTGAAGACAAAGTTGTAAAAGCAAACATTGGTAGATTTGGTCCTTATATTCAACATGACGGAAAGTTTGTTTCTATAAAAGAAGATGACCCTATGGACATCGAATTAGATAGAGCAATTGAATTAATTGAAGAGAAAAGAGTTGAAGACGCTAAAAAATTAATCAAAACATTCCCAGAAGATGAGAGTATGCAATTACTAATTGGACGTTGGGGGCCTTACCTGAAAATAGGAAAGAACAACTTTAAACTTCCGAAAGAAATTAAGGACGAAGAGGATGTTGTAAAAAAACTGACTTACGAGGAATGTATCGAGATATCTGAGAACCAGCCTAAAAAAGGGGCAGCGAAGAAAAAAACTGTTGCTAAGAAAAAGGCACCTGCTAAAAAGAAAGCTCCAGTGAAAAAGAAACCAGCTGCAAAAACAAAGAAAGAAAAGTAGTTATTGAGAATTGAATGTGTATTACTTCCATCAAGAGGTAATTAATTATATCACTCTATAGATTACATTTGTTGAAAAGCAACAACATGAAAGATATTTCTATTTATTTTCAAAGTATAACCACAGAAGATAAATTCGAAAATGAAATGCTGGGTAGTTATATTCAAGCAAACATTAATGGCAACTTCCCTGAATTAGAAAAAAAGGGAGTTGCCATATTCTATGTTCCTGAATACAGAAATGATAAAGAAAATTCAAGTATAAAATTCACTAACAATTTTCGAGGTCAATTATACCAACTATACCGAGGCTTTAATTGGGACCACGCGTTTTATGATCTAGGTACAATAATGCCTGGTGAAAAAATCGCAGATACTTTTTATGCCGTAAATACGGTTTGTCAAGAGCTGATCAAAAAAAACATTATTCCGATTGTAATTGGAGGATCTCAAGATTTAACAAAGGCCATATATAATGCCTATGAAAAACTTGAACAATTGGTTAACCTCACTGCTATTGACAATAAACTTGACTTAGGAAGTGCAGATCAAAACATCACCCATGAAGCATGGCTAAGTCATGTTGTACTTCACAAACCCTGCTATTTATTCAACTATGCCAACATTGGAGCACAATCGCATTACATTCCAAACAACAAATTAGATTTATTCAATGAACTCTATTTCGATATTTGTAGACTTGGAGAAGTAAACCAATCAATACAATTAACGGAACCCTATATGCGCAACACTGATATACTTAGTATGGATTTAACAAGTATTCGTGCCAGCGACCTACAAAACAACAACTACACAGCGCCAAACGGACTTTTCGCAAACGAAGCGTGTCAAATCTTACGCTATGCGGGAATAAGTGATAAACTTTCAAGCTTAGGAATATTTAATTACTACAGCAGCAATCACAAGGCAACTGACGAAATGGTTGCTCAATTGATATGGTATTTTAATGAAGGATATGCCAATCGAAAAGGTGATTTCCCAGTAGGAAGTAAAAAAACCTACACAAAATTCAGAGTGTTCTTAGAAGAGTTAAACGAAGAAATTGTTTTTTACAAAAGCAATAAATCCGGACGCTGGTGGATAGAGGTTCCATACCCTGGTTCAAAAAACTCTAAATTTATGCGCCATCAAATGATTCCATGTAGCTATGACACTTATGAGGAAGCAATGAAAGGTGAAATCCCTGACTTATGGTGGAAAACCTACCAGAAACTTGTGTAGTTTTTCAAATCAATTATACTTTTAAAACATCAAATAAAAAATAGACTTATCAACAAAATCTTGAATAACTATTTTATTTATTTCGTTTTTACGTTTTTTTAACTACTTTAGTCGACTGATGCAGCAATGTAATGCCTCATCAAATGCATAAACTATTGAAAAGAAGCAGTATAACTATGAAAAGACTCTTACTTATTTCTATATTACTATCTACTGGTATGCTATATACCTATGGACAGCAAGACAAAATTCTGACTCACTTTATTTTTGATAAGATGAGTATTAACCCAGGAGCAACTGGAGTTGGAATGAACCATCAAGTCTGTGGAACGATGATCTACAGAAACCAATGGGATAAATTCAATGGTGCTCCAAATTCTGTATTGGTAAATGCCGAGGCTAATCTTTCCCAATACTTCCCAAGTGCGGCAGGTATATCATTTTATCATGATGCTATTGGTTTTTCCAGACAAAACAACTTAACACTTAACTACTCTTATCATTTAAATTTAGATAACGGTATTTTAGGCTTAGGTGCAGCTGTAGGAATGGTGAGCTATGGAATGAGTCCTGTTTGGATTACTCCTGAAGGAAAGCCGAATGACGGTTCTTTGCCAACATCAAAATCACAAGCAACATTCGATGCAAATATAGGTGCATATTTCATGTCTTATGATGGATGGTATGCAGGACTGTCATCAACACATTTGCCAGCTATGCGATTAGACGACATGAACTTTAATACTGCTCGTCACTATTACGCGATGGGAGGTTACAGAATGGATAAAGCGTTTTCTGTAGACCCTTTGAGTTTAGAGGCGAATTTATTGGTACGTTCTGACTTGAAGACACTAAGTGCAGATATTAATGTACGTGCAATCTGGGATGATAAATTCTTTGCTGGTCTTACGTATAGAACATCAGATGCTATAGGTATTATGGCAGGGATTAATTGGAATTCATTTACATTTGGATACTCTTATGATATTACTGTAAATAGAATATCAAGCATATCTGCTGGTTCACATGAATTGCTAGTAAAATATTGTTATCCTTTGCCTCCAATTCCAATTACAAAGGCAAGGAATCCAAGATATTTATAAGAACTTAAAATAAATCTGTAACCATTTACACAGCTTTACCGTTATAATAAATCCAAGTATGTTGATCCTGTAGAAAGTTATTGGAGATTCGGAAAGCAAAAACGAGGTATGATGAAGAAATTATTAATTATTGGTTTAATCGGGTTAATACTTGGATCTTGTAGTACAAGATCAGGTCATTTAACAGGAGTACTAGGTAGACAAGTGTACTACCCTGAGATTCCCTTAGGAATGGTATATATTCCTTCAGGTTCATATACTATGGGTCAGAACGATCAAGACGTCCCATTTATGCATCAATCTGTTGCGAAGACAGTTTCTGTTCAATCCTTTTACATGGATCAAACAGAGATTACAAATAACGAATACCGTCAGTTTGTTTACTGGGTAAGAGATTCGATTGCACGTCGTACCATTTATGAAAATGTGGAAGAAGACGACTTTGCAGACCGTTTTATCAATTACCAAGACGAGTACTATGATGAAGGTATCATGGAATGGGTAGAATATGAATCAAGTGATCGTTTTGAAAACATTGAGAAGTTCTCACTTAACTGGGACAGGTCTTTTTCTTATGACGACCCTGAAATAGTACCTCTATTGTCAGAAATGTACTACCCTTCTGTTCAGCGTTTTTATAAAAGAAAAGAAATTGATACCCGTAAGTTAAATTTCAAGTATTACTGGATTGATATTGTTGAAGCTGCCCGTAGAGGAAAAGTACACATCAAACAAGATGGATATGATAACCAAGGAAACAAAATGGACAATGATCACCGTGCATTACGTTCGCCAGATCATTCGTTTACAAAGGAGCCTCAAGGTCAAGACAAAGACATGGGTCACACCAATAAACTAGGACAAAACAACGCCATTAGAGGTCACGAGAACAGACAACGTTTTGTTATTGATGAAACAATTAATGTTTACCCTGATACACTTTGTTGGGTTAGAGACTTTACTTACTCATTCAATGACCCGATGACAAACATGTACTTTTGGCATCCAGCTTATGATAACTATCCAGTTGTAGGAGTAACTTGGCCACAAGCAAAAGCATTTAATGTTTGGAGAACTCAATTGTTAAACTCTTGGTTACAATCAATGGGAGAAATCTATGTAAACGACTTCCGTTTGCCAACAGAAGCAGAATGGGAAAGAGCATCTCGTGGTGATTTAGACTTATCACAATACCCATGGGGTGGTCCTTACATCAGAAACTCTTCAGGATGTTTCTTAGGTAACTTTAAACCTATGAGAGGTCGTTACTTTGAAGATGGAGGTTTCCATACAGTTAAAGCATTCTCATACAACCCGAATGGTTGGGGATTATACTGTATGTCAGGAAACGTTTCAGAATGGTGTGAAACAGCTTATGATGAGTCTATGTATGAACTTTCTCATGATTTAAATCCTGAGTACCGCTATAATGCAATGGATTGGGATCCACCATCAATGAAACGTAAAGTAGTACGTGGAGGTTCTTGGAAAGACATTGGTTACTATTTACAAAATGCTACAAGATCTTACGAATATAGAGATACTGCTAAATCGTTTATTGGATTTAGATCAGTAGCTACACACTTAGGACGTGGAGGTAGAAACTTTTCAAAAGAAGGTGGTGAAGAATTAGACCAAGATCTTCAGTTGAGATAAAAAATAATTACAAAAAGTATATAATAAAAACAAACAAATAAATCGTTAAACCTTAAAAATTAAAACTATGAAACCAGGAAGTAAAGGATGGAAAAATTTTATGGCGAAGCTCTATGGTATTGGAGCAGCAGTAGTAATACTTGGAGCTTTATTTAAGATTATGCACTGGCCATTCGCTGGACCAATGTTAGTTGTTGGTCTAGGAACAGAGGCACTTATTTTCGTGTTCTCAGCATTCGAGCCGATCCACGAAGATCCTAACTGGGAACTTGTATATCCTGAATTAGCTTTAGGAAATGATGAAGGATTTGACCCAGCTGAATTACAAGCAGGATCAAGAAGAGGGGGTAATACAGGTATTACTGGTGAACTTGATAAAATGTTAGAAGAAGCGAATATAGACAGTGAACTTTTAGAACGTTTAGGAGATGGAATGCGAGCTTTAGGCGAGAATGCAGCACAACTGAAAGGTGTTACATCAGCAGCAGCAGCAACAGATTCATACGTTGATAGTTTACAAGCGGCTTCTGAAAAGGTTGCTACTCTATCTGAATCTTATGAAAGGGCTTCAGTAGCTATATCAGGAATGACATCTTCAACTGAAGAAGGTCAATCATTTGGTGAGCAAATGCAAAAAGTTTCGAAAAATCTTGCTGCATTAAATAATGTTTACGAACTTCAATTGAAAGGTTCTTCATCACATTTAGAAGCAACTGAGAAATTCCAAGGACAAGTAACTGATATGATGCAAAATCTTTCAGCATCTGTTGAAGACACGAAAATGTATAAAGAAAATATGTCAATGTTAGCTAAGAACTTAACGGACTTAAATAATGTTTACGGTAACATGCTAAAAGCAATGACTGTTAGAGATAACGGTTAATTATATACTGAGCATAATCGTTCACAACATTAATTAACAAATTAATTCTTAAAATTTAATTAAACATGGCAGGAGGAAAAGAAACCCCAAGACAGAAAATGATCGGGATGATGTATCTCGTACTTACTGCTCTTTTGGCACTAAACGTATCAAAGGAGATAATTGCTGCTTTTGTTACCATAAATGATAAATTAGAATCAAGTGGTGAAGTTATAAACAACGCTACTACATCAACTTATGGAACATTTGACAGTAAAAGAGCTGCTATTATTGCAGAAAAAGGAGACCTTAAAATAATTGATTTATGGCAAGGTAAAGCAGAAAATTTAAACGCAAGAACAAAACAAATCATTCACTTTATTCTATCAGAATCGAATGATATGATTACAGCAGTTGAAGGGAAAGACTGGGTAAAAGAAAGGGATGACCAAGGTCGTATTGTAGAGTTAGAATCTTTACTTCAAATTGAAGCAATGGATAACTATGATGTTCCTACACAATTCTTCATCGGAGGAGATCCAAAAAGACCTATTGCTAGAGGTTTGGCAATTTTAGATTCTATCCATGCTTACAGAAACTATGTTGCTGAGGAAATGGGGAATTATAAAGTTGGTTCTAAAACTTACACTTTCAAAGCTCCTGATGATCAATCAGGTTTAAAAGAGGCGTTGTCTACTGCAAACCCAGAGGATACTGCTAGAATTGCACAGTATTATAAGGCGATGACACTACCTGCAGAAATTGAAGTTAAGGATGCGGGTAAAAACAAAATGGTGCCATGGCCTTCAGCTATGTTTGACCACGCACCAGTTGTTGCTGGTGCAGCAATGTTTACAGCTCTTAAATTAGATGTTCTAAACGGGGAAAGCTCAGCTGCTGATTTCATGCTTTCTAAAGTAGATGCACCTACATTTAACTTTAATAAAATTGATCCTTTAGCTTTTGCTAGGACTGGTTATGTTAACGCTGGAGACTCTTTAGATCTAAGTGTTATGATTGCTGCATATGACTCAACTGATGTTCCACAAATTAAATATGGAATTAATGATTCTATATCTTCTAACTGGAAAGTAACAGAAGGGGCTATTCGTTTAGAAACACAAAATCCAGGTAGCTATAAAGTTACTGGTCAGATTGGTGTTAAAGAAAAAGGTGAAATAAATTGGAAAAACTGGGACTTTAACTACACTGTAGGTAAACCATCAGGAACAGTTTCACTTCCTGAAATGAACGTATTGTACAGAGGGTATGATAACCAAGTTGAAGGAGCTGCATCTGGATTCCCTAACTATAATTTATCTGGCGGGACAAACGTTTCCGTAGTAAAAAGTGGTAATGGATATATCGCAAAACCAGGTTCTGGTCGTGAGTCGTCTATTAACATTTCAGGTGTTGCTGAAGATGGAACTTCAAGTAACTTAGGTAGCTTCAAGTTCCGTGTTGCGAACTTACCAAAACCTTCAATTTCTTTAGGTAGAATTGCAGATGGTGAATCAGCAACATCGGCAGCGATTAGAGCGTCAAGACAATTATTCGCCGGGTATCCACCTGAAATTCCATTAAACGCTAAGTTTAGTGTTGTTTCATGGGAGGTAGCAGTAACTGGAGCACCAAGACCTGTAAAAGGGAATGGTCCTACTTTAACTGGAGATGCTTTGAGAATTATGTCGAATGCTCAATCTGGAGGAATGATTACAATTGTAACAAACTATAGAGAGCCGAGTGGTACTGTTAAGCGTCAAAACGCTGTGATTACAGTAAAATAATTGATTAAAAAGTAAAGTCATGAAGAATTTAGTGCTATGTACAATATTGATTTTTAGCTTGAGTACTTTTGCTCAAGAAATCAATGGTGGACCAATTAACAGCCGTACAAAAACGGGTGTTATTGACGGAGTTTACCTTAAATCGAACATTCCTACAAAACGTCTTATCCCTTATGAGAATGTGCGTGAAGCAGATGTAATATGGAGTAAACGTGTATGGAGAGCAATAGATCTTCGTGAGAAAATAAATCGTCCTCTGTACTATCCTTTGGATGAATTTACAAACCCAGACCCTGAAACAGGTGAAGTTGATTGGGTTCGTAATGACAACAGATGGAGCTTATGGACGGTAATTCGTCAACATATTCTTTCAGGTGATTTAACTGTTTACTCAGATTATAATCCAGTAAGGGTTTCTATAAAAGATGGAGATAAGTTCAAGTATCCAGTAATGCCTGAACCAGGTAAAAGTTATGCAACAGATTCAATCTATAGAAATGATTTGTTGTACTACCTTGCTGAACTTGGAGATGTTCCTCTTGATCCTTATTTAAATATCTATCAGGAAGACTCTGTTGATATGAATGGAAACTTAGTATACCCTGCGAGAGATACGATTTGGTATGCATCTAAAGATATCATTCAGTACCGAATCAAAGAGGACTGGTACTTTGATAAACAAAGATCAATATTAGATGTTCGAATTCTTGGTATTGCTCCAGTGAGATACTTGAAAGATCCAAATGGAACTATTTCTGGAACGTGGACTATGTTCTGGTTATACTTCCCTACCGATTGTAGATATGTATTCAACAATTACTTCGTTTACAACGAAAGCAACGGAGCACAATGGATGAGTTTCGATGACTTCTTTATGAAGCGTAGATTCAATTCATTTATCTATAAGGAAGAGAACGTTTACGACAGAAGTGTAGAAAAATACAGAGTTGGAGTTGATGCGCTTATGGAGTCTCAACGAATTACTGAAGAAATTAGAACTTTAGAACACGACGTTTGGAGTTACTAAGATCTTAATATACTATTTGAAAGCCCAGACGATTATGTCTGGGCTTTTTTCATTTTAAATTAAAGCATTTCAGAAAGAGTTAAGCCAAATTCATTACTTTTGTAAAAAAATAACAATGGAGGAAAACAATGTAATTGTACATATAATTGACAGGGAAGGTGAAAAGCATGAGTTACTTGCACCAACTGATATGAATATGAATATTATGGAACTCTGTAAGTCATATGAACTTCCTGTGGAAGGAATCTGTGGTGGAATGGCCATGTGTGCTTCATGTCAATGTTATTTAGAATCTGATCATGAACTAGAGGAACAAAGCGATGCAGAATTGGATATGTTAGATCAGGCCTTCTTTGTAGAAGACAATAGCAGATTAGGATGTCAGATTGAAATTACGGAAAGTATTGATCAAATTGTATTAAGGTTGGCACCAGAAGCGTAAGTTCGTCTATCTAACTTTACTTAAATCACAAAAAGGAATCGGTTTCATTTTGTGTTGATTGATTGAATTTAATCGGGTATAAATATCTAATACTTGTTTCTGCCTATCGCTTAAATCTTTTCTATCTCCATTGTAACTCATCGCAAATTCTAACTCATCGTAGGTCGCTCCTATTTGATCTTCGTCGTTGCGTTCATCTCCCCATAAACCATCAGTAGGTTTTGCTTCAAGAATTTCCTCATTAACGTCTAAATGCTTTGCTAATCTAAAAACCTCTGATTTCAAAAGATCTCCAATTGGATTGAGGTCTACTCCCCCATCACCATATTTAGTGAAAAATCCAATTCCAAAATCTTCGATTTTATTTCCTGTACCTACAACAAGCAAGTTGTTTGCTTGTCCGATGGCGTAGAGTGTAGTCATTCTTAGTCTGGCCCGAGAATTGGCCATTGCTAATTTATTAACTCCAGTTTTAGAAGGCATTGCTTCTACAAAGGCATCAAAGGTTGAAGTTAAGTCAACTTCAACCCCTTTAGCATTGCTAAATTTATTTTCAAAAGATGATATTTGATTTTGAGCACGATCATATTCAGAACTGGCTTGTCTAATCGGCATATTCAATAAAACAACATCTTTACCAGTACGGACGCATAAAGCGGCTACTAAAGCAGAATCTATTCCACCAGATAGTCCAACAACAAATCCCTTCATTGGAATCGTTGAAATATAATCGTTCAACCATTCAATAATATGATTGGTTATTTTTTCACAATCTAAATCTGGCATAAATCGTTTAGAATAAAACAGCTACTTTCAATAATAACTGTCCTTGTTTAACACTTGGAGAATAATAATCTCTTGAGGTGGTAGGCTTACCATCAGCCGTTTTATAAAGTGACATTGATTTTTCATCATCACCAAAAACGGCACCTTTCTGTTGAAAAACTTCAGAGAATCCATAATAATAACCTAATTCAGCAACTAAAACAGTGCTTCCTGTAACGTTGAATTCCATACCACCCGAAAGTCCAATAGATCCCTTATAAAACGACATCACTCCTGGAGATTTCATATCGTCAAGGTGATCAATGCTCACTTCTGGTAAACCGAGTTGATCAAATCCTTTTCCAACATTATCCGTACGTGTCATTAGCAGAAAACTGTTTCTTACACCGAACTTTCCATAATATCGCATATACCCCATAAAGTTTGTTTGAAACTTTAACATCACAGGAATACTTAAATATATACTCTTGTGTTTTCTTTCTGAAAGAAGGAAGTTAGGGTCATTGAAATAGTCTTTGGGTTCTTTAAACTTTTGGATATCTTTGTCATTATAATCAAAGTAAACATCCGTTCCTTTATCATAAAATGTTTTAAATCGATTAAAATCAAACTCTAAACCTGTTGCAAGCCCAATATTATTTGAAAAGTTCCAATTCAGTGCCATTCCAGCAACGAAATCACCCCCCATTTTGGATCTCATGGTATTCGTTTGTGGATTATTAAAATTCAAAGCTCCACCAAATGTTAAACCGGCCATCACTTTTTTATCTGCTGCGTCTTGAGCGTTGGTAGTAAACATGAACCCAGCAATAAGTGTTAAAGTCAGTAATTTTTTCATACTTTTGATATTAATTTAGTTTCAAAATTTAAGTTTGTCGTATCAACTTCAATAAGTAGTTAATCTACGCACAATTGTCAAAAATAATCATATTTCATGAACAAAAGGAAATCCATTTATGCAATTCTAATTTTAGCATCATTTTTTTATGCTTGTGAGTCAAACAGATTGGATATTCATATTGAAAAAACAGACCTCTCAATTGACTATATTAATGCAGATCAGCTTTTATACAATTTATCTTTAGAAGAGGTAAAACAAAATACGAAGACATTAGAAGAGCAACTTGGAGATCTTTTTATCTATGAATTAAGTCAAAACATAAGACAAAATGTAGGCGATTCATCTTATAAGTCCATTTACAATTTCTACAATACAGAGTACATTAGTGATTTAGAGAAAGAAAAAATCAAACTTTACCCTGAGCTTTCAAAACATGAAAATAAAATAAACACAGCATTTCAATATTTAAAACATCACTTTGGTGATTCTATATTACCGAAGAACATATTTTATATCAATAAACTTTTCAGTCAAATCTCTTGTTCCCAAACCAACATAGCGATAGGGTTAGAAAGTTATATTTCTCCAAATAGTAGTGTTATAGAGTCTTTACCGAGTTCTGAGCTTCATTCTTGGCAACGTGACCGTATGGATATAAACTATCTCGAAAGAGACGTTTTATTGAGTTGGATTCAAGTTCAACTATTCAATGAAATAGATGGAAAACTTGCAGAACACATTATCCAAGCAGGTAAAATTCTTTATGTTTTAAATGCAGCATTTCCTAAAGTTGATGCCGCTTACATATTGCGTTATACCGATGAGCAATTCAATTGGGCCAAAAAAAATGAAGTCTCCGTATGGAACTACTTAGTTGAACAACAAATGTTATTCAAAGCTGACATGCGTTCTCGTACTAACTTTTTAAATGAGGGTCCAAAAACCGTTGGATTATCAGATGATGCACCAGATAGGATTGGACAGTTTTTAGGATATAGAATCGTAAAAGGATATATGGATAAGAACAAAGCATTATCTTTGTCTGAGTTATTAGATGTTAAATACAACATCATTTTACAAACATATGAAATTGATTAAGTCATGAACGAAGATAAAATAGTTAAAACCTCAAACATTTCGATAAATGTAGGAACAAACGAAAATAATGTTCCTGTTCGAATGATATGGACTGCGGAGGATGGAGAAATAGATAAAGAAGAAGCAAGTGCTGTATTCTTATCATTATGGGATCCAAAAGAAAAAAACACAATGAAAATAGATTTGTGGACCAAGGATTTATCGATTGAAGAAATGAAACAGTTCTTTCATCAAACCTTAGTTACAATGGCAGATACTTTTGAACGCGCAACGGGAGAGAAGAATATAGTAGAGGACCTAAGGGACTACTGCTACCACTTTGCTGAAAAAATGGAGATCTTACCTGAGGACGATTAAGTTTTTGGCCTTAAAATAAATCAAATTAAGTAAGAAATCAGCGATACAACTGATGCTTAACTTAAACTAATAGTTTACTAACCGAGGATTAATTTCCTTGGTTATTTTTTTATTAAATACATCACTTTTATTACACTGAAGTTCCAAACCTTTTTAGGTACTTCACTATTGTTAAGGCAATAAGTAAGAAAAATGCAAAGCCGAATGAGCGTCCGATGACATCGCCATATTTCACATAGAAAGTTGGCTTATCATTCAATTGAATAGTTTCTCTAAAGGCATCCTGTACCCAATATTCAGTTGCTTTAACCACGTCACCTCTTTGATTAATTACACAAGATATTCCTGTATTTGCTGAACGTACAACATACCGAGCCGTTTCAATTGCTCTTAAACGCGCTATACTAGCATGTTGCTTATGACCTGCTGTATTTTCCCACCACCCGTCATTTGTTATTACACAAATCACCTCTGCTCCTTTTCTACATTGTTCAGCAATCATTCCTCCATAAATCGATTCGTAACAGATTATTGGAGCAAAGGTAAAACCATTTGTTTTTAATACCCTTGGTTCTTCCTCAACACCGAGCGTTCCAGATGTACCACCATTTTGAATAGAAAGCTTTTCTAAAAAAGGAAACCATTCTGAGAAAGGAATTTTTTCAACTCCCAGTACCAATTCAGACTTGTGAACAAAAGAAGGTGGTTTAACATTAGAAATAAGAACGGAAGTGTTATAAGATTCATAAAAAAGGTCTGCATTCGTTATTGGTTTTGCTGCTGCACTCTTTTTAAAATCAAAAATCTTATGGGTAGATGCACCAGTAAATAATGTAGTACCTCCCCACTCATCCACACGACTTTGTAGGTAATTAAAAGCAGGAACCTCATCGTAACGATCTTCATCAAAAGCACTTGAAATTGCAGTCTCTGGCGCAAGAACGATCGCCGTATTTTCTGTAATCAATTCTTCTGCTTTAAGAACAAACTTATCTAATTGTTCTTTTACATCTGTATTGAATTTTTCATTGTATGGATCAATATTAGGTTACGTTACCACTACTTCAATAGGGTTTATGGTTTCTTCATATGTTGCATAAGACCAATAAGACAAAGCTGAAGGGATAATAATGAGTGCTGTACTTAAATAAATTAAAGGGGTTTGAACCTTAATGGACTCCTTATTAAAAATTAAATTGGAAGCAATTTTAAAAATCAAGAGGTTTAACATTAAAATCCATAGCGCTCCCCCCAAGATGCCAGTATATGAATACCATTGAACTATTTCCGGAACTATAGCAAAGGTGTTTCCGATGTTCAACCAAGGCCAACTCAGCTCCCAATGGAAATGAAAGTATTCGAAGCCAATCCAAAAGAAAATCAGCCCTATATACCCTTCTTTCTGTCCAACAAACTTTTTTGTCCAATGAAAAAGCATAAACACCAATGCCATGATTATTCCATTTAAGAAATATGCCAATACAGCCCCCCCTTCTCCTCCAATAGAGTAATAAATCCAATATGTGGTTCCGAGGTTGTATATAAAGAAAGTAATGTATGCATGAATAAAGACTTTTGAAGATCTATATTTTTCTCTGTAAACATTATGCTCTACCAATAATAAAGGAACCCAAGAGATAAATATCAAAGGAAATAAACTTCCCGTATGTGGAAAAGAAATAACCATCAATAAGCCGCTTAAAATGCTAAGCAAATACCTTTGTAAACGTGATAGCTTCATATTTGAAAATTCGGTGAATTACAAAGATAATATTGCCTCATTCTTAATGGAGGAAATAATTGATAATTTCTTACGAAGTGTCGATTTATAAACAATTACCTAATCACGTTGACATGACCTACTTTGGTTTGTAATTCTTTATCGTGGATAGATTTATATTCAATTTTCTAAACATATGTTCCATCTTTGGCTGTTTCACCATTGAAAGTACCATCCCATTCAAAATCTTCATCATCTGATTCGAAAAGTAATTCTCCCCAACGGTTAAATATCTTAATATAAAATTCTACAACTCCTATTGTACTAATTGAAAATGTTGAATTAAGTCTATTTCTATCGGGAGTAAAACTATTTGGAATATATAAATAAAACTCCTCTAATATCGTCAGTGGCTTGGTTATAGAATCTAAACATCCATATCGATCCGTCGCAATAAGTGTTATGTCATAGGTACCTGGAACAGTATATGTATTATTTGGATGCATCATCGTAGAAGATGAACCATCACCCAAATCCCAATAATAGCTTTCACCATTGTATGTTAAGTTTGCAAATGTAATGGGTAAACCAATAAACTTAGGTTCAGTTATCGCATTAAAATCTGCTTCAGGACGCACTATATTTACCAATGTATGTGTTTGAACTTGGAAAGTTTGACAATCATCTTTGACAATAACGTCGTATCTTGTATTGCTATCAGGCTTAACCCAAACACTTTGTGTGGTTTCCTCTGAATGTGGCCATAGATAATAATAATCCCCAAACCCACCAGACGGATTTACAGTTAATAAGACTGAATCTCCAGGACAAATCTGCTGTGGCGGAGTGATTTCTAAAACCAGTGGTGGACTGAGAACAGTAATCGTTACATCTGTTGTATCGCTTTCTCCACATTCATCTGTAACCACAACTGTGTAAGTGGTAGTTTGGCGCGCAGCAACTTCAGCTTCCGCAAAAATACTGATTTCTCTCCCCTCAGCATTTGTCCAACTATAGGTGTAATTTCCAGAACCTCCTATGGCTTCAACTATTAAACTATGGGGTATATAAGGACACTGTTCAACTATATCGGCATTTGCAAGTATTGTCAATGGATCATAATTAGGAACTGTAACTTCGGCTGAAGCCGTAGCTGTTTCATTCAAGCAATCATCAGTAACGCTAACTGTATAAACCTGTGTAGATGCAGGATTCACCATTATTGTCGGAGTTGTAGCTCCTGTACTCCATGAGTAAGTATAACCTCCTCCCCCTCCTGTTGCTTCGGGGATTAATTCTATTTCTTCTCCGGGACAAAATAAAGATTGATCATTTAAAGTTATCTCTACTGCTTCCACTGGTTTTATAAAAAGTTCTATGACTTGATTTTCCATATTTCCACACGCATCTTCAATCTCGAATTCTAATATTATATTTGCTATTCCAGTCAATGCAGTATTATTCAATGCATCTATTGTAAAAGAAATTGATGTTTGTCCTGGCGCAAAACTCACACTTGAAGGAACAGAAGAATAGTCTAATCCCTCAACTGCAGATCCTGATTTGTTAATAGGAATTGTTAAAGCCTGATTTATATTTGCACCTGAACGCGTAATTGTAACGTTTGCTTTTGTACAACTTTGGGCCATTGTTTTTCCATCTCCATATGGGTCACTGGATAATTTATAATCAACTTTTACCGGCTGATCGCTATTTAAGCTGTTTTTTTCTAAAAAAATACCTGAATCATAAATGGCATCTCCAACATCTGCAATCGCTATAATAAGGTGATACTTCTCTCCACATCTTACTTTGGATATAGCTTCTAAAGGCTTTGTAAACCCATCGTATTGAACATAGTAAGGATTGCTATTGTACGGTGCTGTATTTCCATCACCATTGCTCTGAAAGAACTGAGTATTTCGTTTGTGATTCACATTGTTAATTGTAACAGGCTGCGTTGTTCCTGGAATAATTGCCATATTTTGTGTTCCACCTGGAATGCCTGGTCCAGAAATGAAGAAAGCAAAAACATCATTAAAGTCAGTGTCCACGAACTCTGGATACTCTTCAGATGCAAAAACATATTTAAATCGAACGGTATCAGAGAAAGGAATAAAATCAAACTCAAGTAAGGTTGCGTTAAATGTTGAAGTACCCACTAAGTTACTCAGTTGACCATAACCAGGAGTACCATTATCTATTCCAGCATCTTCCTTATTATTTGGTCCATGTGGTCCATTAGGTCCAGGATTAATGGTTCCGGTAGTCATGATTATTCCTTCATCAATCCCAATACTTGCGTTGGTAGCATTAAAAGTTCCGATTGCTCCTGGAGATCCAGAAAAATTCACATTCGATACTTCCACTCCAGAGCCTAAAAGAACATTCTGAACCAATTGGGCAGGACTTTGTCCACCACTTGTTTGCAGTTGAGCTATCAAAGAAACTGATAGAATACTAATTATAAGTGTAAGGAAGTATTTCATGTGTATGTATAACGTAATATATTCTAAATAGTTGTTTAATCCTTAGCAATTAATGCGCCAAAATTAACAATGTAAGTTCTCTTTATCGAAGCTATTTTAATTTTTTAACGTATTATTGCTTTTATAAGGAGTCTTTTAATTTAGTTTTGCTCTTTTATGATGAAAAAACAAGAGAAGAAAAGAAATTGGTTTAAAAAATCTACACGTATTGTAGGAATGGACCCCATTACCTTTGAAGAATGGTGGAGGGTTAAAATCAACCGCATTCAAATCTTGAGTATCTTTCTATTGTTAGCTGTAGTTTTATTTTTTATCAATTTTGCAATTTTCTCTTATACTCCACTTGGATATCTTCTTCCTGAAAATATAAAAAACAGAAATAAACAAAATATAGAACTTGCGCGATCACGGGTTGATAAATTAGAACAACAAATAACATCTCAAGAGAAGTATATATCAAATTTACAGAAGGTGATTTTAGGAGATGTTTCAATTGATTCCATTTACAGTTTAGATAACACAACATTTTCAGATAATGAATATGCTATCGATGTAGATACTACAACTTCTGCTGCAGAAATAGAATTGAATAAAAACTTAAAACAAAGTATCGAGAAACGAAAGCAAAAACAAGAGAAGATCTTTGATCATTTGTTTTTGTTTGACCCTGTGGTAGGTGAAATAAGTCGAAAATTCAGAATACCAAACCATCCGGGTGTTGATGTGGTGACTAAAAAAGACGCTACTATAAAAGCATGTTTGAATGGAGTTGTGTTGCACTCTTCCTATGATGATCAAGATGGACATACTATTATTATAAGTCATGAGAATGAAATTATCTCTGTTTACAAGCATGCCAAAACTGTCTATGTTAAAGTAGGTGATCAAGTATCCACAGGCAAAGCAATTGGTGTTGTAGGAAGCACAGGGGAACGATCAACTGGACCTCACTTACATTTTGAATTATGGAGTGACATAGGACCACTTAATCCACTGGACTACTTTTCGTTCGGGAAATAACTAAACACCTAACAATCACATTTTTTAAAGCTAAAAAACCGTAGACAATTCTCTTCTTTTTTAATTTCATTTTTTTCAGTACTTTTGCAATCCTTAAAATTTAGTGAAAATTATTAGAAATTATATATAATATGAAAGAGGACGTATCAAAACTCGCGAAAGCTTTAAAACAAAGATTTGTTGCACATCCATGGCATGGAATCAACATTGGGAAATCACAACCAGAAATAATCAATGCTTTTATAGAAATTATTCCTTCAGATACAATTAAGTACGAAGTAGATAAAGAAAGTGGTTATATTATGGTAGACCGCCCACAAAAATTCTCTAACAACATGCCTTGTTTATATGGGTTTGTACCACAAACATATTGTGACAAACACGTTGCTGAATATGCAAACTTAAAAACAGGGAGAACAGAGATCGTAGGAGATCATGATCCTTTGGATGTGTGTGTGCTTTCAGAAAGAGATTTTAACAGAGGAAATATTATTGCTGAATGTGTTCCAATCGGTGGATTCAGAATGATTGATGGTGGTGAGGCAGATGATAAAATCATTGCAGTATTAAAAGACGACCAAGTATATGGAGACATGACTTCAATCGAAGATGTTCCTGCGAAAGTTCTTGATAGAGTAAAGCATTTCTTTTTAACTTACAAAGACATGGGCGGAGACTCAAAAGAAGTTGAAATCACGCATACCTATGGAGCTGAAGAAGCAAAAGAGGTAATCAAAAGAAGTTATTTAGATTATAAAGAAAACTTTGGTGATGCTGATCAATTATTAAGCGAAGCATTAGCAGCAGTTATAAAAGAGAAAGTATAATCCACATTTATAAAACAAAAAAGGGAAGCACACGCTTCCCTTTTTTGTTTTATAAATTTCAAGAAGTCAAAAAGAAGGAGAGAAATAGAGAATATACAGGGCCTTTGGAATTAGATTTGTGAAGGGTGTAAATACAGTTAACGATTATTATTAATATATTTAAACTATGAAGATCTTACTGTCACTATTTCTTGTCCTTTTATCAACGTTAAGTTTCACACAAATTGTTTTTGACAAAACGAAACATGATTTTGGTGAAATCAATGCTAACGATTCAAGATATGTAGACATTTATCTCAAAAACACGACTGGCAAAGACGCGTTTATTCTCAGCGTTAAAAAACCTATGGAGGTAGTTTACATTCAGCGCTCTGCTTTTATTTCTCCAGACAGTTCTAGCGTCATACGTTTTCAAATTAATAAAAAGACCAAGGGAAAATTCTCATATACAATTCCTGTTTTTACAAGTGATAAGAATGAGCCTACTGAAATTGTATTGTCAGGTAAAATTGAATCACTCCCCAATCAAAGCAACAACTTCACTGCTTGCCCTAGTTTTGGTCAAGCTCCGGCAGATGGAAATCCATTAGACTTCATGTTGACAGTAGAAACGATAGACAAAGTAACTGGAGAGAATTTGGGGAAATCAAAAGTAGCGATTATTCAAAACGGAAGCGCCATAGGAAAATGGGAAACAAGCTCAAATGGTCGATTAAAACTAAAGATTCCTTTAGGAATTACTTATTTCTATGCTACTCATCCAGGATATATTCCTGCGGAAGAAGGGGTATATGTTAATTTCAAACGGAATCATGTTGTTTTGGAACTAACACAAAAGAACAAGGAACCAGAGATCATCACTCCTGATACACCCGAGACTATTGAAGACCCAGAAGAGTTAATTGTAGAAGACATCCCAATAAAGGAAGAAGAAATTACCGCACAAACCGAAGAGCGGGTGATTGTTTTGGATGAGACCAATCCTCAAGAAGTTGATTTAAGTGACATTATTGAAAAAAATGTTGAAGAAGAACCAGGAAATATTGATGCAGTTACTCCTCCTAAATTCAAGGAGTTAGATGAAAACAACTTTGATGATGCACACTTCAAACCAGTCAACGTTGTTTTTGTTATAGATGTTTCTTCATCTATGCGTCAATTCGATAGATTAGAGTTACTAAAATATTCTTTAGATCAACTTGTAGATATGTTACGTCCACAAGATAAAATTGGTTTGGTTGCTTATGCCGATCAAGCCAGGGTTTTATTAGCAACTACTCCTGGTGATCAGAAAGAAGATATCATCAAAGAAGTTAAGGATTTAAAAGCATCCGGTCTAACAGCTGGTGGCGCAGGAATTAAATTAGGTTATAAACAAGCAAAAAGGAACATGATTAAAGATGGTCAAAATCATTTAATCATAATTACCGATGGTGCTTTTAATAGAAGCTCTGGTGATTACAAAAAGTATATTGAGAAAAACTTACGAAAAAGTAACATCACTATGAGCGTAGTAGGAATTAAAAGCAATGAAAAGGCAGAAGTAAGTATGCGCGAAGCTGCTGAGTTAGGAAATGGGCGATTTATACTCATAGAGAAATTAGCAGACGCACAAACAAAACTTAAACAAGAAATACGATTGTCGAGCTTTAAGTATTAATACATTAATTTCAACAAACGTTAAGCGTTGCACTCTATTAGTGCAAGCGCGCTTGAATCAAATTAATGAATTCTTTTCTTGTACTGTCATTTGTCAAGAACAAACCTTTGAATGCTGAAGTTGTTGTAGAAGAGTTTTGTTTTTCCACACCTCTCATTTGCATACACATGTGTCTACATTCCAACACAACAGCAACCCCTTTAGGTTCTAATGTTCTTTGAATACAATCACGAATTTCCAAGGTCAATCTTTCCTGAACTTGCAAACGACGAGAATAAGCATCTACAATTCGTGGAAGTTTACTTAATCCTACAATTTTACCATTAGGAATATATGCAATGTGTGCTTTACCAAAGAATGGCAACATGTGGTGTTCACATTGTGAATAAACTTCAATATCCTTTACAATTACCATTTCAGAATAATCTTCTTGGAAAAGTGCACTTCTTAAAATCTCATCTGGATCTTGTTGGTATCCTTGAGTAAGAAATTGGACAGATTTCGCAACACGCTCTGGAGTTTTTAGCAAACCTTCTCGGTTAGGGTCTTCTCCTAAATCTGATAAAACTTCTTTATATACTTCTGTTAACTTTCTCGTTACTTCGTCGTTGTATTCAAACTTACTTTCCATCAAAAACTATTTTTATATCATTAGAATGGCTCTTTCCCACCATAATATTCAACGTAATTATTCTCAGTTTCCTCTAATCTAATCTTTGACAAAACACCACCAGCTTTTAAAATTGGTTCTTCGATTTGTTCCCAGATTTTTATTACTAAATTTTCCGTTGAAGGTAACACACCATCCATAAATGGAACATCAAGATTCAAATTCTTGTGATCTAAAGCTTCCACAACAAATTCTTTCATAATTACACTTAAATCCTTTAAGTTAATTACAAAACCTGTATCAGCAGAAGGTACTCCTTTTACTGTTACAAAAATGTTGAAGTTATGTCCATGCCAATTTTTGTTACTGCACTTTCCAAATACGGCTTCATTCTTCTCATCGCTCCATTCTTTCCTCCACAATTTGTGGGCAGCGTTGAAATGTTCTCTACGTGTAATGTAAACTGTTTTCAATTCTAAATATTTAGCTACAAAGATACAAACGTTCGAGAAACAAAATTGTTTAAATGAAAGTAAAAAACACGCTAAATAAAGCTTTCTGTTGAATTAGATATAGAAGTTGATGGTTTAGCTGAAGCTTAAGTGACGGTAAGTTCAATTAGTAAATGCGACAACGAGGCGAGTAATAATTGATTTTTTTCAAATGAAAGGGCATAAAGCCCTCTCACCTGAAATAGTAAAAATTCATTATTTTGTGTCCTCGACCAAAAGTTGCAAAATTATGAGTCATCTTACCTTGGAACAAAGATACGTTATTGAGGCGTATT
>Ga0079223_10000083_pt1 | contig 32561 bp, 35 predicted proteins | sample Stecom2011_FD_75072 | JGI IMG/M metagenome (GOLD analysis project Ga0079223, IMG submission 75072) | Agricultural soil microbial communities from Utah to study Nitrogen management - Steer compost 2011 | ecosystem: Environmental > Terrestrial > Soil > Agricultural land | place: USA: Utah...
TCCTTTTACACGAAGGTACGTGTACGAAACTCGTACACGAAAACCCATGTTTCATGGCTGAGTGTTTCCTTTTACACGAAGGTACGTGTACGAAACTCGTACACGAAAACCCATGTTTCATGGGTTAGTATTCCCCCCCTCACACAAAAAAGTTACCCGTATAAATGACAAATATCTATTTCTATACTGAAAAGTTAAGATAGTTGCACAGCAATTTTTTCTTTATATACAGGGAATAATAAATAAGTAATACGTATTCTAAGGCTGGAGGCTGGAGGGTAGAGACTAGGTATAGAATGTATAAGCTAGACGCAGAAATCCAGAGAAAAAGACTGAGTTTTTAGATTTATCATGAGAAGTGTGAAACCAAAACTGGAATCACCATGCACACAATAAAAGCTAATGCTTAATGTGGAGGAAAAACTATGGAGTCCTTAAAAAAACCCCTGGGGTTCAAAGACAATGAAGATAAAGAACTATTACAGTCTCCTCCTGTAATGGAGGAAGAAGAAAACAATTTTTTTACCACTCAAGACCCGTGGCGAATTCTAAGAATACAAGGAGAATTAGTTGAAGGGTTTGATGCTCTCTCCTCCCTCCCACCGGCGATTTCAATTTTCGGTTCTGCCCGGTTGGGAACAGAGAGTCCCTATTATAAAGCCTGCCGGGAAACAGCGCGCCTCTTGGCTCAGGCGGGATATGCGGTCATCACCGGGGGTGGGCCCGGATTAATGGCCGCGGGAAACCAAGGCGCCTTTGAAGTAGAAGGAATATCAGTAGGATGTAGTATTGAATTGCCGGAAGAACCCATCCCCAATGAATACCAGACCATCGCCTTGCGTTTTAGATACTTTTTTGCCCGCAAGCTAATGTTCATCAAGTATTCCATAGGTTTTCTCATTTTTCCCGGGGGTTTTGGCACACTGGATGAACTCTTTGAAGCCTTAACCCTTATTCAAACCGATAAAATCGACCATTTCCCGGTCATTCTCTTTGGCGCTGATTTCTGGCGCGGTCTGCTCGACTGGATAAAAGAATCTTTGCTCAAAACCGGTTGTATTGGTCGAAATGACCTTGATTTATTCATCGTAACCGATGATCCGCAGGAGGCCGTCGCCGAGATCAAAAAAATCGCTCCCCATTAAAAAACCACCGGCCTATGCCGATGGTATTGCTGACCCCTACCACTAAAAAGCAGGCGTTAATACACTTTCTTGCAGTCCAGATAATTCTGGACAATCTGTAAGGTTTCGCCGAACCGCTGGAAATGCACGATCTCTCTTTCCCGTAGAAATCTAAGGGTATCATTTAGGTCTGGGTCATCCGAGAGATTGATCAGCCACTCATAAGTAGATCGCGCTTTTTCCTCAGCAGCCATGTCTTCATGGAGATCGGTGACGGGATCACCTTTCGACTGGATATAAGCGGCAGTCCAAGGCACACCCTCCCCGTTTACAAAATATAAGGCCTTGTCATGGTCAGCATAATAAGCGCCGAGACCCGCTCGTTTAATCTCATCAACTGATGCACCGTCCATGAGTTTATAAACCAATGTCGCAATAATCTCCAGATGTGCCAGTTCCTCTGTACCGATATCAGTCAGCGTTCCCTTTCCCTGCGGTACCGGCATGGTATATCTTTGGGTCAAATAGCGCATAGAAGCGGCTAATTCTCCATCCGCCCCGCCGTACTGGGTGATTAAGAACTTGGCCATTTGTAGGTTAGCCCGACCAACCTTGGCCGGGTATTGCAATTTTTTTTCATAAAGCCACATACAACTTGACCTCCTTTATTCATAACAGATTTCCCAAGGCCAAGGGTCACTGATCCACTGCCAAGGAAAACCAGTTGCTTCACAAGGCATAAAAGGACCATAGCAGCGCTGATAATTCTCTTTAGCTGCCTTTGCTTCCTGGCAGGCCAAATTATGGTCCCTCAACGCCCGCTGGTCGTTGGGATGAGTATCCAGGTAAAGCTGGAGTTCCAACGCTTTAAAGTCCAGGGCCATTACTTCTTTTAATAATGCCAATTGTTCCCTATCCACGCTAATACCTCCTTAATATTCTCTTTTCCTGTACGGAAAGTAAAGTTCGGGGAAGATAGTTCCCCTCATTAATCCCTCAAGCGGTTCCCAGCTTTGATTATAGATTTGAAAGGGAACATACGCTCTGGCCAGACGTAAATTTTGACTAACCTCATACATACCTATCCCTCCTTCGTTCACAACATCGGATCTATAAAATTATTTTTTTATTGCCTTAATTCAAAACTGAACAAAAAACATTACTTTGTTTTAGGTACTACTATCATATTCCAAAAGCCGCCGACGCTCTCTATTCCAAAAGAAAATATGCCCAAGTCCTGCTCGGATCGTCTGTTTCGTCTAGACCAGCTTAAAATAGACTATCCTGCCTGCAAAATAAAAAAAGCCCCCTCTAACAAAGAAAGAGCCGATTATATGGTAGTATCCACTATAATTAGTAAATTCCGTTATTATTCGTGATAATATTGTAAATTTATGGAAAGGAAAACCCAACTCCATGTTGAATCATTCGTACGGAGGTGATTTCTTTGAGAAGAAAAAAATCCCGACACATACAGTTACAGCTCGATTTGGACCTGGGACTAATGGCGGCAGTAACCCGAAAAGAAGAGGGGTCCGACGCCTTTGACATCTTACCAAAGGCTTTATTTTTTGAGCGCAAAATCAGCAAACCCGATCCCTTCTTCCTGGAAATCACCGGTAATACATAATGCTCTCCTTTGACCATCCTCCCCTTGGCCGCGGGAAAAATCCGATCAACAATCGACAGTCACTTTAATAAATTCTCCAGTGACCACTGGCCCAAAGACTGGTTCAGCCAAATTGACAGAAGCGATAGTCGATCAAATAATAATAATAGACCGACAGAGATCAAGAGCAGTCCGGCAAGGAAAGAAACCAGCCTTGTAAAGGGCAACAGCTTTTTATACCAGGTATAAAAGGTTGAAAAGGCCACAGCCAGCATAAAAAAGGGTAAAGCCATACCAAGGGAATAAAGTAGCAAGAGTGCCGTCCCGGTAAAGATCCGATCAGCGCTACCGGCCATCACCAAAATCATGCTAAGAATCGGTCCGACACAAGGGGTCCACCCAAAGGCAAAAGAAGCCCCGGTCACCAACCACCCCAACGGCCCGGTGAGTCTATGCTTAAGCTTGAAACGAAAATCCCTTTGTAAAGTAAAAACTTTTAGAATCCCCCACTGGAAAAGCCCAAGTAATATAAGGATTATTCCTCCGACACGCAGAAAAACCAGTCGATACATGAAAAGCAACTGGCCCAAGGCAGAAAAGGCAGTTCCCAGTAAGACAAAGACCATAGTAAAACCGATAATGAAAAAGCCCGTTCCCCACATGGCCTTCTTTCTTAAATCCGGTGTCCATAATGATTCCTCTTTGCCCAAAGGCAGTGTTCCGGCGAGCATGCCCAGATAACCGGGGGCCACCGCCAACACACAAGGAGAAAAAAAAGACAATAAGCCAGCCATAAAAGCCAGAAACATCCCAGGTGTTTCCATAGATCACCCTCCCTACAAATACTCTTCTGCCACGACTTCCAACTGTTCAAAGTCCATCATTCCCCGATGTGCCAGAAGAATCTTTCCCTGACCGTCTAAGATAAATGTAGACGGAATGGCGGTTATATAATAATCTTTTGCCACCTCGCCTTGAACATCCAGTAAAACGGGAAACCGCATCCTGTATTCCTCCGCGAAATCAGTAACCAATGACGCCTTTTCCTGCAAGTTTACGGCCACGATCTCCACACCTCTTGCCTTATAGATCTGATAAAACCGGTTAAACTCAGGAATTTCCCCCCGACAGGGTCCGCACCAAGTGGCCCAAAAATTTACTACGGTCAGATTATTTCTCTGATATACCGCAGCTAACTCCATCTCGCGACCTGATAAATCCGGTAGAGTAAAATTCGGGGCAATGGCATCCTGAACCGGCGCCACCTTTGTTTTACTCTCCGATTGCGATTGCCTCTGTTCCCTCTGGTTGGAACCTTGATAGACGAAGAACGCTTCATAGAAGATGAACGCTCCGCCAAAAACCAAAAACGCCAAGGTTAAAAGGAAAAATCTCTTCTTTTTCATTTTACCACTCGCCTTTACTTCTTGGTATGTGTAAGCATAATCTAGATAATGAGCTAATTTAGACACTGAAATTATTATATCACATTATCGCGATAGGGTACAGGGTATAGTATTAAGAGAGGGGTTTTCCACTCTCTTAAAAAACCCCTCTCTATTGCAAATGCTTTATTACTTTTAATTAGAATTCTTTCTCTTTATCTGTCTGTACTAGGGCTGATTTTTCAAAAGACATCCTCCTGCCCACGCTGGTCAAATCTTGACCCCTCATCATCCCCGTGCGTCATCAATTCCTTAAGTCCGGTGGTATCCCCAAGTAAAATCAAGTGTTTTCTCATTTTTTTTCGAATGTTTTCTCGCAATTCATTACCTCCATTTTTTTTTACAAGAATTATCTTATGATCGTTGGGACTCAAAATTGACTGGGCAAGAAGAACATTTTGTAAAAACTTTCACCCGCGATCATTAAAAAATTCTTCCACTTTTTTAGCAAGACAATAGAATCGGATCCGAAAACATGCATAACATAAATCACGAAGACATATTATTTTTTGCATAGTCGAGGACTAATGCTGATGCACATATTCGCATAAATAAGGAGGAATAAACAATGGCTAATTCCCAAAGTTTAATCAGAAAGGTCTTCCCCGGCGGAAACACCTCCCTGGGTTTTTTTTCTTACTACGATCATATTATCGAACCGGACGCCTCCCGCATCTTTTTGCTCAAGGGCGGCCCGGGGGTGGGGAAATCTACCTTTATGAAAAAAATAGGTGAAGTCATGCTCGAAAAAGGCTATGATCTGGAACATCATTATTGTTCCTCCGATCCCAACTCTCTAGACGCCTTGGTAATTCTTAAACTCAAAGTCGCCCTCATCGACGGAACCCATCCTCATCTGGTGGATCCTCAAAACCCAGGTGCTGTTGACGAACTGATTAACCTCGGGGAATTTTGGGATGAATCCGAATTGATCAAGAATCGAGACCGTATTGTTGAAGTAAATAAAAAAACCGGTGATTGTTTTCATTATGCCTATAGACATCTTAAAGTATCCGGAGAAATCTATCGTCATATGTTAGCTACCACTAAAAGGGCGCTGGATCTTGACAGTCTATATAAACTCGTTGCTGAGTTAAGGGAAAAAATCTTCGGTCATAAAAACCCGGTAAAATTTCTGCCCAAACAACGCTCCTTATTTGCTGGAGCAATTACCCCGGAAGGACCTATAAATTACCTAAATACTATTTTCATTCCTGAAAAGCCAATGGAGGTTGTATCGACCGCTCCTAAAAGGGTGAAATCCTTATTTATCTTAGAAGGACCTTCGGCGGGTGGCAAGGATATCATCGTAAGTAAGCTAATCGAGTCAACGCTGGAAAAGGGGTTTACAGCGGAAACCTTCTACTGTCCCTTACTGCCTAATAAACCCGAACATCTTTACTTGCCTGAACTAAAGGCGGGAGTAATTTCCTCACATTACCCTCACCACTATCCCAAAAATAAAAACGCGGAGGTCATTGATACAACTACCTTGTTTAAGCCATTGGATACTCTTGCTTCGGAAGCGGTCCGTGAAGACCAGTCTGTCTTGGAGGATTTTTTAGCCAAAGCCGTTAACTGGTTAAAAAAGGCCAAGCGCCTCCATGACCATCTGGAGGAGTACTACGTCCCCTACATGGATTTTCAGGGAATTAAAGACCTAAGGATAAAAACGATTAAAAAGATCCTTCGTGGTTAAGGATGTTCGCCAGAGCGGATTTTACTATACAATAACAAATCGGATAAGCTTTCTTAAGGAGGATTTCCCTAAATTAAAGAGAAAAAAGTAATTTTATAGCTTGCACTAATGAAATAAGGAGATTTAGTAATGAAAGCGAACGGACTCATTCCCAAAGACTACAGAAGTATCTTAGATCTGAGAGAGACAGAAAAAGCAATCAGAAGTATAAAAGAGTTTTTTCAGGTTAATCTGGCCAAACGACTGAATCTATCCAGAGTAAGCGCTCCGCTTTTCGTTGAATCCGGAACAGGGATCAATGATGATTTGAACGGAGTGGAAAAACCGGTCACCTTTAAAGTGAAAGCCCTGCATAATCACGAAGCGGAGATCGTTCAATCTTTAGCCAAGTGGAAAAGGATGGCTCTGGCTGGATATCAATTCAAAGCCGGTGAAGGATTATACACGGACATGAATGCGATCAGGCCTGACGAAGACCTGGATAATATACACTCGCTCTATGTGGATCAGTGGGATTGGGAAAAAATCATCTCGAAAACCGAACGAAATCTGGACTATCTTAAAACCACAGTTAAAGACATCTATACCATCTTAAAAGAATTGGAAAACTATATTTTTGAAGAATACCCCCAGATCAAACCGTTACTTCCCCAGGAAATCTCTTTTATCCACTCTGAGGAATTGGTCACAGCCTACCCTAACCTTTCTCCCAAAGCTAGGGAAGAGGTAATCTGCAGGGAAAAAGGCGCGGTTTTCATTATTGGCATCGGAGGCGAACTGCAAGATGGTAAACCCCACGACGGAAGAGCCCCGGACTATGACGACTGGTCAACACCTACCGGTTCGAAGACTAAAGGATTAAACGGGGATATTCTAATCTGGAATCCAGTCCTCCATAACAGTTTGGAGCTTTCTTCCATGGGAATTAGAGTAGATAAAGAGGCCTTAATTCGGCAACTTAAAACCCACGGAGAGACACAACGCTTAGACTTGCCTTTCCATCAAAAGCTGATCCAAGGACACCTCCCCCTCTCGATCGGTGGAGGAATCGGCCAATCACGGCTTTGCATGTTGTTTCTGCGCAAGGCGCACATCGGAGAAGTCCAGTCCAGCATGTGGCCGAAGGAAATGATCGAAGAATACAGTAAACATAATATATTCTTCTTATAGATTCTGATAGATAACGAAACCTTTCAACGTCAAGTAACGCGCCTTTCGGCGCGTTTTAATCTATAAAAGCTCCCTATAGGGCGGACAGTGAAAACAGTCAAACTTTTACCTTGAAGGAGCAGCACACTCACGGATTACTATATTAATCGATAGTCCTCATTCATTTGTCAGTTAAAATCCACTCCATAAAAAATCCGGGTCAACTTTTCCCTAAGCGGCCCCGGGAGAAACCTATTGATAAAGGGTAATTGGGTAGAAATAAAATCTCCCGCTGGATGCGAGCCCCGGGGATGGTTCTTTTGCATAATCCACCACACCTTACTCGCGATGACTTCCGGGGGTGGAGATTTTTTCAGGTTTTCATCGATCACTTGCCAACAGGCATCGGCCCACCGTTGATATGGGGAATCTGGTTTTATGCCAAAATCTGTCCTTATATTAAAATTTGTTTTGATATCTCCGGGCGCAACTGCTGCCACTTTAATACCGAAAGGCCTTAATTCCTGGCGTAATCCTTCAGTTAGCGCCTCTAATGCGTATTTGGAAGCTGAATAATGGACCTGAAAGGGAATGACAAACTTCCCCGCCAGGGAGGTAAGGTTAATAATCAATCCCTGACCGGCGGCGCGCATCTGGGGTAAGACCGCCTGAATCATCCGAAGAGCGCCGAAATAATTGGTTTCAAACAACACCCTGGCCTTATCCAAAGGAAACTCTTCCAGCGGCCCAAACATACCATATCCGGCGTTATTAATTAAAACATCGATCCTTCCAGCCTGTTGAAAAAACTCCTCTACACCCAAAGATACACTCTGCTCATCTGTAACGTCCAATTTTAGAAAGATAATCTCCTCTCTCAAGTGGCCTGGCGCCGACTCTGCCAGTTTCGCTGGGTTTCGTGTTGTGCCCCACACCCTAAACCCTTTTTCTACCAGTAACTCTGCGACAGCGGCGCCGATTCCCGATGAAGCCCCGGTGATCAAGGCGGTTTTACCACTACTCAAAGAAGTTCCCGTCCTCATAGAACTTGGGCGACAGACCCTTTCCTGCTCTATCTCCATAGATTACATCCCTCCGAAACAATCCCGTCACTCGGTGGAGTTCCTTGAAGGTAACTCAGTTTCCTGCAGAGACTCAGTGTCTTGAAGAGATTCGGTCTCCTGCTGGGAACGATTCTTTTTGAAGATTCGTTCCCAGAAAGAAGGTTTATACTTCTTGTCAATTCGCTTCATGACTGTTTTCGTTATATCCCTGCCGCCTGCGGTTACCCGGCTCTTATACACCACGCAAGACAGTTTCCACCGTTTTACCATTCTCTGGACAGCGGCGTCCAGCTCTTCATTAAAGACTAGATTCTTTTCATCCTGGATCATTTCCAGTTCTTTTTGTTTATTATCGATCTTTTGCTGGGACTCTGCAGCCAATTTTTTCACTTTTTCTTCGTATTCTTCCTTTAATTTTTCCTTTTCTTCCTCATCTGCCTCCTGTAACCGGGCTTCGTATCCTTCGGTCAGCTTTTTCAACGCTTGAGTGTGCTCGGTTAGAACATCTCCTTTGTAGTCTTCAAGTTCTTTACCGAGCGCGTCGACTTCCTCTTCGAGTTTCTGATAAGCCAGAGAATCATTTTTAATTAAATTCAAGTCGAGCACCGCGATTTTTGAATCAGAACCAAAAGTAGATCCATAGACCACATAGGATAAGAGTAAAGAGCTAATTATAATGGATAATACTAATATTTTCTTCATGATCAACCGCCTCATAAATAATATGCGATTCCCCTTACATACTGCTTTATATCTAAATTAATCGACCCGGATCGGCTATGGCCCTTATCCAGATCGTATAGACATAATCTTTCGTTAAATCTTTCAGATTTCCTGCCAGAAAATTAAGTTACCTCCAAATCACCAACGCTGGTAAATCCTGTGGCATTAGCGCCGTAACCAACAGGATCCACACTGTTTTACTCTCATCTATCAGGAACGTCTTCTCAATCGTAGCTTCATCGTTAGGACCCGATCTGAGGCAAATAACTTAGTGGCGATGAAGACAAATACCATGAAAAAACAGGTTTCATAAACTATCCCCCAAATAACAGTGTGATAATCATTCAAAAGTAGATTGGGAGCAGCCATAAACGGATGGGTGAAGGGAATGGCGTAAAGAATTGTTTTGATCACCGGCGAGATCGCATTCAAGTCCAAAAACAAGACTAAAAAATACGGGACCATCACCAAAAAAACCAGCGGAGTAATTAACCCCTGGGCGCTCTTGATGTCCTCAGCTAAAGAGCCCAGGACAAAGGCGATGGCCAACGCGCTCAGGATCCCTAAAAAAATCGATAACCCCTGCAGCACATAGTCGACTGGTTTAAGGACCAAGCCCAACCCATAAAGAGCGTTAATCAGCCGGTCATCAAGAAACTCTCCTCCTCCCACTCCCCCGGTGACTCCGTGCATATAATAACGAAACTCCAAGAGATAGATGAGGGCAATGACTAAAGCCATCAAACCGGCGGCCACCATCTTCGCAGCTACTAGCGCACTACGATTAATCGGTACGGTGAGTAGCGTCTCCAGTGTCTTATGCTCTTTTTCATTGGCAATCGCCGTCACAATGATCTGTGCGGCGAATATAATCACTAGGAACAAGACAATCGGAATATAAGTCGTCTGTGAGGTTACAAAGGCCATAACCGCCTCAGGATCAATCGCCGCGCTCCGATTATTGATGATTACATGATCATTAACGGTCAGCGGATTTTTTAGAATCTCCGTAGAAACCATTGGTAAGTCTCTCTCTATTAACTCAGTAATCACAAAATCCTCAATTACTGCGGTAGCCTCTTTGAGTACTCCCGAAGAAAAGGCGGCGGAGACGGAAAAATCCTTGATTACGCTATAAGCCTCCAGGTTCTGTTGAGCACAATTCATCAATTCATCCTCAAAACCGCGGGGGATAATTAAGATACTGCGAGCATAAGCATAAGCATAAGCTCTGCCAGTAGTATCTTTAGTTTGGCTGATTAACGAATTCAAATCCGCTCCGGTATAACGTTCCACCAAAAAGTTCTCCGCAGTCAACCGCTCAAGCGCCCTCGAGGAAAGACTGGAATTATCCTGATCAATAACGGCTATTCTCTGTGTTCCGCCGGTCCTTTTGTTTTCTGAATCGAGCACTTTACCGATAAAAACAAAAACCAATACCATGACCAGCATGGGAGCGAAAATCTGCGGAGTTAATAATTCTCTGATCTCCTTTTTTAGTAACACATAGAATTTCCGCATTTAACTACCTCCGCAAAGACTTCTTCCAAATTTTTCGCTCCATACTTCTCCTTCAAACCCGCGGGGGTCCCGATCTCATGAATAATTCCATGGTCCATCACAGCCACCCGGTGCGAAAGGTGTTCGATCTCCAACATATTATGGCTAGACAGTAAAACAGCCATTCCTGTTTCGGCTTTTTTCTTGATTAACTCCCGGATTTCCATGGCATTCAAGACATCTAAGCCACTGGTGGGTTCGTCCAAGATGGCCAGCTTAGGTTCGGTCATCATCGTGCGCGCCAGTAAAATTTTGCGGGTCATGCCTTTACTATATGTACCGATTTTCTCCTTAAGTCTGTCTTTCAAACCGAAAATCTCGGTGGCCGTCTCCACATAAGCCCGTTGCTTACTACGGTCGGCAGTATAGAGCTCAGCCATGAACTTCAAATAATTCAGTCCGGTCAGGTTCTTATAGGCCCCGGCCTCTTCCGGAAGGTAGCTGATGTGCTCTCTGATTTTATCAGCTTCCCTGTCCAGTCGCTGGCCTAGGACGGTGATCTGCCCGGAAGTAGGAGTAAGTATGGTAGCGATCACCCGTAAAGTAGTGGTTTTTCCTGCGCCGTTCGGTCCGATCAGGGCAAAAATTTCATTGGCTTGAACCTTAAAACTGACCCCTGTTAATGCTGGAAATTTTTTGCCATAAAACTTCCTGAGCTGATCAACGCATAATACTTCCGACACAGTATCCCCTCCCAGTAGTAGAAGACCATCCTGGGGAAAAACTCCTCAGCTTAACCTTCACCTGTCATCAACGTATTTGCTTGCAAAATTCTCTGATAGGCTCGAGCGCTTTCTTTCCAGTACCGTCGCTGTGTCCTATAGTCCACATAGAAGAGACCGAAACGTTTAGAAAAGCCATGAGCCCATTCAAAATTATCCAATAAAGACCAGTAAAAATACCCCCGTAAATCAACACCGGCCTGAATAGCCTGGTGAGCTTGGAGGATATGTTGTTTTAGATAATCCGCGCGCTTGGTGTCTATGATCCTCCCATCCACTAATTGATCGTTATATGCGGCCCCGTTCTCTGTAATATACAATGGAATATGATATTTCTCATCCAGCTCCACCAGGAGTTGAAAGAGTCCTTCCGGATAAACCTCCCATCCCATTTCCGTTTGGGGAAGAGGTCCTTTTTTCACCTGAGTAAAACCGGTAATCGGGTTGAACGGGTTTGCTTTATATAAGTTCCGTGAATAATAGTTTACCCCTAAAAAATCTATGGGTTGAGCGATAGTCGCTAAATCCTCCGGCTCCATCTTTGGAGTGGCCAAACGCTTCTTAATCCAATCCCATATATCCGAGGGATAACTTCCTGTAATGATCGGCTGCAGATACCAACGACTGATGAAACCTTCCGCCCTCTGCGCCGCTTTAATGTCTCGCGTCTTCTGGGAAGCCGGTTCATGCCGCCACAAGAAATTAACCAAACCGATCTGGGCTTTCTCCTCTCCCATGACTTCCCGGAACACTTTAACAGCTTCACCATGGGACAACAGGAAATGATGAGCTGATTGAAAAATGGTTTTCAACCCACGTACGCCCGGAGCATTCTCTCCTGTTCCATACCCAAAAAAGGAAGCGACAAACGGTTCATTATGAGTAACCCAGAGCGGGACTTCTTTTTTAAGCACTTCAAACATCAAACCTGCGTAGTCCCGAAAATAGTAAACCACATCCCTATTCAGCCATCCACCCTTTTCTTGCAAGGCCTGGGGTAAATCCCAGTGATAGAGGGTTAGCATGGGAGTGATCCCTCTCTGCCTTAAACCCTCAACCAAGCGACGGTAAAAATCAATTCCCTTTTGATTTGGTCGCCCGTAACCCTCCGGAAAAATCCGCGGCCAGGAAACGGAGAATCGGTAGGCATTCGCCCCCAACTCTTGCAGTAAATTTAAGTCATCTTCCCAGAGCCGGTAGTGGTCACAAGCCACATCTCCGGTATCGCTGTTTTTGATCCTCCCCGGTTTCCGGACAAAACAGTCCCAGATGGATTCACCTTTGCCGTCCCGGTCAAATCCACCCTCGATTTGATAGGCGGCAGTGGCCGCACCCCATAAGAAATCCTTAGGAAATTCGCATCTCACACCAATACACTCCTTCCTTGCCAATTCCAGACAGTAATGTCCCCGCCCATTCCGGCATAAATATGAATAACCGCGCGGCGCACGCGCACGCGCGCACTCCTATTCCTGCTTGTCTAGTTCCCTGCTTTACAAGAAAACTTTCGGATCTCAAAGAGGTGATTTAGTTGGTAGTAACCAAATATAGGATTAAGTTCATTCCACCCGCCGACCGTCAACTCTATAATGGAAAAAATGGCCGTTATAGTCAGGAAAAGCAGACCGTTTCCAAGGAAGACTCACAGCATCTTCCGGATCAATCCACCCTAAGACATATTACCGGCCATCGTGATATATGCGCCAAAACATGGCTCGCCTACAGGATTGAAGCAGGCGATACCCTTTATCAACTGGCGGAAAACTGTCGGTGCGCGGTAAGAAGAATCATCAAGCACAACCGGAGTCTGGATCCCCGTCAGTTAATTATCGGAAAACTTATTCTCATCCCACCTCAAAAAAAATAAAATTTCCGCACACCTATTGCTCCACTCCTCTAATATTTAACCCTCATTCCTGTATTGACCAGGATAGTTTCTTCACTGATATTAGTGGCGTGGTCAGCGATGCGTTCAAAAAACCCGGCAATCAAGAGAAAATGAATAGCCTGCCCGGTTTGGTTTAGATCGCCGGTTTTGGACATAATACGGGTCAACTCATGGTAGAGCTCTTCATAGATGTTATCGGCCTCTTCATCCTTTTTGCAGACCGCTTCCGCCAAGTCCGAGTTATTCTCAAGATAGGATTCTAGTGATACCTCCAACATATTAACAGCGATTTTTGCTAATTGAGGGATATGGATCAAAGGTTTTATATATTCCGCATCCTTCAACTCCAAGGTAATCTCGGCAATATTAGTGGCCAGGTCGGCAATGCGCTCCAATCCGATGGCCACTTTCAGTGTGGACAAACATCTCCGCAGTTCCTGCCCTTTTGGATTGCGTTCCACTAAAATCTGAGCAACCTGATCTTCAATCACGATTAATCTATTATCTACTAAATCATCTTGGGAGATAATTTCCCGCGCTTCTTTACTATTCTTCTCCACCAAGGAATTAAGTGAACGGGTTACTATATTTTTTACTTCTTCTCCCATCAGTGATAGTTCCTTTGTCAACTGCTCATTCTGGCTCAAGCAAAAACCACACCTTTCTTTTTTTCATTTGCAAATAACTTTTATAATAGATAATTAGATTATAAGAATTAAATTCCTGCCGACAAAAAGAAAGATTATGAAAACAGATTCAGCTTGACCTATTTTCCTCTTTCTCTATCCTTTCCTCGTTCTTTTGTTCTTCAAGCTCCGTACCACTTTTACTTTCAACAGTCGATTGTGACAAAGCAAGGACCGGAGGAGTATCAAAGGAAAATCCCTCTTCCGGATAAAAATCCCTGTTATATCTACAGCTTGGATTCCAAAACAACCAATCATTTACACCCGCATCTTTTGCCGCCTTAATTTGGGCCACAATCTCAGCGCGTCCGTACTTACTGCCTAAAGAAAAATCCTGTAGCCAAGGGCGAATCTTCGCCGTACTATCTTTGAGCCTTTTTTGGGCATCGTTCAAACTTTGTAAAACAGTAAGATAAGGTTCACGATTGGGATCCTTTATCCCATACGTTCCTTTATAGTAATGAGACGGATAAACCATAGGTGAGAGAATATCAACCACATTTGCCAGTTTTTCCAGGTTTTGCCCGATACCGAGGTCTCCCGGATCCGAACAAACCAATCCGAAAACATCGGCAGAAACTACTGCCCCCAGCGGTTCGAGCTCCTGTCGGGCATAGTCCAAAAACTCTTCTATCACCTCCGCTTTAGTCGCAGAAGCCGCTTTGGCAAAAGGATAAACACACTCACTGATCCGGCCGTCACTGGTAAAACGAACATAATCAAATTGAACTTCGGGAAAACCAAGGTCAATAGCTTCTTTAGCGATTTGAATATTATAATCCCACACTTCTTTACTATGTGGATCCACCCAAGCCAACCCTCTATTATCCCGCCAGACCTCACCCGCTTTGTTCCGCACGGCAAACTCAGGGCGTTTCTCCGCCAAAACCGGATCCTTAAAAACAACCACCCGGGCAATGGGATAAACCCCATGCGCCTTCAAGGAACGTAAAATGTGCTTTGGTTCCATTTTTTGACGCCAGGCCCCGATCGTCTGGACCAGCGGAACATTAGAGTAATAGCTTAAACTTCCGGAATCGTCCTTGATATCAACCACCAAAGAATTGATACAGGTTTCATCAATAAACCCTAGCAACCTAGAAAAGAGGGTATGATGGCCTGCTACCCATCCTGTGGAATACACAGCCCTGATATGAGGGGGATGAGGCACAGGCTTGATCCTGGAACTTGTTTCTTTCTGCAAGTCCTGGATCTTAGTGGTCTGCAAGTCGGAGATTAAGCCTGAATTGGTATTGATTAACTTTCGTCCATATGCTCTTTGTATTACATCTTTCACAGGAAAAAAAGACAAATCATCACTGAATATCTTAGCGTTTGCCTGATAAAATATTAAACTGGCCATGATAATTTCAATTACAAATTTACCCACAATATTCCTATTTTTCATCCGACGTTGCCTCCTGCAAATTCGCACGCCCACAATCTACAATTTATGATAACAAAACCTACATCTATGGAGCTCGCGCGCATGGTTTTATGATAAAAAACCGTTTCTATATGCTATTTTGTGTTATAAAGCGCCACAAAATAAGTGTATATGCCAGTTAATAACATAAAAATAGGTATATATGCTAGGCGCTAGCATAAAAATAGGTATATATGCTAATGCTTAGCATATATACCTATTAATTCTCCTATCAAACAGCGCTTTCCTCTTTTCTAACTAAGTAAATACTACCATTTTTGAAAAAACTAAAAATCCACCCAGCGCGCGCAACGTGCTAAACTCTTTTATTCCGGTCGAAGTTTAGTCACCAGTTCGAACTGACCATTCTTGACCGTGGCAATAGTAATCTCTTTTAGTGGGTTTCTGTTTTCGTCCAAGGTAATCATCCCGGTGACTCCCTTAAAGTCGGTGGTAATATTAATGGCATCCTTAATGGCTTCCGGGTCTAGGCTGTCGGCGCGGTCTATCGCCTCGGCCAACAGAGCGGCGGCGTCATATCCCAAAGCAGCAAGGACAATTGGGAACTTATCATATTTTTCCTGATACTCTTCTAAAAAAATCTGAACAATCTCCGCGGGGTCGGTTGGTGTATAGTGAGTAGTAAAATAAACACCCTCCGCATCTTCTTTTGCCTCTTCAATTAGTTCCTGGGCATCCCAACCATCAGCCCCCATAAAAGTAGCGGTAATTCCTAGGTTTTTGGCTTGGCGTAGGAAAAGAACGTCATCGGAATAATAGGCGGGTAAATAAATAACATCGGGATTTGCCGCTTTAATCTTGGTCAATTGAGCGTTGAAATCGGAATCACCGGTGGTATAGGAAACAATCTCCACCACATCACCGCCGTATGCCGAAAACGTCTTGGCAAAAACTTCCTTTAAACCGATACTGTAATCGTTCGCAACATCAAAAATAATCGCAGCCTTCTTGGCCTGCAGGTCCTCTATGGCGAATCTGGCCATTACACTACCTTGAAAATCATCCAAAAAACAGGTACGGGAGACATATTCACCGGCCTCCGTTACCTCAATCGCGGTGGCGGTCGGAGTGACCAACGGAATCTTTTCCCGGACGGCGATGGGCGCCGCCACATTTGCGGTAGCGCTGATTACCGGTCCCACAATAGCCACGACCTTATCTTTGGTCACCATTTTATTAAAGGCATTGGCGGTCTCCGCTCCATCGGCCTTATTATCTTCGATGACCGGGACAATCTTCATTCCGTCTATCCCCCCGGCGGCATTAATCTTGTCAAAGGCAAGTAGAGCGCCGTCCCGGACACCTTCTCCGTAAACAGCGATCGGACCGGTGAGCGGAACTAAAATCCCTACTTTAATCTCTTGGGGTTCTTTCTTCCCACAGCCGGAAAAGGCGATCAATAAGACCAGAGCAATCAATAATAAGGATCCACGGCGGCCAATTTTCATATCAAACCCTCCCTTTTCTATCCAGACATTTAAATTATCTAAATTATACAAAACGCTTACCTAAGATGTCAAGTTGACACCTGGCGATTTCAAGGGGATCCGAGAGGATCTTGACTTAAGGTCTAAGATTATTTATAAAAAGTTAGGGCGAAGTGATATAGGCCACATGGACCACTTTAAAACCACGTTTCTCGATTTCTTTAAGTAAGGCTTCCGGATTTTTGGTATCAAGACGCAGTACAACTTCTCCCCGTCCGTGCTCTTTGGTGACCGCGTCGGCGTTCATGTTCTCATCTGCAGGTGAATCCGGTCGGTGCAGCGCAGCCATACTAATGATGTTGACGCCAAAAGATTTAATAATCTGGGTAACATCGGCCAATACACCAAGGCGATCTTCAGTATCAATAGTTACCCTGGTCCCGGTCTCCTTTAAGCCCATCAATTCAATAAAGGCGTCAAAAATATTGCTCTCAGTTATAATCCCTACCAGTTTTCCTCCATTAACCACCGGCAGAGCCCCGACATTTTTTTCCCGTAGAATCAACGCGGCTTCTTCAAGCGTAGCTTCGGGTTCAACCGTGATTACCTCTTTGGACATAGCGTTCTTCACTAAGAGTTTAGAGAGCAAATAATTCAACTCAAAAACACTTAAAGAAGTAGCGGTCGAAGGAGAAACCCGTAATAAATCATCTTCCGTGACGATCCCAACCACTTTTTCTCCTTTTACCACCGGCAGACGACGAACTTTGTTCTTCCGCATCAACTCCGTTGCTTCCAAGACCGGGGTCTCCTCTTTAACCGTTAACAAATCTGTGGTCATTCGATCCTTGACGAGCATCTTCCTACCTCCTTAGCCTCCTAAATAAGCCTTCCGTACTTGCTCGTTCTGAGCAAGTTCCTGCGTAGCGCCGGAGAGCACAATCTCTCCGGTTTCCAAGACATAAGCTTTTTGCGCGATAGACAACGCCATATTGGCGTTCTGTTCAACCAGCAACAGCGTGGTCCCATTAGCGTTGATCTCTTTAACAATCGCAAAAATCTCTTGGACCAATAAAGGTGCCAGTCCCATTGAGGGTTCATCAAGCAGCATCAACTTCGGTCTACTCATCAGACCGCGACCGATGGCCAACATTTGTTGTTCGCCGCCGGAGAGCGTACCCGCAGTCTGACTTCTTCGTTCAGCCAAACGGGGGAAGTAGGTAAAAACCTTTTTTATATCCGCCTTAATCTGCTTTGAGTCTTTCCTTTGATAGGCGCCCAGCTCCAGATTTTCCAAGACTGAAAGCTGAGGAAAGATGCGCCGGCCTTCCGGTACCTGAGAGATGCCTAAAGATACAATCTCGTAAGAAGGTAAATGAGAAATATCTTTTCCCTCAAAAGTAATGGATCCCCTTAGGGGATGCAGAAGCCCGGAGATGGTATTCAAAGTAGTAGATTTGCCGGCTCCGTTGGCTCCGATCAAGGTGACGATCTCTCCTTCCTGAACAGAGAAAGATATCCCCTGCAAAGCCCGGATCGTGCCGTATGCCACATGAATATCATTTACCTCAAGCATTAGGCGCTTCACCTCCTAGGTAGGCCTGGATCACCCGGGGATTATTCTTAATCTCTGCGGGAATGCCTTCAGCAATGGTCTGTCCGTAATCTAAAACAGTAATCTTTTCACAGATACTCATTACAAAACTCATATCATGTTCAATCAAGAGAATAGTCAAGTCGAATTTTTCCCTAATTTTCTTAACCAGGTTCATCAAATCCTTAGTCTCCTGGGGATTCATCCCGGCCGCCGGTTCATCCAGGAGCAGGAGTTTGGGTTTTCCCACCAAAGCCCGGGCAATTTCCAAGCGGCGCTGCGCTCCGTAAGGAAGGTTCTTCGCCATTTCACCCGCTTTGTCCTGAAGGCTAAATATGGCCAAAATTTCCTTGGACCAGTCATCGATCTCCTTTTCTTTCTGGTGATAGGTTTTTGACCGCAGAATTGCTTTGTCCCAAGAATATCTTCCACGATACTGATATGCGATTTTCACATTATCCAGTACTGATAGGTCATTGAATAACCGAATATTCTGAAAGGTTCTGGCCACTCCCAACCGGTTGATTTTATAGGGTGGCAAGCCGATTAAGGAGATGTCCTCCAGTCTAATCTCTCCCTCTTGTGGACGGTAAACGCCGGTTAACATATTAAAAATCGTTGTTTTTCCCGCTCCATTCGGTCCAATCAAGCCAGCTAAGTCTTTACGCTCCATCTTCATAGAAAAATTGGAAACTGCCCGTAGTCCGCCAAAGGAAATGGAGAGTTTATCAATATTCAGTAGACTCCTGTTACTATCTTTACGCAGATCATTCATCGCCCTTACCACCTCCCGATCGGCCATGGCCTTTATTAAACCACGCCTTTAATAAGTCGGCATTTGCTTCATGGCGTCCGAATAGACCCTGAGGACGATAGATCATTAACAAGACCAAGGTCAAAGAGTAAATGACCATCCGGTAGGACTGGAGAAAACGTAAAAACTCCGGTAAACCCGTTAGTACAATAGCCGCCACTACCGACCCGGTCAAGCTGCCCAAACCTCCAAGTACCACCATTAAAAGTATCTCCACAGATTTCATAAACTCAAAAGATTTCGGGGAGATAAAACCCAGGTGATGCGCGAACAAACCACCGGCCACGCCAGCGAAAAAAGCCCCAATCACAAAGGAACTTACTTTGTAATAAGTGGTATTAACCCCCATGGCCTCGGCGGCGATCTCGTTTTCTCTGATGGCTACAAAAGCTCGGCCGTGATTAGAGGCGGTAATATTCCAGATTATCATGACGGATAAAACCATAAAAAACTGTGCCCACCACAAATTGGTATAATTAGGGATCCCGGGCAGCCCCCGCGCGCCTCTGGTAATATCCAGGTTTAAAAGCACTACGCGAATAATCTCCCCAAAGCCTAAAGTGGCGATAGCCAGATAGTCACCGCGCAACCGGAGGGTGGGGATACCGATCGCTAAACCCATCACCGCAGCGAGCAGCCCACCGGCACATAAAACCAGTGGAAACAGGATAACCTCCGGTAAATTCATATTGCTGAGAAAAATCGATAATAAAGACGATGTATATGCCCCGACTGCCATAAACCCGGCGTGTCCCAAAGAGAGCATCCCTGTGACCCCGTTGATCAAGTTCAAGCTGACCGCCAGGATAATATTGATCTGCATCAGGATTAGGATCCCTTTATAGTAACGGTCAATAATCTCAATCCCCAAAAACTCCAGCGCTAAAAAAAGATTGATCAAAACAAGCAAACCAAGGCCAAGAGGGAGTAAATAATTTTTAAGCGTGGAAGAATCATTTTTCATTGTCTTCAATCACCTACACCTTCTCCCGCACATTACGCCCTAAAATTCCCGAGGGTTTGAAGAGTAAAATCACAATTAAGAGACCGAAGGCGATCGCGTCCCGCCAGGTGGAAGAGATAAAGCCCGTAGCCAAAGTCTCGACCAACCCCATCAGCACTCCACCCAACATCGCCCCGGGAATACTGCCGATTCCTCCGATTACCGCGGCAACAAAAGCTTTCAATCCAGGCATTATTCCCATCAGTGGTTCAATCCGCGGGATCAAAACACCCATCATCACACCGGCCGCACCAGCCAAAGCGGAACCGATCATAAAAGTCACAGAGATAATCCGGTCAACATTCACTCCCATCAGCTGTGCGGCTTCCAGATCCTGCGCCAAAGCCCTCATGGCTTTGCCGGTTTTAGTATAACGAATAAAAAGCGTTAAGGCCACCATTAAAGCCAAGGCTACTGTGAAAGTTAAGACTTGGGGAATAGAAACCGTCACCTGACCCAGGTGGAAAGGAGCATTCGTAAAGACCTGTGGAAACGGTCTGGGGTCCGGACGCAAGACCAAAATTCCTAAGTTTTCCAAAAGCAAAGAAACACCGATGGCTGTAATCAAAGCAGTAATCCTTGGGGAATAGCGCAGGGGTTTATACGCCGTGCGTTGTATAAGCATTCCCAAAAGCGCCGGGCATACCATGGCGAGTAATAGAGCAACCGGAAAGGGCAGACCGCTTAAAATGGCAAAATAGCCGGTGAATGCCCCTACCATGTAAATATCTCCATGGGCAAAATTAATTAACTGAATTATACCGTAGACCATCGTATAACCCAGGGCGATTAAAGCATAAATGCTTCCAAGGCTTAAACCGTTAATAATTTGTTGAAAGAACTCCGACATGCCTTCACACCCTTATGAAATATATAACCATCTTTCAGCCAAAAAGGAATACTCCGCTCTTTTGATTCATGTAAAAGAGACAAAGAGGGGCGCACCCCTCTTTGTCGCCTAAAACATCTCTTCTTATGGACGCATTTTAGTTACGAGTTCGAATTCTCCGTCTTTTACCGTGACAATAGCAACCTCTTTAATGGGATCCCCATCCTCATTCAAGGATAACTGTCCGGTTACACCCGGGAAATTCTTAGTGGCGTTAATGGCGTCCTTAATCTTCTCCGAATCCAAGCTGTCGGCCCGGTCAATCGCATCCGCCAGTAACATAGCGGCATCATAACCCAATGGAGCAAAGACTATTGGAAACTTCTCATATTTGTCTTGATAATCCTGTAGAAAATTCTGGACAATAGTCGAAGGGTCACTGGCTGAATAGTGAGTTGTAAATAAGCAGCCTTCCGCGGCAACCCCCGCGCTATCAATTAATTCCTGCGCATCCCAACCGTCTCCCCCAAGGAAAGTGGCGTTGATGCCAAGTCCTTGAGCCTGTCGTAGGACGAGAGAGTCATCGTTGTAATAAGCGGGTAAGTAGATTACATCTGGATTAGCGGCTTTAATCTTAGTCAGTTGTGCGCTAAAATCCGCATCTCCACTGGTATACGAGACTGTTTCAATAATTTCTCCGCCACACTCCGTAAACACCTCAACAAATACATCTTTCATCCCGATACTGTAGTCACTGGCTACATCATAAAGAACAGCCGCAGTTTTGGCCTGCAGATTTTCCACGGCGTATCTGGCCATGACGGTACCCTGATAACTATCGAGAAAACAAACACGGGAGATATACTCGCCGGCTTTGGTGATTTCTACAGCCGTACCGGTCGGAGTGATCATCGGAATCTGCTCTTTGTTACAGATTGGCGCCGCCACATTAGAGGTTCCACTAATCACCGGTCCGATAATCGCCACTACTTTATCTTTACTGATTAATTTATTCACTACATTAGTCGTCTCCGCCTGGTCGCCTTTATTATCCTCCAGGATAACTTTAATCTGTTTGCCATCGATTCCACCCTCGGCGTTAATTTTGTCAAAAGCAAGCAAAATTCCGTCCCGTGCGCCTTCGCCGTAGGCGGCGACCGCGCCGGTTTCCGGTGCAATCACACCAATCCTAATCTCATCCGCCTCCTGCTTACCGCAGCCGGTAAAGACTAAGGCAACACTGAACAAAACAAGCGTCGCCAGCACACATAATCTTGTTGTTTTTCCCATAAAAAATCCCCCTTTTATTCTTTTACTTGCCCGCGTCAGCCCACACAATTTGTCTGGTAACGAAAGACATTAGTTATAAAAATTATACAGAAGTTTAGGCAAAGGATCAAGCAATATACGAAGTCTACAAACATCTTGTAACATTAAACACAATTACCTCACGCTAAGCCATTTTTGCGATTATTTCCTCCTTAATCCCACTCAAAAAAACTTCTTTATTTTGCACTCCGAGATCTCCTTCTTTTCTGCTTCTGACCGCGATTACCCCCTGGGAAGCTTCCTTATCACCCACAATAATCATATACGGAACCTTGCCCACCTGGGCCTCCCTGATCCGGTAACCAATCTTTTCATTCCTGGCATCCAGTTCCGCCCGGATCCCATTCTCCTGGAACCAATCACAGATCTCCCCGGCATACTCCTGATTATCGGGTAGCACCGGAAGCACAACGACTTGGGTAGGGGCCAACCAGAGGGGGAAAGCCCCACCGTAGTGCTCAATGAGGATCCCAAAAAACCTTTCCATCGAACCCAGCAAGGCACGGTGGATCATATAAGGCTGGTGATCCGCGCCATCCGAACCCTTATAAGTAAGACCAAAACGTTCCGGCTCATTGAAATCAAACTGAATCGTAGAACACTGCCACTCCCGACCGAGGGCATCCTTGATCTTCAGATCAATCTTCGGCCCGTAAAAAGCCCCACCCCCTTCATCGACGTCATAAGGCAGATCCGCCTTTTTGATGGCCTGTTCCAGGGCTTCGGTAGCAGCCCGCCACCTTTTTTCTTCACCCACTGATCCTTCGGGCCTGGTAGCCAAGTATAACTTAAAATCCTGAAAGCCAAAAGCCCGCAGAATGTGGAGGCAAAATGCCAATACCCGGTCAATCTCTTCCGGCATTTGATCCGGACGGCAGAAGATATGAGCGTCGTCTTGGGTGAACCCCCGCACCCTCAACAGCCCATGCAGCACGCCGCTGCGTTCGTACCGATAAACAGTGCCCAGTTCCGCCCAACGAAACGGAAGCTCCCGGTAAGAACGACCCCGGTTTTTATAGATGGCGATATGGAAGGGACAATTCATTGGTTTAATGATATAATCCTGGTCGTCGACTTGCATGGGGGAGTACATGTTTTCACTATAAAAGCCTAGGTGACCACTGGTCTCCCAGAGATTGCTCCGCCCCAGATGGGGAGTGAAGACAAGCTCATAACCGTTTTTGCGGTGTTCCTCCCGCCAGTAATTCTCGATCTCCTCCCGGATTCGTCCGCCTTGGGGATGCCAAAGGATGAGACCGGCGCCGATCTCCTCGTTTGTAGAAAAAAGATCCAGTTCTTTCCCGAGTTTCCTGTGATCCCGCTTAGCGGCTTCCGCCAAGAGGTTTAAGTGCTGCTGCAACTGGTCTTTACTGAAGAAAGCAGTCCCATAAATCCTCTGTAACATTTCACGGGAAGAATCTCCCCGCCAGTAGGCGCCAGCCACACTCATCAGCTTAAAGGCCTTCACATACCTGGTAGAAGGGATATGCGGCCCCCGGCAAAGATCAATGAAATCTCCCTGCCGATAGAAAGAAAGTTCTTGGTCTTCCAATCCCTCAATCAATTCCAGCTTATACTTCTCGTCCTGCTGCTTGAGGTTTGAAAGCGCCTCCTCTCTCGGGATCTTCTCCTTTTCAAACCGCAGATCCGCTTTTATAATCTTCTTCATCTCAGCTTCGATTTGTTTCAAATCCTCCGGAGTCAAGGGCGCCGGAAGGTCAAAGTCATAATAAAACCCCTCGGCGATTGCCGGTCCGATCGCCAACTTAGCTTCAGGAAAGATTTTTTTCACGGCTTGAGCCATAATATGAGAGGTGGAGTGTCTCAGCACCTCCAATGCCTCTGGGGCAGACTTAAGCACCAAAGAAACCTCGGCATCCTCAGGAATAATACTGGAGAGGTCGGCCAAAGCGCCGTTGATCCGTAAACAAACAAGCTCCTTTTTTAACTCGGGATCAACGTCAGCAACAACCTCTTTACCCATGAGTCCACTTTGGATCGGTTTATCCGAGCCGTCCGGCAAGACTAATTTACTACTCATTATCTGCTTTCCTCCTTATATATACTTCTAACTTGTTATCCACACACACCACTCTATGTTTTCTCCATTAACCTCAAGGCCTTGCGGGCTAATTCCCGGTCATGCTCGAAACTAAGTAAATCAAGACCTGTTTCGTCTACCAATGCAATCTCCGTAAACATTCCGGCTTCCGGCTTCATCGCCCCGGAGGTGGTTCGCATATAAAACCAGTGTACCTTTTTATGATGGGGCCTTCCATCCTCCGCATGGGTGTATTCAGTTTCACCCAGTTTCTGCCCGATCACAGCCACTAATCCGGTTTCTTCCCGAACCTCACGGACAGCAGCCTCCTCCAGGGTTTCTCCTGGATCGACATGCCCTTTGGGCATCAGCCAAACCCCGTTTTTTCTTTTGATGACTACTATTTTTCCGTCCTTAACGACTACGCCTCCGGCGCAGACCTCTGTTTTTACTTCCATTTTTCGGGAAACCTCCTGCTCGTTGCTGGTCACTCGTTGTTAATGTGAGCCGTTGTTAGCGTGAGATAACTGGATTCTCGTTGCTCGTTGCTCGTCGCTCGTCACTCGTGTTGTGGGGACAGCCGTTACTTGGATACGCGAAAACTAGGAGCAAGTGAAGAGTTATGAAAATAAAAAACCCCGTCCCTAACAAGGGACGGGCGCTTACCCGCGGTTCCACCCTACTTAATCCCTTGCGTGGCAAAGGGATCCGGCTTTTTACAACACGCATAGAATTCATGCGTGACGCATAGAATTTTTGCGTGAATTGGCATTAACGGCGCCTTCCGTCCGGTTTTCATCATGAACAGATTTATACCGGCGGCTCTAAGGTGGTCTTCACCGGTCCTCTGGGAAGGGCTTTCAGCTGAACATCTATATGTTCCGCCCCTCTCTCTTTTCACCTTTGGATCCGGATACTCTTCTCTTCACAGCCATTTTAGACAAAACAGATTATATTGTTTAATTATAAAACATCTCCACCCGACCGTCAAGTTTTATCGTTCTTCATTTTTCTGCTTACAGACACCGCCCGAACCCGCCTGTGTCCTGGCTTGTCCGTTAGATTCAACTCTTCCGATAATTCCTCTCGTCCATTATCAGCGAATTGATCAAGTCTTCCCGGTTTGCGCGGGGGCCGTTCCGGATGACGGGTATTGGGTGAATTCTGTTTTCCCCGACCACTCACAATCTCTTCACCTCCGTGTATAGAATAACCGGAAGTGAAAACAGGTAAACCGGTAATAAATTCACTTAAGTTTTATGAGCCTAGAAATCCAAACATCTCCCAGACATCTTTCCACAAAGGCAACGCCTCTCCGGCCTGTCTGGTCTTCCACTGTTCCATTTTTTCCTGTAGAACCGAATCTAGCTTTTTTTTATCCTCTGGGCTGAGGGAATTAAAGAATCTTTCGTTCATTTCGTCCCATTTCGCCCGTCTTTCATCTAAATTCAGTCGTCCACCTAAAATGGCCTCATAATTGTGGAAAATCAATCCTACAATCTCATCCAATTGCGCAGCCAACTCCTGATGGGTTGAAAATCGCCAAAAATTATCTCCAATAACTTCGTCTGTAAAGAGTTCATCAACCCTCCCAAAATACTCGCCATTCAAGGCTAAATCTCCGCCAATACCTTGACCACCCTTTTCCAGTTGAAATCCGACCCCGAGAGTAACCTGGTCTTTTGTAATCTCGTGGTAGAAAGGTAAAAACGATCTCACTTTTTTAAAGCCTTTCTTCTGCAATAGCCGGCTGATCCTCCGCAAAGCCCTGATTTTTTTAGGCTTCAATTCATCTTTTTTTTGCAGCATTCTTCCACCCCCGAAACTCTACCAATAATTTCCCTTTCTGTCATAATAAATCCTTTATTAAAATGAAAAAAATTCCCTAATTTTTCTTTAGAGAATTTCGATCCAAATAATTTCTAGCTGCTAACTTAACTTCTCTTAAAAAAGGCTAAAAATACCTTGGAAAATTCCAGAAAAGAAGCGACCAATCCCGCGAATGATTCTAGTAAAGAAACCGGCCTTTTCAACATCTTCCACAGTAACTAAAGCAACACCTTCCCGGGCTGAATCGGCCTCGTTGGTCTCACCGTCCGTCAGATACTCATACGTGCCTGTGTCAGCAGGCGCGCCATACTCCGGAACCAGTAACCCAACAGCCTTCCCTTTAGGCACCGGCGCAACCAGGCTCCCATCTTCCGTCAAAACAGTTTTATTCATCCTGTATACTGGCTTATAAAATTTTTCTTCACCCCTTTTGGCTAGTACCATCAAGGGCTTGTTACTTTCAATCCCTACCGCTAATCTACGTCCGTTGGCGACTGGAAGCTCACTTTTTCCCTCCTCCCGGTAACCCGCAGGCGCCACCTCCTGGAGACTGAAGTTGGCATACCCGTAATCTAGAAGTTTACGTGTCTCTGTAAAACGCGCCGCGATTGATGAGGTCTTCATCACTACTGTTAAATACCGTACTCCCTCCCGTTTTGCCGTTCCGGTGAAAGAATAGCCAGCCAACGCGGTTGACCCGGTCTTTAACCCATCCATCCCTTCATAACCGTAGATCAACTCCGGCAACATAAAATTCCAATTTGCCATAGAGATTTCATCGGTAGTGCCCTCCCGAAAATTCTTCTTGGGCACAGAGGAAAATTGAAAAACCTCGGGATAATCACGGAGCAAATGAAAGGCTAATTTGGCGGTAGCCCGAGCGGACATCATGTCTTCGTCGTTTCTTCCGGTGTTTGCCGGATGCATCCCCAACAGATCACTATTGTTCAAGCCTGTACTGTTCACAAAATTATAATCCTTCAGTCTAAGCTGAGCAGCTTTTTCATTCATCATCCGGACAAAATTATCCTCTGATCCACCAATCAACTCGGCCAGAGCAATCGTAGCTCCATTCGCTGAGTAGATCGCCATCGCCTCGTAAAGTTCTTTCACTGTATAACGTTGGTTCCGGCGCAGGGGCACATTTGACAAATTAAGATTCTGAGATATTTGATATACATAATCACTGATCTGTACCTGCTGCTCCCAACTTACTCTCTGCTCGCCAATGGCCTCCAGAACTAAGTACTCCGTCATCATCTTTGCCATACTGGCGGTTGGCAACAGCTCATCCGGGTTTTGAGCATATAGAATCTTTCCACTGTCTGCGTGGACTAAGATCGCGGCTTTAGCCCGAATATTTAAAAAGTCTTCACCCGTACCGGCAAAGATCAAGGCCGGATAGGAAAAGGGCAAGCATAATGAGGATAATAATACTACGAAAAAACACAAAACCGAATTAATCCTAAACCACAAACCATCAATCAGCTTAATTAGCCTCAGCTTAATCAGTCTCTCTCCTCTCCTTCTACTTCTACTTCTTCTTCTCCATTTTTCTTCTTGGCAAGATCGAAACATACCTAATCTGATCATATTTTACTTATTTATGGTCAGTTCTATACTTCCTATACAGAAGTAGCGACTTTCTACGGTTACTAGCTCTATAGAAAATGTTTCGCTAATATCTTCCTACCTAAATACCGTATAAAGCAAAGGGTAATGGAAAATATATTAAGGCTTTACTGATTAACCATTCTCCTCAGTAAGGAGGTGAAAACTGTTGAGTAAAACCACTACCGCGCTTCTGATTAAATTCCTCTTGACTTTAGTCTCAGCCTACATTGCCTTTTCAATTATTGATAACAACGGCTTCGGTTGGATTTTGGGACTCAGCATCGCAGTTACAGCCCTAAACTACCTCCTAGGAGACCTGGCAATTCTGCCTAAATACGGCAACTTCTCCGCTTCCGTGGCCGACGGAGGGCTGGCTGCCCTAACAGCCTATCTGGCGGGTATTATGTTCAGAGGGAATGACGTAGGAATCGGAAGCCTCATCACTTTCTTTCTACTGATTACCGTTGCCGAGTATTTCTTCCATAACTACCTCCTGGAAAGCAAGAAAGTCGAACCGAATACATAAAAAATTAGCAGCCAATCAACTGCTTAACTGCCAATCCCCTGGATTACCCCCTTGCATGGCGCTCCATTATAAAAAAAAAACAGCACCCCTACATTACCGGGGCGCTGTTTTTGTATGGGGCTTGTCCGGAGCATACTTTTTCGCAAAAATACTCATAGTCAATCCGTAGAATAGATTGGCCACCATATAAAAAAACACAGCATAAGGTGGTTGCGGAAGGTTAATTGAGAAAAGAGGACGAAGGATTCCATAACAGAATAGAAAAATAATCATCCCAAAGCCAAGGCCTTTTACAGTAAAATATGCACTACCGAATCTTAAATAAATATAGTAAAATACCCCTCCAAAGCAAAAGGCTAGGGTGTGATCAATTAACATACCGATCAAAATGGCCAGAGGTTCCTTTATGGTGGTGTGGGGAAGAACCGTTCCGGCACAATAATGAACGAAAGTTAATTTCATAAATCCCAGCCCATACAATCCCCAGATGATAATCTCTTTAGTTAAATTACCAACAATTCCAGCCAAACCTCCGAAGAGCAAAAAATCTTTAGGCATAGCATCACCTTTTGTCTTAAAACATTCAATTCCTAGGATTCCCAAGGCCAGGTAGAATCATACAAATTGATTTTAAAAGAAGCGCTAATACAACTTTTGCGTGATTTACCATATTTATCAATATCCTAATTAAAAAAACTGCTTAGACGTTAATAAGCAGTTTTTTCTAATTTTTTAAGTTACCAACCTGAACATAAAATAAAATCTTATCAAAATTTGGTGCCGAAGGCGGGATTTGAACCCGCACGGGAGTACTCCCACTACGCCCTGAACGTAGCGCGTCTGCCAGTTCCACCACTTCGGCACTGCAAAAAATATTATACAGTAAAAATCGGATTCTGTAAAGACCAACAAATAATCTTCAATAAAAACCAAACTTCATATCTTTTTTATTACTCTGCAAATACAATATGTTCTTCATTAGGTAGTAAAAGGACCAATAAACTCAATTCCAATAAAGGATTAAAGGAACATGTGGAGAATAATAAAAGATGGGGTTTTTTGTAAAATTCACAGGGAGGTATGCACATGGCCAAATCAATTAAGGCAGGGGTGATTTTAATCTTTCTCTCCCTATTTATACTTGTTGTGATTGCCGCGCCAAAAATGCCTACCGAATTTTGTTATACAGCGCTTATTACCTCTGGGGAATTCTTCCAAGAAATACGGCATTACCAATCAGACAATCGCGTGAGGCAAGTGGTCAGATCCATGGATTTTCAGCCAAGTGTCACCATTATTCGACCTGACCTCTCCGTGATCTGGATCTTTGACGAAGGCGCCACAGAATACTCAGAGTCCCCTTATGATCCCAAGCTAACCCCAGAGATTTTCTCCTTTGACCTTCCGGATTCGTCCGTAATCAAACGTAAAACTATGGGTAGAGAAAAGATATTAGGTTATGATACAATCAAGACGCGCCTTACCGATCTCACCGTTCCAGAATGGGAAGCCTTTATCTGGAACGCTTCTCAACTGGGGGGGCTCACTCTTAAAAAAATGGAACAAGTCATTAACGACGGAGAGGTCATCTTCAAACTATCCGTGGAAATAACAGAGATTGAGGTTAAACCCATACCAAAAGAATACTTTGAACTCCCCGAAGGTATGACCTTAGTCGAAGATGGTCTGCAACCCAAGACCGATATTTGGGAGAACGAGTTTTTACCGGAGTTACATTACTAACTCCGGCCAGTATCGAGCAAAACGAATTACCGGATTTTTGTTAAAGATCTCACACTTTTCATGAAAGGATGTATTACTTGAAATTGAAAGCGCTTGCTTTATTTTCCGGAGGTTTAGATAGTTTATTAGCGATTAAACTGATTCAAGAGGCCGGAGTAGAGGTAGACGCCGTCTATTTTCTTCAACCCTTTCTCCCGGAAGACCAAGAGGGTACACTGGTACGAGAGCTCACTACCTTAATTAACCAATTTGATGTTAAACTTCACATCGTGGAGTTAGATGATAACTACCTCCGTATGCTGGAATCACCAAAGCACGGTTACGGTAAGGCCGTCAATCCCTGCCTGGACTGTCACATCTTTTTTCTACAAGAAGCTGCCAAGTTGATGAAGAAGATCGGGGCTTCTTTTTTGGTCACAGGTGAAGTGGTAGGCCAACGCCCAAAATCACAACACCAAGGGGCTTTTCCTGTAATTGACCAGGAGACCGGATTGGAAGGACTGATTGTTCGTCCGCTCTCGGCCGGATTATTGCCTCCAACGATCCCAGAGGAAAAGGGCTGGATTTCTCTGCGACACTGTCCATCAATTCAGGGCAGACAACGCAAAATCCAACTGGAACTGGCAAAAAAATATAATCTAAAATATCAAACCCCCGCTGGCGGATGCCTGCTGACGAACGTGGAATACGGACGTAAAGTCACTGACCTGCTCAAACAAGAAAAACTAACTCGAGAGTCCCTGCGCATCCTGGCCACCGGCCGTCATTTCCGCTTCAGCCCCGACTTTAAAGGGATCATCGGCCGTGACCGCAAGGAAAACCGCAGACTACTCAGATACTTCTATAAAAACAAGCGAAACCGGGGATTCTTCCTTCTAAAAGCCGGAAGAGTACCCGGTCCGCTGGCAGTTGGTTTAGGCGATCCCGCTCCGGAAGATCTGGAAAATATTTCTTTATTAACCGCGCGCTATAGTGACTTTTCCCCGGGAGAAAAGGCAGTTGTCCGGATAGTCCAAGGAGATCCCTGGAAACACGAATTCCATAAAAAACAAGTCATCGTCTCGAAAAGTTCGGAACTCGCCGCAAAATACAGGATCACTTAAAACTTATAGAGCTCGCTTTCACATAACAGTTTGATCTTGGCCTCTTCAAATACGGAAATAGCCTTGTCGATCTCTTCCGTTTTAAAGACCACGATCGCATTGTCTTTCGACTTTCCGACAAAGGCGTACATGTATTCAATATTAATCTCTTTCGTCCTCAGCAGGTCCAACACTCCGGCCAACCCCCCAGGACTGTCCAGCACCTCAACAGCGATTACATCTGTGGCGGTGACTGTAAACCCTGCTTCTTTCAAAACCCGAAAGGCCTTTATCGGATCATTTACAATCAACCGTAAAATTCCAAAGTCCGACGTATCCGCGATAGACAAAGCCCTGATATTAATGGCTTGCCCGGCTAGGGTCTTTGTCACCTCAGACAATCTTCCCGACTTGTTCTCCACAAAAATAGAGATCTGTTTGACCTTCATTATGTCCCCTCCTCACTAAAATGGTCACGCTCCACACAGATAAAAAAGTAATACAATCTAGTAAACGTGCATGCGCGAGAGATCTATCCGCTATAAATATCTCGTTTATCTACTACTCGCTGGGCTTTACCCTCGCTTCTGGGAATCGTCTTGGGCTCAACCAGCTTAATCCGAGCGCTTATTCCCAAGGTGGTGTTGATCTCCTTCTTAATCTTATTCTCCAAATCCTCTAATTTTCTTACCTCATCAGAGAAAAGATTTTCAGAAATTTCCACCCAAATCTCCAAATCATCCAGATTATCCTTGCGGTCCACTACCAGTAGATAATGGGGTTCGGTCTCTCCAATCTCCAACAAAACGCTTTCAATCTGTGTGGGGAAGACATTAACTCCTCTGATAATCAACATATCATCGGTGCGTCCTAAGATCCGGTTCATTCGCTTCATCGTCCGCCCGCAGGCGCAGGCTTCCGGATATAGCAGGCTAATATCCCGAGTACGATAACGAATAATCGGGAAGGCTTCCTTCGTCAGACTAGTAAAGACTAATTCTCCTTTTTCTCCATCCGGAAGTTTTTCACCGCTTTGGGGATCAATCACCTCAGCAATAAAATGGTCTTCATTTATGTGTAAACCGTTCTGTTCCAGGCACTCACTGGCCACGCCCGGGCCGATAATCTCCGATAATCCATAGATATCAATGGCCTTAATACCCATTTTCTTCTCAATCGCATCTCGCATTTTTCCCGACCAGGGTTCAGCCCCGAACACACCGGCCTTCAGCGGCAAGTCATGGAGATCGATCCCTTCTTCTTCAGCAGTTTCCGCCATGTACAAGGCATAAGAAGGCGTACAAGCTAAGATGGTGGTTTTGAAGTCTTTCATGATCTGTAACTGGCGTTTAGTGTTCCCCCCCGAGATCGGTACCACTGTAGCGCCGAGCATCTCTGCGCCGTAGTGAGCGCCAAGACCCCCTGTAAACAAACCGTATCCATAGGCGACTTGAATCCGGTCGTGGGAGGTTCCCCCGGCCGCCGCCATGGTCCTCGCCATCACCTGCGCCCAGACCTTAATATCATTCTCCGTATAGCCGACCACAGTCATCTTCCCTGTAGTTCCCGAGGAGGCGTGAATGCGCACAACCTCCTCCATGGGTACGGCGAAA
>Ga0079223_10000084_pt1 | contig 32553 bp, 37 predicted proteins | sample Stecom2011_FD_75072 | JGI IMG/M metagenome (GOLD analysis project Ga0079223, IMG submission 75072) | Agricultural soil microbial communities from Utah to study Nitrogen management - Steer compost 2011 | ecosystem: Environmental > Terrestrial > Soil > Agricultural land | place: USA: Utah...
CTACTTTACCGATAAACTTTAGTGTAAAGAAGCTTGTAGGGTATGGTGCTAATTACGTTATTGATTCAGATAATAAAATCTTCACCATTGATGCTGAAGGAAATATTTTCGAACGCCAAGTGCCACTAGATATCTCTCGCAGTAGAATTCTATCTCTTTAAAAAATACGCCCTGTGTTCTCCTTAAGGATACACAGGGCCATTCAATATCTTAAACTCCCAATTTCAATTTTCTTCCAAATTATAGCTTTGACACTAAATGCTTGAGTATATTCCCCTTGATTCTGAACACAAGGAGGAGAAATGAAAATATTTATGCTTTCACTGATGCTTGGATTTCTTTCTCAAGCTTCCGCACAGTCTTACATGATTATGAATAATGGATCGACTCTGACGACTGACAAAGCGGGGTTTATTTATGACCTTGGCCACTACGCTTATCCTCATAAGATTTCCTTGAAAGGAGGGGTCTTTTTTATTGAGGAAAATTCAATCATCGCTACAGTGGATGAGAATGGAATGCTCTACCGTAAGTATGAACACATTCCTGAGAAGATTAAAGGGAAGGGAATAAACTATTTTCTTTCCAGTGAAGGAGAGCTTTATACCATTGATCGTACCGGTGGAATTAAGGTTAAGGTGCAAGAAGATTTTAAAAGAGCTTCGCACTTCGGAGGTCGATATTTTCTTTTGGCCCTGGAAGATGGCATGGTTGAATTTGTAACGATTAACCTTGATGGAGAGTTTACTCGTCATCCGGAAATGAGAATGAAGTTAACGGACATTGTAAGTCTAGGTGGCTCTTATTTCATGAATCGTAGAGGAATTGTTCATACCATTAACTCTTGGGGGGAAATTATTCCTCAAGCGGATAAGAGAGTAGGAATCATTTCAGTTCGAGGAGGTAACTTCTTTACTGATTCTTCTAACTTCATATATTCCGTAACAGGAGAGGGAGAGTTACTTACACCTGCTGTACCAGCAAGTCTGACAGTCACAAACATTGTTAAAAATGCTTCCAACTATTTTATTGATCTTCAAGGAAGGTTATTTGTGGTGAGTGAACAGGGAGAAATTTTTCAGAAGAGTCTAGATGGGTATGACTTTAAAAATATTGCAGTGATCTCTCTATAAGAGAATAACGAGCGCTCTCTTTACAATTTTATGGTTGTAATGAGAGCGTATGGATTTATTGGTACTTTACAATATTGTTTTTGAGATCAGGGGAGAGAAACTTATTCATCTCATCAAACTTTTCAATCTCATCAATGAAAAGAATATTATTTTCAGTCGTCACTTTAATTTCAATGAGTCTTAAGAAGTGTTTAAACTCAGAAGACAGAACTTCATGAGCGATAAAAACATGAATCTGATCACCGAACTGCTCTCCGATGAGAACACGGCTGGATAGATCAGGATGAGCGTTTAGAGAAGAGGTCAAAAGACCATCAAGAAGATAATCAATGGCCTTATAGTTTTCGGTATTCTGCTCTATTGGCTTAGCCGTTAACCATATAATTGCTTTGGTTAATGGAGAAACTTTAGAGATAAGCTTATTCATTTCTTGGGAACTCAGATTTATAGATGTTATCGAGAATTCCGTTAATAAAAGCACCAGACTCTTTAGTGGAATATTTCTTACCCAGCTCAATAGCTTCGTTGATGATTATCTTAGGTGATACATCTTTTAGAAACTTTAGCTCATAAATGGCCAGAATAAAGATAGTATGTTCAATACGTGAAATTCGAGAAAGCTTCCAGGACTTCTTTAAGTACTTAACAAGTACTTCTTCAAGAGAGTCGTAGTTAGCAATAACTTTCTCAATATGTTCATTAACAAATTTTTGAGCATCGCTGGAGAGCTCTGTTTCAAGAGTTTCCTTAAATTCGTTAATTCTTTTAATTAATTCTTTTGAATCTGTTTCTTTTTTTAGATCGTTAAAAACAGGAAGTTGAAGATGATATAAAAATTGAAGACAGAATTCGCGGGCCTGGGACTTAATACTCACTGTCGTTGTCCTTAGTATCTGTAGAGTTTATTTTAAACTGGTTGTTTTCGTCATGCTTGAGTTCGTTAACAAATTCTTCTACATCTTGAAACTTTCTATAAACCGCTGCAAATCTAATATAGGCCACTGGATCCAGATGACGAAGATACATCATCACGAGGTTCCCGATATCACCACTTTTAATTTCTTTGTCAGAAATATCGAGTACAGCTCTTTCAATATTAGAGATAATGCGTTCAATTTGAAGAGCAGAGATTGGTCGCTTTTCACAAGCCTTTTCGATTCCTAATTTGATTTTATCTTTTTTGAAAGGTTCTCTTCTTCCATCCCGCTTAATAACTGCGGGCATAGAAAGTTCAACCGTTTCAAAAGTGGTAAATCGTTTCTGGCAAGATTCGCATTTCCTTCTGCGACGGATGACTCCGCCATCTTCAAGGTTTCTTGAATCTAGAACTTTGGAGTCCGGTGCCTGACAATAGGGACATTTCATAATGCAGTCCTATACTACATGTAGTGTTATGTATGGATTATTAACATGAAAGTCACAATTTAAAAAGCTAAATGCTTGAAATTTCAAATTGTAACTTTTTAGAATTTCAACTACTTACCCGCCCCTTCAGTCCATTTAGTGTACCCGTGGCATTCGGCTTCACAGGAGTTTCCGAAGGTACGGCCTTCTGCACACACGGGACGATAGATTTTCATGCACACACAAGGTTCAGCGGTAAAAGGGCTTACTTGCCTTGCATCTGACTCTGTAGGAGTTGTTTTAGGTTCATTAGAAGTACAACCTACAAGAAAGAGAAGTATAATTAAGAGTTTCATGTTCTTCCTTATTTTGGATAAACCGGAAACTTCTTACAAAGTTCATGAACCTGCTTTTTAATGTCAGCATGGAGTGCTTCATCAGTTGGGTTCTTTAGGGTTTTAACAATGAACTCTGTAATCATTTTGGTTTGTTCTTCTTTAAAACCACGAGTTGTAATAGCAGGTGTACCCAGACGAATTCCACTCGTTACAAAAGGAGAACGCTTATCATTGGGAACCATGTTTTTGTTACAAGTGATATCAACTTTCTCTAGAAGAGCACCAGCGTCTTTACCGCTCATATCTACGGAATCTGTTTTAACAAGAATAAGATGGTTATCAGTTCCACCTGAAACAAGTTCAATGCCGTTATCCATAAGAGTCTGTGCCATAACCTGAGCATTCTTGATAACTTGTTGCTGATAAGCTTTAAAGTCATTGGAGAGTGCTTCTTTAAAGGCCACTGCTTTCGCGGCAATCACGTGCTCAAGAGGACCACCTTGGATACCAGGGAAAATTTGTGAGTTTAACTTTTTACCCCATTCTTCCTTGTTAGTAAGAATGATACCTCCGCGAGGACCGCGAAGAGTTTTATGAGTGGTAGAAGTTACGATATCAGCAATTCCAATGGGAGAAGGGTGAAGTCCGGCGGCTACCAGTCCTGCGATATGTGCCATATCCACAAAGAAGACAGCATCGATAGATTTAGCAATTTCAGCAATGGCCTTAAAATCAATGATACGTGGATAAGCAGAAGCACCAGCAATAATCATTTTAGGTTTTTCTTTCTTCGCGATGTCTTCCAGTACGTCATAATCGATGGTTTCTGTTTCAGGATTAAGACCATAGTGAGTGGCCTTAAATAGTTTTCCTGAGAAGTTAACAGGAGAGCCATGAGTAAGGTGTCCACCTTGAGCTAAGTCCATTCCAAGGAAGGTATCCCCAGGCTGAAGAACGGCCATATAAACGGCCATATTGGCCTGAGAACCAGAGTGGGGTTGAACGTTTGCGTATTCTGCTCCGAAGATCTTTTTAAGACGTTCAATAGCTAGAGTTTCAATCTCATCAACAAATTCGCAGCCATTGTAATAACGTTTTTGGGGATAGCCTTCAGCATATTTATTGGTCAGGCAAGACCCTTGAGCTTCCATAACTGCTTGAGAGCAATAGTTTTCAGAGGCAATGAGCTCAAGTCCCATTTCCTGACGGTTTTCTTCTTGCTTAATAAGGTTAAAAATTTCTGAGTCAACAGACGAGAGTTTAGAATTCATTGTTCCTCCAAATTCCCCCTTATTTTAAGTCTTCAAAGGGGCTTTCGGCCAGCAATTGCATGTCTAAACTTTAAACACCCCCTGTTATAAATTCTCACTCCCTCCTCATTGGTCCCGGCGCATTCTAAAATTAGTCCACACTTACTTAAAAAGGTTGAGGGCAATGAGAATACTGTTATCGGGTTTAGTTTTTTTCCTATCAATAAGCGATGCTAACGCTTTTTTTAACAACAAAAAGAAAGAGAAAGAACTGGTGGCGATAGCAGCTAAGGACAGACTCTGCAAAGAGAACGCGATCAACTATACCTATCAGGGAATTCAAGAAAAGTATTCCCATTGGAAATACGACATTAAAGACTTTTCATCTAACTTTTCCTATGTGGAACCCAATGAAAATGTTCTGGTCGTTCACGTAAGAGAAAAACACTATCGCTTTGAACACAAAATTATCTTAGATAACGAAACTTGTGACGTCTTAGGACATGAGAGTTTTGCATTTTAGGGGGGAGTCTATGAAGAAGATTATTTTTGCTATCGCTTCGATACTTATTTTCAGTCAGCATTCCTTTGCTCGAAACTGTGATTCTCAGGCAATCTCTCGTGCTTTGATGGAACATCAAAAATCAGGATTGGTTGATCCTTATCTTCTTAGTCACTATGAAGTGGTGGGAAGGACTATTGAGGACGATTCTCTCTATACAGTGGTTCGCTTTATCGATTCGAACTATTCAACTTTTTATACCGTTGAACAAAATCCACGCAATTGTAAAATTAGAAGTATTGAATAAAAAATCCCCTCTTTTGAGGGGATTTTTTTAAGCTTTTTTGAAAATAGTTGAAGAGTTTGTTCCCCCAAAACCAAAAGAGTTATTAAGAGCATATTGAATATCTCTTTTCACTGATTTGTTCGGAGTCACAAATAAATCACATTGAGGGTCTTGGTTATCAACGTTGATGGTTGGAGGAATATCTCCAGTCTCAAGAGCTTTGATACACATGATACTTTCAAGTCCACCGGCTGCACCAAGAAGGTGACCAGTCATTGACTTGGTTGAACTTAGAGTTAAGTTTTTAGAGTGATCACCAAAGGCTTTTTTAATGGCCTGGATTTCAGCTATATCACCAAGAGGAGTGGAAGTTCCGTGAGTATTAATATAGCCCACTTCTTCTTTGTTAATTCCTGAAAGCTCTAAAGCTTGATTGATGCAAATAAGAGCACCAAGACCTTCCGGATGTGGAGCCGTGATGTGGTGAGCATCAGAGCTTGCACCAAAACCAACGACTTCAGCAATGATTTTTGCTCCACGAGCTACAGCTTTATCGTAGTTTTCAAGAATGATAATACCTGCTCCTTCACCCATGACAAATCCATCTCGTTCAGTATCGTAAGGACGGCTAGCGCGAGCTGGTTCATCATTTCTTTTTGACAGAGCTTTCATAGAAGCAAACCCTGCAATCGTGTACGGAGTGATCACTGCTTCCGTTCCGCCGGTAACCATAGCATCCTGGCGGCCCAGCATAATTTCTGTAGCAGCTAATCCAATGGCGTGAGCAGAAGAAGCACAGGCAGAAGCGATAGCAAAGTTAATCCCTTTAAAATTCCATTTCATGGAAACAAGACCTTCGGCCATATTGGGAATAACTGAAGGAATGAAGAAAGGTGATACGCGACGGGCACCTTTTTCCAGGAAAGTCTTGTGGTGCATTTCAATGTGCGGGAATCCACCAAGACCTGTTCCAAAGATCACACCGATTTTAGATGGATCATATTTAGCTTCAAGAAGGCCAGATTGAGTCAGGGCCTCTTGAGTAGAGTGTAGTGCAAATTGATTAAAGCGATCAAAGCGATCCTGATCTTTAGGATCCATAAGATCATCGGCCAGTTTGAAGTTTTTAACTTCTCCACCAAAAGTTACCGGCCAGTTTTCAGTGTTTTGATTTTCAAGAGTTGAAATACCGGATTTACCAGCGAGAGCATTCGCCCAAATTTCATTGAGGTTATGTCCAAGACCACAAATGGCCCCTAAACCTGTAATTGCAACGCGATTTAGTTTCATAAAAAGTCTTCCAAAGCAAAAAGGCCTCCGTCAGGAGGCCCTTTTATGAGATTAGTGAGATTTAGATTTTAAGTAATTTACAACATCACCAACAGACTTAAGATTCTCTGTTTCATCTTCAGGAATCTCAACGCCGAACTCATCTTCCATTTTCATCATGAGTTCAACCATGTCTAGTGAATCAAGGTTAAGATCGTCAACGAAGCTTGTGTTTAGATTAATATTAGCTGCGTCCATTTTTGTAGCTTCAGAAACAAGCTTTACAACTTTCTCTTGTAGTTCCATTTTAATTTTCCTCCAAAATATGAGATGGGTCTTAAATTATTAGATATACAGTCCGCCGTCAATTTTAATCACCTCGCCAGTGATATAACTAGATGCATTGCTTAGTAGAAAACAAGTAAGGTCTGCTACTTCGCTTGGATCCGCCATACGGGCAAGAGGGATTGATTTAGCGTATTCTTCTTTAACTTTGTCACTGAGTGCTTCAGTCATGTCGGTTTTAATGAATCCAGGACAGATCACATTGGAACGAACATTTCTTGAGGCAAGTTCCTTAGCTACTGATTTTGAGAAGCCAATTAGACCTGCTTTAGAAGCAGCGTAAGCCGCTTGAGAAACGTTACCCATAAGCCCCACAACAGAGCTCATATTAACGATTGAAACGTTTTCAGCTTTTAAGAAATTTCTAGATAGAGCTTGAGTGAGCATCATTGCACCTTTTAAGTTGGTATCAATGATTGAACTGATTTCTTCAGGCTTAAGTCTTAGAAGAAGAGTATCTTTTGAGATACCTGCATTGTTCACAAGCCCTGAGATAGGAGCAACATTCTTAGTGAAATCATCTATAGCAGCAGTCATGGCCGCATAGTCAGTGATATCAAATTTAAGGGGAGTTGCTTTTCCACCCTTAGCTTCTAGTTCTTCTTTTAGAGCGATCGCTTTAGCGTCATCTCCACGGTAGTTGAAAACAACATGAGCACCTTGTTCAGCAAGAGCTAATGCGATTTCTTTACCAATTCCACGGGCCGCACCTGTAACAAGAACGACTTTATCTTTTAGATCGAAATATTGTGCTTTCATAGTGCCTCTACTTCAGCAAAGCCAGTCTCAGTATCAAGACTAATAACTTTGATATTAGGGTTAATTTTTTTGATCAACCCATTTAAAACTTTTCCAGGACCACATTCAATTACCAATGCGTCATCTTGTAAAGACTGAATAGATTGAGTCCAAAGCACACTACCGCAAACTTGTTTTAAAAGATTCTTAATAATCGTTTCAGTTTCAGTACCTGCAGCATATTCTTGTGCATCAATATTGGCGATATAAGAAAATTTTGGTGCATTAAACTTCAATTCTCTTAGTACTTTTTCTAACTTTTCTTCAGCTGGTTTCATAAGAGCGCAATGGAAGGGAGCAGACACTTGAAGCTCAATGGCCTTAACTCTACCACCAGAAATCTCTTCCATATGTTTAATAGCAGCTTCGCAAGCAGTTCTATCACCGGAAATTACTACTTGATTAGGTTCATTGAAGTTAGCAGGTTGAACAGATTCATCGGTGTTAGAAGCCATTTTACAGGCCTTCACAATGGTATCCTGATCTTGTTTTAAGATGGCATACATTGTTCCTTTACCAGCAGGAACAGCTTCTTGCATGAATTTTCCACGAAAGTGAACAGCACGAACTGCATCTTCAAAAGTGAGAACTCCTGCTGCTGCTAAAGCGGCATATTCTCCAACAGAGTGACCTAGCACTTTATCAACGCTGATCCCTTTGCTTTCGAGAAGGGGCTGAAGCTTATCCCAAAGCATAAGAGAGTGGGCCACAATGGCCGGTTGAGTGTTCTCTGTTAATTTAAGAGTTTCAGCTGGGCCTTCCAGCATAATAGATTTAAGATCATAACCTACAGCTAAGTTAGCACGATCAAAGTAGCTTTGATCGAAATCTTTACCCATGCCGACATACTGAGTCCCTTGTCCAGGGAAGACAATGATAGCTTTCATAAAAGATTTTACTCCTAGTATTTAAGGAAGATAGCTCCTGCAGTTAAACCTGCTCCAAAAGCGGCAATAAGAATATTGTCACCTCTCTTAATTCGACCGTCGCGAATGGCTTCATCAAGAGCGATTGGAACAGTTGCTGAAGAAGTATTGGCATACTTATCAACATTCACAATGACTTTTTCTAATGGAAAGTTGAAACGGTTTCCAACAGCTTCAATGATGCGAAGGTTGGCCTGGTGGGGGATAAACCAATCAACGTCATTCATGGTCATTCCTGAATCAGCAAGAACTTTTTCACTTAGAGCGGCCATAGTTTTTACAGCTGCTTTGAAAACTTCTTGTCCGTTCATCGTTAGCCATTGTTCGTTGTTGGCGAGAACTTCTTCTGTCACTCTTTTAGCACTTCCACCAGCGGCCATGTAAAGATGGTCTTTTTTAGTAGAGTCAGCACTTAGAGTAGAAGTATAGATCTTTGAATCATCTTCTTCAGTAGCACCTAGAATAACGGCTCCTGCACCATCACCAAAAAGGATACAGGTGTTACGGTCATCCCAGTTATTGAAGGCCGAGGTCATCTCACTTCCAATAACAAGAATGCGCTTATACATTCCAGTTTTAATCATGGCATCGGCCATCGGAACTGCATAAGTCCAGCCGGTACAGGCGGCATTAATATCGATACAACCGCACTGATTAGTAATTCCTAGTTTCTGCTGTAATACACTAGCAGTGTTTGGAAAGAACATATCAGGGAGAGTTGTAGAGAAGATAATAAAGTCGATATCGTTTGGTTGTAGATTAGCAGCTTCGAGAGCTTTTAAAGCGGCACGAGTGGCCATTCCTGATGGAGTCTCATCTTTTGTATGATCTCCAATGCGACGGGTGTGAATACCAGTGCGTTCCACGATCCATTGATGGTTCGTATCCACTCTTTTTGCAATGTCATCATTAGTGAGGATTTTTTCAGGTAGGTAGCTTCCAGTGCCGAGGATCTTAGTGTTTAAGATTTTCATAACAATTCCTTCGCTCTAAAACAAAAAAGCCATCTTTCGATGGCTTTTTAATGAAAATTTGAGCGTTCTGTTAAGCTTCTGCTGATTCAGCTTCAGCTTTAACTTTGATCTCTAGAACTTGTTTACCTTTATAGTGGCCACAAGCTGGACATACGTGGTGAGGAAGAACAGAGTCTCCACAATTTGAGCATGCCTGAGGAAATTTTCTGTAAAGTTTATGATGTTGACCCGCACGTCTTAATCCCTTACGAGAAACGCTGGTTCTTTTCTTAGGTACTGCCACAAAGCCTCCGTATATCTAGTAATCAAAATTATTAAGTTATTAAAATTGAGGTTCTATTTCTAATATAGTTTGGGCTTGTTGCCAAGCCTAAAAATACGCTAGCTCTTTAGTTCGGTTCGTTACCCTCGCCAAAAAGCGGGCTCTCTGCGTCAAGAATTGGATATTGTTCATAATTGAGGAAGATTTGCTCGTGTATAACCTCTTTAAAATCAATGAGTCGCTTAGTGTAGAAGTACAGATCCCACATTTGATTCTCAACAAAGGTCTCGTCAGAATCTTTAAATAACTCAGATTCTGCTAGTTCTTCATCGATAAAACAGATTTTCATAGGGATTTCTAAGTCCATTTTCATGGGCTTGAGGGTACGTACGCACTCAGTGGCATAATGAGTTTTGATATTTCCTTCTAATAGAAGATATTCCCCTAGATCAGGACGCTGGTTTTTTGTGACTTCGCCCGAGATTTCTAGAGATGTCTCTTTTAAATATTCCTCGCTAGTCTTATCTGTGGCATTCTCATTAAGCTCCACAAGAATATCTTTTACCCAATCAGTCTTTTGATCGAAGCTGAATTGAAAGGTATTATTTTGAGGGAGCTTGATTAGGTTAATGGTCGCTCCGATTCTTTGATCTAATTTTTGCATAATTTATTCCTCTATAAATGGATGAGGCATAGATATAAACTTTTTCCTAACTTGAGAAGGGCCAAATGGCTAGATGCGAAAAAATATTTATTGCCGGTTTTTCGGGATCAGGTAAGTCAACATTACTCCAAAGCCTACAGAAGACAGGTTCTTCAGAATGGAAATATTATGACTTAGACCAATTGATTCTGCAGGATCACCCACAATTTGCCCAGTTAAAAGAACTCATAGAGGAGTTGGGCTGGGAAAAATTTAGGTTACTGGAAAGACAGGGTATTGAGAAATTTCTCAAAGAAAAAGGAAAGGGGATTATGGCCTTGGGAGGCGGGGCCTTTACACCGCTTCTTTGGCAAATTTATGGCAATCATCCTAAAATTATGTTTTGCTATTTATATTCTTCTTTTGAGGACTGTTGGGAAAGGCTAATCAATGATTCCTCAGAACCTCGTCCCTTAGCTCTACAGGGAAAGAGTGAACTCGCTTCTTTATATCAAAGCAGGCTTGCGACTTACCAGCTCATCCCGTGGAGAATAGACAATTATAGGGGAGCTTCTTTGGAGAAACTTGCCCACGAGTTTTGGGATGAGATACAATAATCAAAGCTCTTTTTGGTCGGGAGGACCTATGCTTAAGAATCAAGGATTGGATATCTCAGTTGCAATTATCGCTGATGATATGAGTAGTGCTAAAGAGATTTCTCTGGCACTAAGAAAACTCAATATTTTTGCTTACCATTACCAAAACCTTGAAGAGTATTGGGTCTCAACTCATTTACAAATTCCTGATTTAACTATTATTGATGTGACCAAAATGAGTCAGGGAAATCTACAATTTGCTTCTCATCCTCTGGTGGTTCAGGAAAAGCTCAACTATGCCTTCTTCTCTAAAGACTCAACAAAGTTTTTGTTAAAGTCGACCCTGGCCCTTAAACCGATTGGGTATTTAAGCCTTGATGTGACTCTTGATTTTACTTTAAAGCAGCTGATCACTCACATGATCTCTGAAAAAGAAAACACTCAAACTATCGCTGAACTTTCTCAAAGAGTGGAGCGACTTAAGGCACGCAATCAGAAAATCATTTCGGAGCGTTCAGAGGCAGAAGAGTTTAAAGCACAGATTAATCAAATTCAGAATTTTTCTAACTCAGTTTTCAAACTGATGGAAAGAACTGATTTTCAAAATGCTCTTATTCAAAGTCTTTCAGAATGGGTTGATATAGATGCGTTTGGTATTTATGAATTATCCCGTGATGGCCAGCGACTCATTAGCCCTGAAAGCACAGCTAAAAATTATAATCCACTTCCTTCTCTTTTCTTAGGTCATAAGTCACAGTCTTCTATTGAAGCTTTCGCTAAAGAAATGGCCGGACAAGTTGCTCTGGACTTATTTGAGATGACGCCAATTGTTCTTGAGATTAAAGGTCTTAAAACAGAAGTGCTTCTCTATCTATCTTTTAAATCTGAGTACCTTATTAACTATCCATGGGAGTTATTGGAAAAAGAAATTTCCCGTTTATATCAAAGCTCTAAAATCAGTCATCAAGCTCCAAAGCTTGCGGGACAATTTTTACCAATGTGGGAAGCTTTGGATTACATGGATAAATTGGGTCAAGACCCCCAGAGTGGTGTGAAAGTTTTAGTTTTAGATCTTTCACCTCTTTTGAGAGTAGCAACCTCTAAAACTTCTAATAAATTTTACTGGTCAACATTCTATAACGAATTTTTTCTTCAGTTATCGAACGTTATTTCTCCTTCAACTAAGCTTTCTGTTCAGGGGCCATGGGAGATAACTTTTTTTGTGGAAGATTCTCTCTTAGAAAAAGACTCCTTTGCCTTGCAGGCGTTTGTTAAGAAATATAGCTATTGGAAATATTTCCAGGATCAATCCAGTATTCTTCCAGAAGATATTCATCCAACCCTAAGAATTACTCCAGCCAGCAGCTCTTTATACTTGAGAGGTTTTGAAAAAAATCATAAAGAAACTGTCTCACAACCAACTCAAGGTTTAAGAAGACGTGGTGGTCAGTTAACAGTATGAGACATTCCAGTTTTTTAGAGGTGAATCTTGGTATTCTGGGAGAAAATTTTCAGAAGATAAAGAAACTTATTCCCAATGTAAAAATACTTCCTATGGTTAAAGCCGATGCCTATGGCAATGGGCTTGTTTCTGTTTCAAGATTTCTCGCTCAGGAGTGTGGTGTAAAACATCTGGGATGTGCGAGACTTTCGGAAGCACTCAGGCTATTTGATGCCTGTCCTGAATTGATGGTTTCCATGTATGTTTTCTCTGATACAGAAATGGAAAATGAAACTCACCGCAAAGCTTATTTAAACTACAATATTACTCCAGTAATACATGAGGCTTCTGACTTAGAAATTTTCCTTAATGATAAAGATTTTGAAAGAGTCCCCCTGGTTCTGAAAGTTAATACCGGAATGAACCGCCTGGGATTGAGCCTGGAGGAAGTTGAAAAATATGCTCCTCGTTTAAAAAACAGAGGCGTTCAACATCTCATGAGCCATCTGGCCCGTTCTTCTGAAAAGCTTAAAGCTGGTGATAAATCTCACAAACAGCTGGATAAGTTTAACGAAGCTAGAAGTATCTTAATCAATCACGGAGTTGAGATTAGAGAACAATCCCTTGCTAACTCCGGCGCTATTGAACAAGGCTTTGCAACGGATTTAAGTTATGTTCGTCCAGGAATCATGCTTTATGGGCCAAGCTCTCTAGCTCAGGGAACTTGGGATGGAAAAATGGTTTCCAGACTGGTGACTAAGGTTTTAAAAACTTTTCATGTTAAGAAAGGGACTCCTGTAGGCTATGGAGTTAATGTAGCTCCAAGAGATTTATTTATAGTTGTTCTTCCTATTGGATATGGAGATGGAATTAACTTAAGTAGCACAGGAGTTAAGGTAAAAATCAACGGTTTTGAAGGACAGGTTTTTGCTCGAGTCAATATGGACATGCTCTTTGTGGCTTTTGAACCAAGTGTGGAGGGAAAAATCAAATCCAATGACAGGGTAGAGTTCTGGAGTCATGATCCTCAGGACATTACCGACATGGCCCACGTGATGAAAACCATTCCTTATGAAATTATGTGTGGAATTTCTGGTCGCATACCTCGAGTTTATAAAGTATCATAAATCTACATGATTCAATTTGCACAAAGACAAGTCACTAATCTCGGTAACAGTATCCTTAACGTTGTTAATGGCCTGGGAGACTTTACCTTGTTTACAGGGAAGACTATTTTTTGGACTTTTAAACCTCCTTATCGAATTAAACTTCTCATGGATCAAATATACTTCATGGGGAATAAATCGATTTTTATTATTTTCCTGACTTCTATTTTTACAGGAGCTGTTTTTGCCTTCCAAATTTACTTAGGAATCAAAGCTATCAATCCTGATTCTTTTATTGGGCCAGTAGTAACCATTGCACTTGTTAAAGAGTTAGCTCCAGTTCTTTCTGGTCTCGTTGTGGCCGGTCGTTGTGGAGCAGCCATGGCCGCTCAAATCGGTACAATGAAAGTGACAGAACAGATTGATGCTCTAGAAGTTATGGGCATCAATGCTTACCAATATCTGGCCGTTCCAAGAATTCTAGGGGCCATGATCAGTATGCCTCTCTTATCAGCTATCTTTTTATTAGTGGGATATACCGGGGCCTGGCTTATTGCTACGAAAGTACTCCTCATTGATGAAGTTCTTTACACTCAGAAACTTTCTGATTTTATGGATCTGGGAATGGTTGCTGAAGGGCTGATTAAAGCAGCGGTCTTTGGTTACCTCATCGGGATTATTGGAACCTATCAAGGATTCAATGTCACAGGTGGAGCAGAAGGAGTAGGTAAAGGTACAAATATGGCCGTTGTTTGGGGGATGATTACTGTTCTTGTTGTGGATTTCTTTTTAACTAGTTTTCTGGCGCCTATCCTATGAGTCAATTTGCCGTCGAATTCAAAAACGTAACTAAGAAGCTTGTGGATACAACAGTTCTCCATGATCTTAATTTCGGTATTCATGACGGAAAGATCACAACGATTCTTGGTTTCTCCGGAGCAGGTAAGACGACTTTAATGAAGCATATTTTGGGTCTTGTTGATCCGACTGAAGGGGATGTGATCGTTCGTGGAACGGTCATTAATAAACTAGGAGAACTTGAACTTCGTGAGTTTAGAAGAAACTTTGGAATGGTTTTCCAGTATGCGGCCCTTTTTGATTTTTTGACTTCCTTTGAAAACGTGGCTTTTCCTCTTCGAGAATTCACTAAATTAAAAGAAAAAGAAATTGAAGATAAGGTTTTAGGACTGCTTGATTCTGTAGGAATCAGCAGAGAAGCTGCCTATCGACTTCCTTCTGAACTTTCAGGGGGAATGAGAAAAAGAGTGGGGCTTGCCAGGGGACTTGCACTTGATCCTCACATCATGCTTTATGACGAACCGACTTCCGGCTTAGATCCAATTACCACTCACATGGTATACGATCTTATGAAGGAAACTCATGAGCGAAATCTGAGCAGAGGTTTTTGCTCAATTATTATTTCCCATGATATACATGCTACATTAAAATACTCAGATTATATTGTATTTATGGAAAAAGGCCGAGTGGTAGAACACTTGGATACGGAGTCTTTTAAGAAATCGGAAAATCCGGTCATTAGAAGATTTCTTGAGTTATAAACAGATTCGATTAATATAGAATTATATTTTTCGTTGTGGGAGTAGGTTTGAATCCTCTAAAAGTAGGACTACTGGCACTGTTAGCTTTATCAAGTGTCATAGTTATGTCATTAAAAATCACTCAAAACCAAACTGGTTTTGGTAAGCACATTGAGTATCAAACACTCTTGGAAGATGCTTCTGGTATTCAAGAGAAAACGACTATTAAAGTGGCCGGTATCAACGCTGGTCGTATTAAATCAATTGAGCTTCATGAGAACAAAGCACTTATTACTTTTGAAATCATTGATAAAGTAAAAGTGACTAAAGGTTCTCACCTTTCAATAAAAAGTGTTGGTCTCTTAGGTGATAAATTCATCGATTTAAAACTTGGGGCAAGTGATGAGCCCCTTCCTGAAGGAAGTCGTCTCAGCACACAGGCCGGTGCTGGTTTTGATACTCTTGCCGAAGATGCCTCTGCGGTTCTTAAGGAAGTAAAGGAAATTGCAGCGAGTGTAAAAGATGCCCTCAGAGATGAGCATGGAAATAACATGGTTAAATCCATCATTACTAACATCAATGATATGGCCGCAAGTCTAAGACGTATGTCTGTTGGTAATGAAGATAAGATCAACGAGATCATCAACGATATTAAGCAGCTTTCAGAACAGCTCGCTTATGAAACAGATCGTTCACAAAAAGATTCCTTTGCTAGCGATTTAACCAAGGTCGGGCCGATCCTGGATAAGGTTGATGCTGCCATGGCCGATCTGAAAGTTATCATTGCTGATGTTAAAGAAGGGAAGGGAACAGTAGGAAAACTCCTGCGTGATGATGCGGTAGTGGACCAAGTGTCACAGACCCTTTCCAGTGTTAACCGTCTTGTTAATAGAATCAATAATATTGAAGCTGATATCGGGATTTCTACCGGGGCCAACACTCGCCTAGGTTCCGATACCCGATTTGATATTGATATTTATCCAGCTCCTGAAAGATTCTTCCGTCTAGGTATTGTTACTAACGATTTTGGACCGCAAATTGAGAAAGAAACGACAACCTTTACTCGTGAAAATGGCGGTAAAGAAAGAGAAGTAACTAAAAGAAGAATTAATAAAGATGAATTTAAATTTAACCTTCAAATCGGTAGAAGAATTCAAAGATTTGGTCTACGTGCCGGTATCATTGAGTCTACTGGTGGGGTAGGACTTGATTACTTCTTCCCTGACTGGGGTATTCGTACTGGTGCTGAATTGTTTGACTATCAAAAAGATGCTGGACCAAATTTCAGACTTTTTGGAGAAGTTAAACTTTGGAACGTTATGTTTGCTCGAGTGGCAGGAGAAGATTTATTATCAAAAGATGGGCATCAGAGTGCAACAATCTCTGTGGGTCTAAGATTTAATGATCAAGATTTAGCAGCGTTAATTGGATTACTTGCAAGGTAATAAATGGATAAAAACTGGCTGATCAGAACAAAGTCGAATCATATTTTGGGCCCCGTCTCTAAGGAGAAGGTTGTTGAATTATATCAGAATGGTTCACTTAAGCCAGGTGATGAAGTTTGTTCAGGAAATGGCTTCTGGTTTTTTATCAGAGAAGAAGACATGGTTGCTCGCTACCTTTTGGGAAATGAGAGGCAATCATTCAATCCTCTTAGTGAAGCCAAAGATATTCTAACTGCTAAAGCGACTCCTGAGGAAGCTCCGGCAGAAGTAACAGAATCTCCAGACATTACTCTCGTAGGAAATTTTAATCTCGATAGCCTTAAAGAGGATTTAGAATCTTCTGAAAAAAAATCAGAGGAAAATCCTTCCTCCGAAGAAGGGTTACCTCCAACCTCACTGCCTGAGAATGTCGAAGCTTCTGAAGCTCAAACAAGCTCAGTAACTGAAGAAACTCTTCCTTCCGAAGAGCAAAAAAAAAACAAGCCGAAACTAAGAACAGCGAAGAAAACTAAGAAAAAAGTAACTCCTCCTACTAAGAGTCAGAGCTATTTAAAGTTCATTTTCTTTTTTTTCGTTCTTTTATTATTGCTCTTAACTTATTACCGTAAGCAAATTATTCGTTTTCTCTTTGATGGAGAAATGACAAAAATTCATCTTATCTCTCCTGTTTACGCTCAAGGTGAAATTTTAGAACCCGCAAAAAAAAAAGGTTTTTTTGAGGAAAAGGTCGAACTGGATGGAGTGAGCTTTAGCCCTGAAGTTGGTCTGAATGGTTTTAGCGTTATTTCTCAAATTGATCTTTCAAGTTTTGAATGTGAAAAACTGCAAAAAGATACCTTCCTTCTGGGGTTCCTTCTTTTTCCCGCAGATCGTTTCAACGAAAAGTTTTTAATTAAAATCAGAGAATGCGCGAGTTCAGAATCTGATCAAGGTATACTTAGTCGTTGGTTAAAGACTCTGGATCAAAAACCAGTGCTCACTGCTAAAGAACAGCAAAGACGAAACTTACTCACAGAAGTTCTTAATTCTCCTTACAATCTGATAACTGATCAAAAGTTAAAATCTTCCCTGATGACTATTTTGATAGATATGCCAGAGGAGACTATAAGTGAGGTTCTCTTAAAGTCCTGGCTTTTTTTAATGTTAGGAAACATTACTCGCTCAGATAATTTGTTGAAGGATTTTATTAATACGGCTCCTTACTATAACTGGAAAAAGAGCAGCCTCAATCCTTCTTTTTATCACTTATTAGGTTCGGAGTTTTTAGATAATATTTTGGATAAGCAATCTAAACATCCATCCGACCGTTTAATCTTCAGGCTGTTTTGCGAGTATATTTTAAATTTTTATTCAGAACCAACACTGATTTATAAAGTGAGAAGAATTCATACTGAGCCTAGTAGTGATTTCATTAAACTTGAATACGTGAAGAGGGTTGCTCCAGCACTGGTTAATCATCTTCGTTTAAAAAAGTTATCGGAAAGTGAAAGATTAAAAGTTTTAAAAAATTCCCAAAAGATTTCCTTGGATGAACAATCTCTTTGGCATTGGCCGTTCTTTTATATTGATCCTCTCATTACAGAAGCCATTTATCCTACTTTAAAACAATGGGAAAAAGCGGATCAGTTGTGGTTTATTTACTTGATGCAGACAGAGAAGATCATTGATCTTTGGTCAAAGAATTCCGGGAAAAGTTTTATCCAGGGGAGAAGACAATTTCTTCGTGAACAATTAGAGGGAAAGAACTTCATGCTCTCTCTCTTTCAGCTCATCAAGCTTGGAGATATTAACTTCTCTTTAGTCGATAAGGTTATAAAACACCAGGCCAAGTAATGGAGTATTCGCAACCCGATTTTTATCGCTTTAATGAAGACTCCTTTAAGCTGGTGGATGTGGTCTGTAAACATCATCAGAAAGCTTCTTCAATTCTTGATGCTGGCTCAGGATGCGGAATCATTGGTATTGAACTTGCTCGAAGAATAAAAGTAGGTGAGCTTCATCTGCTGGAAGTTCAAAAAGAATTTAAAGAACATATCGAAATTAATTTGAAAAATTTCCTGCCTCAGCAAAAAGCATCTCTTTCTTTGCTTTCTTTTTCTTCATACACACCGGCCAGACGTTTTGATCTCATTGTGTGTAACCCGCCTTATTATTTACCCGGTAAGGGAGAGCCCAATAAAAATCCACATCGAGGGGTTTGTAGGTCTTTTTTGATTGATTCCTGGAAAGAGTTATTAGGCTTATTTCAAAGATCTCTTACTTTAGATGGAAGTGCCTGGGTGGTTGTTAAGAATGATCGTTTTCTTCATTCCTTCATCGAAAAAGAAGTCAAGGCGACTTCTCTTCAGAGTCTCATTATTCCAACAGATGACATCTCTTTTTTTAGATTTACTTTGCACTCTGAATATAAATGTTAATCATTGTCTTTCTCAGTTCTTCATCTTCAATGTGTGCAAAAACTTTAGAAGCTTTGGCATGGAGCAATTGATACTGAGGAGAGCGTGGATGAAGAGTGTTTTGTTGAATTTTTAACTCTTCATTTTGCTGCATAAGGTTTTTTTGTTGAAAGAACTGAGGCATGGCCTGAAAAGTAATACCTTCAATAATATTTCTTAGCTGAGGGAACTCTTTGAAAATAGCCGTTTTAATGGCGTCTGCATGATAGGAGAGTTCATGGGAGTAGCTCGGATGAATGGTTACCACCACTAAAGACTTAAACTTAATTCTTATAGGAGAGGTCACCTTGGCCAGCTGAGGTCCGACAATCTCAGGCCATCTTTTCAGTAGACCAAGAAAATCAAAGGTCTGATAAAAGGCGAAGACATCCTCCTTACGCTTGTAATCAGTGGAGGATATTCGGTCTAAGTCTTTGTAATTAAAACCATTAAAGGAAAGTTTTTTTAGCATCTTTTTTATGACTATCCTAGCTCATCTAACTTGTCCATGGTATAGCTTATTTATGCATTATTTGCTTTTTCTAGTCTTCTTATTAGGTTGTAGTGGCTATCGTTATGGGCATCCGGACAACCCATTGTCTCAGTACGGGATTAATTCCCTGTCTGTGCCTATGTTTTACAATTACTCCAATCTACCGGCTGTGGGCCCTGAGTTTACACAACAAACTTATCTTCAATTAATGAGTTTTTCCGGTTTGAAACTCAATAATGGCTATTCCAATAATACAGATGCCGTTCTTCTGGGGATTATTAGATCGCCGGAGAAATTAACTGAGACTCTGAGAGCTGGAAGTATTCGTGTGGCCAAAAGTAAGGCCCCTGATGCTATTGGCGATAAGAGACAAGCTTTTTACATTCCGGGTAACACTCGAGTGATCCTCTATCTTCAAGTGGTGCTCATAAGGAAACCTACAGAAGAAGAGATCAGTTTATTTCATACGGAAATCTCTCCGCAGATTCCTTTGAGTTCAAGAGTTATCCTAAATGAGATGATTCCTCTTTCAGACAGTTTTGTTAGAGAGGTCATGGATAGAGAGGGAACCCAGGTCATTGCGACTCAAAATAGTGGAATTCTGAGAAAAAAAGTTAAATCAATGGCAGAGAGTGCTGCTGAAACAATAAGAGATCTAATTTTATATGCTTTCTAAATGGCAGATTTGGGATTTTTTTTCTTCTGTTAAGCCTGACCACTTAGAAGGGGCCAGTGGCGTTTTTGTACTCAATACTTTTGATTTTCAATCCTTAAAATTAATTAAAGATCATTTGCTAAAAAAAATATCAGCGACAGTTCATCATAAGCTTGCCTCAGAAGTGACTAATGAATGGATTGAGAATGAGTTTATGACTCTGAGCTTTTTTAGTTCATCTGAATCTTTTTTTATCCATCAGGCCCAGGAACTTAACGCTGAACTCTTAGAAAAACTCGTTCAGTTAGAATTAGATAATCGCTTCATCATTCTAAACTTTGAGTCGGAGACGGCAAGCTTTAAAAAACTTGTTAAGGAAAAGAGTGTACGTATTCTTCAGATTGAAGCACCACGTTTTTGGGAGACTACAAAGCTCTTAGATTTTACGGCGGCCTTTGTAAGACTCCCTTTGAGTTATGATGCGAAAACCTGGATGCTGAACTCATTGGAAAATACTTTTCAACAGTTCTACAATTCTTGTTGTCTTCTAAAGTTAAATTATCCCAGTGTTACCGAAGTGAGTCTTCATCAGGTTAAGGAATTATTAGAAGTTGAAAGACTTGATTCTTTTTATTTGGCCAATATCTTCGGAAAAAAGAACTTCAAAGAGTTTTATACCCAGCTTATTGAGCTAGAAGGTGATTTCGAAAAAATGAGAAGCTTCTTTCTCTTTATGCAGTCTCACCTCATCAAGGTGGCGGACCCAAGTTACCTAGAGGCTAAGGATCGCCTTTCTCAGTACGACAAAGGGATTTTACAGGTTTCCAAACTTTGGAAACAAGAAGAGTTGCTTCAATGGGTAGGGCGATTTAATGATCTTGAAATCATGGCCAAGAAAAAAGACTCGGCCCTTTGGAACGAGCTAAAGTTCTCTTACCTAAGAGTGTTTCAATAAGTATAAATTACATTATTTCTCATTTTTCTAGTATGATTTATTCTAAGTTTATTTTTTTATAGAATTGTCTAGGATTCTTGGTTTTATTTTGTTACAACCTAGTTCCAGCAATGAACTTTAAAACCATTAGGTGGACATGAAATTGACTGGGATTTTTTCTTTTCTTCTACTTCTCTTATCAACACACCTTTTTGCTTCCTCAGACTTAGCTTTAGTTCAGAGTAGTAGACCAAGCAAGCCAGAAGAATTTGATGTTCTTAACTGGAGAAAAAACTTAAGAATTGGTTACTTTGGGGACTATTCTTTCACCACCTTAAAAAAACTGGATGATAATCAATATAATTCAGATGGTACAAAGAACCGGATGCCGATCAGCCTTCTGAATGAGTTTAACATCTCCTATAACATCACTCCTAATCTTGCTCTTTATTCAAAACCAGAGTTCTATGTTGTTACCGGTGACCGTAACGACCTGGATGATACCTATGATCGAAATCTCGTCACTATGGGTGATGTTTTAATGGGATTTCAATATCGCGCCTATAGAGGCCCTAAAGCAAACTATAGTATTCGTGTAACTCACGGACATCCATTTTCTAAATATTCTCGAGACCAGAATCTTAAATCAGAAACTGATTTCCAAAACTTCATTATTTGGTTCCCTACACGTGATATTACGATGTTGATTTGGAATACATATCGCTACTACATTTATGATAGTGATGTGAACTCCAGACGCTACAGAATTAATAACCGTTTCATCTTCAGTTATAAGTGGACAGATACTTGGGGCTATCAGTTTAACTCTGAGTATGTTCTACAGCACCGAGCTCCGAAGACAGGGCCAAGACAAAGAAAGTGGAACCACTTCTCCGTTTATAGAAATACTCTTTCTTGGGGTGTGACCTATAAGCTGAATAACTACCTTACGATTATTCCTAATGTTGAGGCCCAAGATCTTGAGAACGTTAAGTGGGAGACTCTACAGCTAGGAGTAACTTTCTTAGGTCGAATCTTCTAACGACAGTTATTTTCTTCCGCCCATACTTTTAGAGTCAGGGAATCAGACTTTTGCGGATTAAATGACTTATTACCGACGTACTGCCAGTAGAACCAATTGGTGGCAGATGAATATCTTTCTTCATAGATTGTTCCATCACAAATAATCTCATTTCCTTTTTCAGATCCGACGATGCGTTTGGAATGAACGCCTTCGATTCTTTCGGTTTCACCTTTAGCATTGGTACAATCATATTGGCATGAATAACGGACCTTCATTCCGTACCAGGTTTTATTTCTTTCCTGATAAGTTTTTGTCGTCTCATTAGTTTTACAAAAACATGAAGCAAAGCTTGATGTTGAGAAACTGATAAGAAGTACTGAAAGTAGGAACTTATTCATAGGACATCCTTTATTTGGAGTCATTATAACAAGGATTGGGACAGGTTGGACTTGATAGGAAAAAAAGAGAGGTAGTGTTTAATTTTTAGACACTATCCCTGAAAACCTCGTTTCCAGGGATAGCTGAATTCATTAATTAATAATAGACTTGCGCTTTGGCCTGCATGAAGGAATAGAGAAAAACCGCATTAGGGTCATTGGCCACACAGCTTAGTTCCTCTTTCACCTTGGTGACAACTTCCTCGTCCACATACTTTTCAGCCACTAATTGATCAGCGGCAGAAAGTAGGAGAGAACTCCAGAAGTGGATGGCCTGCTTTCTGACGGAAGGTCTGCGGTTGTCAAAGTGCCAGGTTTTTACTTCTGTTTTAACTTGATGGTAACCCACTTGAGTGAGTAAGTTTCCAAGCTTGGCCCCAATAAAAGGATCGCCTGCTTTATCATATTGATAATCATTGAAGGCCATCCAATACTTCCAGACATTAGGAGAGTAGGGATCTAAGAAAAAAGAAGAGTTCATCACTTCTGTAACAACAATTTCAGATCCAGGACGAAGAACTCGTCTTACTTCACTGAGAACCTGGGCCGGATTAGGAACATGTTCTAGAATCCAGCAAAGGTAGGCCCCATCAAAGGTGTGGGCTTCAAAAGAAAGGTTATCAGCGCTCATTTTATGAAGTTCAAAGCGTCCTTTGGCCCAAGGACAATCATCGAGAAATTTTTGAGCAGTTGTTAGTTGTCTTTCGTTTAAATCGACACCCGTTACTTTTAGTTTTGGGAAACGTCGAAGAAGAATCTCTGTCTGAGCGCCAACACCGCATCCCACTTCGATAATATTTCTGGCCTGAGAAAAATCGATATTTTGAAAGATGCTGTATTCGGCAAACTCGGCTTGAGTTCTTAGTCGTTGTTGTTCAGTTTCAGAGAACCCATGAAGATAAGGAAAATCACTTGTTTTACTCATTTGAGCCTCCTGTTAACTTTATGTCAGCTGCGAATTTTTTTGCAGCACTGACCATTTCTCGCAGAGAGATCCCTGCAACATAATTTCCAAATAAACAGAGATTAGTGTCTTGAGCAAGCGTATGTAGCCTATCAATAGCAAGGTAGCGATTCAAGTCATAGAGAGGAATCGCTTTTTGCCAGTAGTTAATTTGAATAAATTCAAAATCCTCATTTAATAGAGAAGGTTGAAGCTTTCTGAGATCACTTTTTATTTGCTCCTCTGTCAGTTTTTGAGGAGAGATGAGAGTGTAAGAATAGATATTAGGATTATTCGCTGGGAATATGGCCTTATTATTGAGTATGCCACTGGCATGGAAGTTAGAGTTCTTGGGAATAAGAACTCCAAAACTGTTTACGAGTGGTTTAATCTGACGATGTAAAAAAATCGTCACAGAACTAAGCATCTGATAATTAATTCTTCGTAGTTCTTCACTCATCTCTGGCCGATATTTCTCTAACAGATCAGCTGCAGAGTGGGCATCTGTACATATAACCGTATTCTTTTTTGGATAGAACTCTTGATGAGTTGAGAGTCTGATATCGTCTTTGAGAAGTTCATAGAGTCTGTTAACCAGTTCTCCCATTCCACCTTCAAAACTCACTGATCCCTTAATGCGGGGACGAGGTTGAGATTTTTTTATCTTCATCAGAGTTTTAAAGAATTCGTAATAGCTTTTGAACTGCGAGTAACTTGCGACTTCCCAGAATAAACTTTTAAAATGCAGGTTATCAGCAGTGGTGGCATAGACACCTCCTAGAACAGTACTAAGATACTGACTAATAAGTTCATCACCCAACAGAGGTCTGAAAAAATCTGCCACGCTTAATCCGTCTGTTAGTAGAGGAGGTCGACGATGTAGTCTTGAAGCTACTTTTAAAATGGTTTTGATTCTAAATGGAGAACGGGCCTTCCCATCTAAGAAGAGAAGTCTTTTAAGTTTAGGACTTGCTGGAAGAATATCCATTTTTAATTCTTCAAGAAGTTCAAGTCCATCGTAGTTAAGGAAAAGAGCATTGGCCCCTGTTTCAGAGAGGCCAGCTGGAGTTTTAAGAGTTTGAATTTTACCACCGGCACGAGCTTCTTTTTCATAGATGGTAACTCTCAGACCTGCTTTCTTTAAGTAGTATCCAAGAACTAAACCAGAAAAACCTGCTCCCCAGATATAGACTTTGCCTTCACTTGGGTCGAGTGAGCCGATGATATTTCTCATAATTAGTTATTTGCTAAGTATTCTTGAAGCTCTCCTGATTGGTACATTTCTGTAACAATATCATTTCCACCGATTAGCTTTCCGTTTACATAAACTTGTGGATAAGTTGGCCAGTTAGAATATTCTTTTAGACCTTGTCTGATCTCTTCATCGTTTAAGATGTTGAATGTTTTGAAAGAAACTCCAAGCTGCTTAAGAATAGCAGTTGTGTTGGCAGAAAAACCACACATTGGCATATCTGCGTTCCCTTTCATGAAAACAACAATCTTACTGCTATTAAGAAGTGACTTAATTTGTTCTGTTAATTCTAATTCTTTATTAACTTCAAGAATTTCTTCTACAGCATTATTTAAAATATTGAATGAGTTGCTCATTTTTCTTGCTCCATTTGTTGAAATTTTTGATGAGTAAGTGTTTGTAACTTAACTGCATGGATACGAGACTTTAATTCCTCTTTGAGAATATCCATGAGCATTTGATGTTGCTCAATAAGAAGTTTTCCTTTGAAGGCATCACTTACAACAGTGATCGCTAAATGATCACGAGTACCAGTCATATCCTCAACGAAAACCTTAGCATCGCTAAGTTGTGATGTAATAAGTTCTTCGACAAAAGAAAATTCACTCATAATGTTCCCTTAGGGGCTACGGCCCAAAAACTAGTAACAAAAGTTAAAATACGAAGAAAGAGAGTGCTCCAACCCATTACTCGATGTTTAGTGCGAATAGCACTTTCTCCTGCTAAAAGCTTTCTTCCCGTATACACCATTATTCCATAAAAGATAACAGTGGTCACAGCAATGGTTACGTGAATATTTAATATCATAGTATTCTCAATGGCACGAGAGGCTTTAAGAATGGCCGAACGGGAGAGTTCAATTTGAAGAATGAGTAAAATATCCCAAATCATGGCCAAACTCATTACCTTTACGTGACGAGAACGGTTTTTGCGATAGTAAAGCCCCACAATCATTAGAATGACAATTAATAAGGATTGGGTTTGCATCAGCCATGTTTGCATAAACGAAATTCTCCTAATTCAGTAAAATGAAACTTAGCATAATTGACGAAATTCTGCCTATTAAATTATGGTAAACTCATCACTTGTCACTTCGCATAAAGGCACTCCTATGAATTTAGGCCATTGGTCTGTTATTGATATTGAAACGACTGGAATAAATCCGGGAGTAGATGAAATTATCGATCTCGGTTTTTTACAATTCGAAGGAACCAAATTAGTTCGAAAATTTTCAAGCTTGGTGCGACCACAGCATGAGATTTCACCCTTTATTACTAAGCTAACAGGTATTACTAATAAAATGCTTTCCCTGGCTCCACCATGGGAGAAAGTAGAAATTGATTTAGTGACTCTGGAGTCTCATTCTCTTATCGCTCACAATGCCCGCTTTGAGGAATCTTACCTGAAAAGATACTTTGATGATCTTCCTGAACATCAGCCTCGAGAGAACTTCCAGGACTCCATGTTTTATCTGGCCCTTCTTAAACCAGAAGCAGAGGCCTTAAACCTTGAGTATTTTATTACCCTTTTAGGGATTGCGGAAAAAGAAGAGCATCGAGGATTAAGTGACTCTATTGATCTTCTTAAAGTTCTCCTGACTCTGACTTATCTTACGTATTACGAGACAGAGAAACGATTAAAGCTCAAAGAAATTATGATGAGTTTTAGTGAAGAAGACTTTTGGTTTAAAAAGTTTTTCTTTCTTTCCCAAGAGGAATTACAAGACATTGCTTTTCAGATTGATTTTGATTTGGAAACAATTGTAAATGACTTTCTTCACAGTCAGAAAAATGATCTTCCGGTTACTTATACCCGAAGTGAATTCTCATTAGAGTTCAATGGGCAGAATTTACAAAAGATACTAAGAAGTGAAGATAAAGTTCAAAAGATTCTTCCTTATTACCGGTATCGTGAAGCTCAGGAGGCTCTTTCTTTAAGAGTAGGGCAAGCATTCAAAAATAAAATTCATGCACTCATTCAAGCTCCTACAGGGACCGGGAAAACCATGGGGTATCTTCTTCCGAGTCTTTTGTTTGCTATTAATGAGAATGAGACTTGTCTTGTTGCAACAGGAACAAAAACATTACAGGATCAGGCATTGGCCAAAGACATCCCTCAGGTTAAAAATCTTCTGGCGCTGGGTGATAATGCAAAGATTGTTCGTCTGGTGGGAAGTAATAATCATCTTTGCGAACTTATTTTCCGAGAGAGTGATGATAACAATTTAAGTTTACTGGATGATTTTGAAACAACATTTGTAAAAGCTTATTTTGAAATGTTCTTTTTCTATAATCAGCATCAGTCTTATCATGGGAAATTAACTAGAGAGCAGATTCACTACGTTTTAAAAAAGATCTTTCCAGCAATTCAGGAAAAGGAGAACGAACTTGCCGTTGATTACCGCGCTTGTGTGGGGAGTAGTTGTCCTTTGATTGATCAATGTTCTTATATGCAGGGACTAAGGGAAGCCAAGGAAGCGAAACTGATTATAGGTAATCACGCTCTCATGCTAAACTGGCCACGAAGTATTGATAAACCACAATACATTGTTGTGGATGAGGCCCATCGTCTAGAGGGGGAAGCGACTAAAGCTTATGCGGTAGAAATTTCTAGTGCTACGCTTGATAATTTTGCCAAATACATGACCCAAGGAATGGGGGCGTTGAATTACCTCATTCAAAGTGATGAACATGATCCACATTCACAAGATAAAATGGATAAGAATAGAGAAAGAACTCATTCGGCACTAAGAATTTTAAGTGATCATATTGAACCCTTAAAAGACTTAATGGAAGCCTATTTTAAAAAGCTTCCTAATTATAGTCCTATCTATTCTAATGAATTACCTTTCCCTAAGAAGGAAGAGTTAAAAGACTCTCTTTCTACAACTATTTATCACTCTCTGGAGAGCATCTTTTTTGTTTTTTCAGATCTTTACACTCTCTTTCTCCCTTATATGAATCGCTGGGACCACAAAGAATTTAAGAATAACTCTAAAAAACTTCAGGCCTGGGCGATCTTTGAATCAAGCTTTGGGCATCTGGAAAAGCTGACTAATGGTTTAAAGCATTGTCTTGAGACTCCGGCAGAGTGGTCAACGATCATGAAATACTCTGAAGCGGAAGGGTATGTGATTGAATCTAGTCCGATTGATGTAGGTAAAATGATTCACGAGGAACTGCTGGCCCCTAGTAGTTCGGTGGTATTTACTTCAGCAACTTTAGGAAATGCCAGTGGAGACAGTGGTGTACAGAGCATTGAGTGGATGACGGGCTATACTTATCTTCCACCTGAAAAACGTTTTAGACAGGGACTGTTTTTAGATGCAGTTTATGATTATAAAAATAAATCGAAAGTTTATTTAAGTTCTGATACCAGAAGAATTTCCGACCCTCTTTTTGTTCCCGAACTATTAGAGACTGTGAGTCCTTTGATTAGAGATTTAGGAGGAAGAACTCTTCTTTTATTCTCTTCACGCCAACGTTTTGAAAGGGCCGTGGAAATTCTTTTAAAAGAATTTGACGGTAAGATTCCTGTCTTTGTTCAGGGACTAGGGAAGAATGTTATTGAAGAATTCAAGAAAGAAGATAGTGCTATTTTAGTTGGCATGGAAAGCTTTGGAGAAGGGATTGATATACCTGGTGAAAAACTTCAGTTCATTATTATTGATAAAATCCCCGATGTCAGACAAGACCTGGTTATTCAAAGAAGAAGGGACTTCTTTGAAAATAAGTTTGGTAACGAATTCCATGACTATTTTCTGGCCCATCGTACTCGCTCTCTACACCAAAAGTTTGGAAGGCTTCTAAGAAGTGAAAATGATCACGGAGCTATTTTGGTAGTTGATAATAGAATTCGAACTTGGAAGGGTGGGACATTACGGTCATTCCAGAAATTAATGGAGCCTTACGAAATTCGAAACCTGCCATTAAAAGAAGCTTGTTCTGAAATTCGAGAGTATTTTCAGGTTTAATCCATTCGTTTTAAGAAGTTGATATCTACTCTCATATTCTTTTCCCTTAGTTGATAGGGGATGGAGAAATGTTTACTGAGCATGAGATCAACACGATCCCCTTGGATATGAGAAGACAGAGAGTCATCGTTATAAAGGGATAAGCAATTGGCGCTTAGTTTTTGTCCCCCAATTTCGAGATCTACTGTCTCTCGATTGTTGAAGTCGGCATAAACGACAGTCTCCAGAGGTGCTGCTTCGTCAGTTCGCCAAGAGTTATGTCCTACAACCAGAGTAATGGGTGTTCTTCCCGTTGAATCGAATTTTTTTGTCAGAGAAAAAACTGCAGAGGTACAAACCGCTGGAGAGCTGAGATAGTGCTTTGTGGAATGGTGCTTCACAAGAGACTTACTATCCTCTTCGTTACTAAATTCGTAGTAAAGCTCATTTGAGGCAGATTTAACTTCGAAAGTCTCCAATGAATATCGTTGACCCAATGATTTTTCGATTCTCATAACTACTGGCGTCATGGAAAGGGTAAGTTCGTAGTAAACTTTCACTTTCAAAAATTCTCCAGTCTCAATTCTTGAAAGAATTTCGGCTTCAAAGAAATAGGCCTGAGATTCAAAGCGACGGGACAACTTGAAATTCTCTGTAGAATATAACTTATTTTTTTGAAGGTAGTTGTAACTTCCTTCGGCGATAACTTCTGAGGCGGTGTTCATGATTCTATTTTATTGCAGTGTTTAAAAGAAGGCCAAGGGGAAAAATAAAAGACCTGAAATAGGGAAGAAAAAATAGCTATTATCTTCCTAAAGATTGAGTTTATATAATGAGTTTGATAAGTTAACTCAAAAATTTGCCCCCTATTAGTTTTCATTAAATCATATATGATTATGCATCGCCATATTTAAAAGGGAAGAACGTCCATGATTAAAATTAGTAAAGGTTTAGATCTGCCCATTACAGGGGCCCCTGTACAAAAAATCTTCTCAGGACCTGCTATTAAAACTGTTGCGGTGACGGGACAGGATTATGTTGGAATGAAACCAACTCTTCTAGTTCATGTCGGCGACAAAGTGAAAAAAGGTCAGGCCCTTTTTGAAGATAAGAAGACACCTGGAGTTTTTTTTACAGCTCCTGCAGCGGGAACTGTTAAGGAAATTAACAGAGGGGATAAGAGAGCTTTCATTTCACTTGTGATTAACATTGAAAGCAATGAGCAAGTTACATTTCAGCATTATAAATCAAAAGGCGTAGATGTTACTGCTGAAGAAGCAAAGTGTCTTTTAGTTGAATCAGGTCTTTGGACGACCCTGAGAACTCGTCCATTCTCGAAAACACCTGGCCTTGAATCTACAGCTTCAGCTCTTTTCATTAACGTCATGGATACGAACCCTCTAACAGCTAGTCCAGAGCTTATCGTGTCTGAGAATCTTGAAGACTTTAAAGCTGGGGTTGCCGTTCTTTCAAAACTTACTCCTAAAACATATGTAGTAACTCACCGTAACTCTTGTGTAGACCTAGAAGGTCTTAATGTGAAACACGAAGTATTTGCTGGTCCACATCCTGCTGGAAACGTTGGGACTCACATTCACTTCTTAGAGCCTGTTTCTCTTAATAAAACTGTGTGGCACGTAGGTTATCAGGATGTGATTGCTATCGGTCACCTTTTCACAACAGGTAAGTTAAACACTGAAAGAATCATCGCTTTAGGTGGACCAGCTGCTCGTAATCCTCGTTTAGTGAAAACAATTAAAGGCGCAAGCCTTGTTGAGCTAACTAACGGTGAAGTTTTCGAAGATACAGAAGTGCGTATGATTTCTGGTTCTGTTCTAGGTGGAAGAATTGCTAAAGATGCAAGTGCTTACCTTGGACCTTTCCATAACCAAGTAACACTTCTGAAAGAAGGCCGTCATAGAGAATTCCTTGGTTGGCAAGCTCCTGGCGTTAATAAGTTTTCTGTTAAGCCAGTTTTCCTTTCAAGACTATTCCCTGGAAAGAAATTTAATTTCGATACAAATACTAATGGTTCACTTCGTTCAATCGTTCCATTTGGAACTTTTGAAAAAGTTATGCCACTTGATATCCTGCCGACTCAGCTTCTTCGTTACCTTATGGTTAAGAATACGGACTACGCTGCAAGCCTAGGGGCTTTAGAGCTTGATGAAGAAGATTTAGCTTTATGTACATTCGTAGATCCTTGTAAGAATGAGTACGGTCCGATTTTAAGAGAGAATCTGAATATCATTGAGAAGGAAGGATAATAATGAAATTTCTAGAACAATTTTTGGACGGTCAAAAGCACCTGTTCGAAAAAGGTGGAAAACTAGAAAAACTCTATCCGCTTTATGAAGCGATAGATACTTTCGCATTCACACCTAATACTGTTACTAAGTCTAATGCTCACGTAAGAGATGCTCTTGATCTTAAGCGTGCTATGTTCACCGTGGTTGTTGCCATGATTCCATGTGTGTTTATGGCCCTTTACAACACTGGTTATCAAGCAAACCTTGTGCTTGCTTCAGGTGAATTTCAAGCAAGTGGTTGGAGACATGAGCTTTTTACATCTCTAGGCTTCTCTCATAATCCTGCTGATACAATGGCCAATATTATTTATGGTCTCATGTACTTCGTACCTGTTTGGTTAGTATGTAATATCGTAGGTGGTATCTGGGAAGTTCTCTTTGCTTCAGTAAGAAAGCATGAAGTGAACGAAGGATTCCTCGTTACAGGTTGGTTAATTCCTCTCATTCTTCCTCCTACAATTCCTCTATGGCAGGTAGCTATCGGAACTTCTTTCGGTGTTGTTTTTGCTAAAGAGATTTTTGGTGGTACTGGGAAAAATATTTTCAACCCAGCTCTTATGGCCCGTGCTTTCCTTTTCTTCGCTTATCCTGGTCAAATTTCAGGGGATGCTGTTTGGGTAGCAGTTGATGGCTTCACTGGAGCAACTGCTCTTTCTCAAGTTGCTGCAAGTGGTATTGGTTCCCTTGAACTTTCTTGGTGGGATGCATTCCTAGGATTTAAGGCCGGTTCAATGGGTGAGACTTCTGTACTGGGAGCTCTTATTGGTGCAGCTATTCTAATCGCTACAGGTATTGGTTCTTGGAGAATCATGCTTGGTGGTCTTTTAGGAATGGCCGGTATGGCGTTCATCTTTAATACTATTGGAAGTGAGACTAACCCAATGTTTGCTCTTGCTCCACATTGGCATCTTGTTCTTGGATCTTTTGCTTTTGCCATTGTTTTCATGGCCACTGATCCTGTTTCAGCTTCTATGACAAATGTTGGTCGCTGGATTTACGGAATTCTTATTGGTGTCTTAGGAGTATTAATTCGTGTGGTGAACCCTGCATATCCAGAAGGATGGATGCTTGCGATTCTTTTCATGAATGCTTTTGCTCCAACAATTGATTACTTTGTTATGAAATCTAATATTCAAAGAAGGAAGGCTCGCCATGTCTGAAACAGCCGGTAGAACACTCACAATTGCGGCGATCTTGTGCGGGATTTGCTCAGTACTTGTTTCAGGTGCAGTTGTTGTTTTAAAACCACGTCAATTGGTCAATGCTGATCTTGATTTTAAGAAAAACATTTTAATGTCGACAGGGCTTTACACTCCTGGTGCTGATATCAATGAAATCTTTAAAAAAGTTGAACCAGCAGTCGTTGATTTAGAAACAGGAGAAATTGTAGATGTAGATCCTGCTTCTTTTGATGAAAGTAAAGCACTGACTGACAGTATTCCAGCAAAACTTGATAAGGCCGGAATTAAAAAACGTGCCCGCCAGCAAGTTGTTTACTTTGTAAAAAATGAAGGGAAGGTTGAACTCATCGTTCTTCATCTTGTCGGTAAGGGGTTATGGTCTACGATGAAAGGCTTCCTAACTCTTGAAGCAGATGCCAACACTGTTAGAGGTTTTCAATTCTATTCTCACGGAGAAACTCCTGGGCTAGGTGGGGAAGTAGATAACCCTGCTTGGATTGCTCAATGGAAAGGGAAAAAAGTTTTTGATGAAAATGTAGAGTTAAGAAAAATTAATAATACTGAAACATATGCACTTATAGAAAACAAACAAGACATTGCTTATGCTGTACCAATTAACGGTCCTGGTCTTTGGGGAACTATAGACGGTTATGTTGGACTGAATAAGGATTTTACTCAAATTATAGGCATTGAGTTTGTAACACATGCCGAAACCCCAGGCTTAGGCGGCAGAATATCTGAA